>CETU01072547.1_pt1 | contig 25444 bp, 36 predicted proteins | sample 356531 | NCBI WGS metagenome assembly CETU01 (sample SAMEA2623488, study PRJEB7988) | marine metagenome | isolation source: saline water (ENVO:00002010), including
AATTCTATCGCTGCAGACGTCGGGTTGCAGACCCAAGAAGCTGATGATGTTGAATAAAAAACTACTATTAATCTTAATTATTTTCTTTATGACAAGCTGTGCTAGCACTGCTTTAGCAATAAGCGGAGGAAAAATCATAAGTCACGATTTCAAGGTATATCATTTTAGTGATGAAGATTATTTAGATATTTTTAATTTAAAAAATGGAGAAACAATTACTAAGTACTGCACCAAACGACAAGAATTAGTAGATATAAGAAAAAACCGCACATATCATGATGGTGTAGACAGGACTATCTGGATAGTTGATAAAACAGAATAAAAATATGACTAAAGAAGTAGAAAAAAATAATTCGAAATCAAAATTTCAAAAATTCACTGAACATGCCTCCAATTTGTTTGAAATGTTTAAAATAATTTTAGGAGGCGCTTTTCTTATTTGGGTTTTCTTCTTTTTGCAGCCTCAGAAGTATCTAATAGAAAGCCAAATTGATGATCAGTGCACCTTGAATGCAAGGGGCCAAGTTATTTGCACTTTTATCAATGATGGAGCTTACGAGGGGTCAACATGTAAAACAGTCATAATAGAACGACGGAGAGGAGTAGAGCATGTAAATAAATTTGATAGTTCAACTTACGAGTCAACACAAAGAGTATGTTCTGGGTTAATTAAGTCTGGTGATATTGCAGAAAGGAACACATTCGTTTTTTTCGAAGATAAATCTGGGAATAAAGTTGATATAAATGAATTCTGTGATTCCGAAGGATGGCAAGACGACTGGGTCGATGGGTGTATATGGTACTTTAAAGAGCAAGCATATTCCAGAGAATAAGAATACGGGGATGGATTAAAGAGCGACGCAAAAAAGTTAATGAAAAAAATTAATTTAAAATCAAAATTTCAAGAGTTCGCTGATCAATGGTCCCCAAAGGTTATTGAAGAGATGAACGACTATCAATTTAAGCTGGTAAAAATTGAAAACGATTTTACTTGGCACAAACATGACGATACCGATGAAGCTTTTTTAGTAATCGAAGGAAAAATGGGAATTGTGTTTGAGGATCAGACAATTGAACTAAGTGAAGGTGAAATGATTGTTGTGCCAAAAGGAATAAAACATAAACCTTATGCAGACAAGGAAGCTAAAATCATGATAATTGAGCCTAAAGGCGTTACTAACACTGGAGATATAGTAAATGACCTAACAGCCAAAAATGATCAATGGATTTGAAACATGAATTATGATTTTTTTAAAAAATAGCTTGAAAGAGAATATAAGCTATACTTTTAACTTATGAAAAACTTTTTGATTGCAACCACTTTTTTTATTCTTACCTCATGTTCTGATCTATCTGATCCAAGAGCAAAAGACATAGAGATGCTGGTAGATCTTGAGATGCAATATGGAGATATATCAAGATTTGAAGCTGAATGTTTTATTGGTATCTGGAGTGATGCTATTGAAGACGATGATGTCTGGAATTGGTTTGTAGCAGAAGCAACAAGCACATCTTTAACAGTAAGCGAAAACCCAACCAGATTTGAAGTAGAGATTGGAGCTGTAGTGGCTGGCTCAATTAAAACGATTAGAGATGAATGTGGTTTTGATTTTATAGAGGTAGTAGGAAAGAGGTTTTAGTAGTTAATTTTCAATTATGGAGAAAAATATGAAAAATTTAAAATTTTATTTGATGGCTTTAACAGCTATTTTTTTAATCGGTTGTGGAGACTCTAGAGCAGAAGGTAAAGCTAAGATAGCAGAAGAAGAACTTAAACTTGGCGGTGTAACAAAGGAAGAAGCTGAATGCATTGCAGATTTATACAGTGATAATTTTTCTGATGATGAAGATTGGGCAGCCCTAGTCTCTATGTATGATTATACAATGGAGGAGCAGTATGAGATCGGATTTAGGGCAGGACAAGGAGAAACTTTAACAGCAGAAGAACAAAAAATGGTAGATGTATCACTAGCAGCTATGGCAGTAGTGCCAAAAATGGCAACTGAATGTGATATAGATTTTTATGATGTTGTTAATAAAAGAATGCAATAAAAACAGTCGGAACCGTATTAGGGGCATTGCCTGTCTTTGCCCCCTATTTTTTTAAAAAAAACAACTTAATGTATACTTAATTTATGTGTGATTGTTGCAAATGCTGTGAGTGTTCTTGCTGCTCAAAGTAAATAAAACCTAAAATTATCTTTAATTAGTTAATGAACCTGAGAAAATTTCATAAATACATCAGCCTTTTAGTCTCATTGCAGCTTTTGTTATGGACAATTTCAGGAATTTATTTTTCTTTCAATAAAATAGAGAATGTTAGAGGCGAGCAATACTACAAGCCAGAAACCAAAGAAGAGGTAATTTCTCCTATTAATTTAAATAAAATTTCACATGACCAGGCTTTTAAAGTAATTAAACAAAAAACGTTCTTAACACCTATTAATATTGAGCTCATTGAAGAGCCTAAAGCAGGCTCTGAATATAGAGGCAGAGAACTTCCGCTATATAAAGTGATTGCTAAAAACACTCAAGGCGAAGAGATCAATGTTTATCAAAACCCATATTCAGGAGAAATTCTTGCAATAAGATCACAGCAATGGCGAATCTGGGATCTTATGTGGGGACTTCATATAATGGATTGGAGTGAAAGAGATAATATTGGTAATATTCTCTTAAAAATATTTTCTTTTATTGCTTTGTTCACAGCAATCACAGGCATAATCCTATTTTTTAAAAGAAAATGAAGAAACTGTTTATATTTATTATAGCTTTTGCTCATCTGATATTTTCAGATAACGAACCAATGCATGAACATCATGAACATCATGACTCCATGGAGACTATGGATCATTCACATCATTCCTCACAGCATAATCCTGCACCTATAGGAGTTGCTGGGAATATGCATCATATGGGCTGGATGTTCGCAGTTAAACAAGGGTCTATGTCCATGCAAGGGAACATATTAGACGGCAAAAGTATTTCTAATTCAGAGATTCTTCTAAGACCTAATGAGGTTAGCAATATGCCAATCAACCTCTCAGTAATTCCAAAAAAAATGGACATGGAAATGATAATGATTGAAGCAATGTACGCACCATCAAAAGATCTAACTTTAATGATTATGGGGACACAGCTTTCAAAAGATATGAGCCTTGATACCTATTCCACGATGATGAATAGAGATTTAATTGGCAGCTTTAGCACATCATCGAGAGATTTTTCCGATATAACAGTTAGCGCACTATTCACCTTAAAAAGTTTAGAAAACTCAAAATCACATGCTGAATTTTCATATCAAAAATCTATTGGTTCAAATAATGAGATGGATGAAGTTTTCACACCTATGGGCAGTTATATGAATATGACTTTACCTTATGCTATGCAACCTAGTGATAAAGCATCAAGATTAGTTCTGGGACTTACTAATTCCAGAAAAATTAATGATAAGACATCATTGTCTGGTCAAATAAGGTACAAAAAAATAATAAATGAAAAAGATTGGTCTTTTGGGAATCAAACTGAGATTAATTCATGGATTCAATACCAATACAAGCCAAACATTAGTCTTTCAACAAGATTAAAATTTATAAATCAGGAAGAAATTTCTGGGTCCAGCGCAACAATTACTGCGCCAGTGCAAACAGCTAATCCAACAAATTATGGAGGAAATGAATTGCACCTAGGTTTTGGTGCAAATTACAAAATAAACTTATTTGCCAATGAAAGCGAACAGTTAGGCATTGAGATATTATTTCCATTGATGCAGAATAAAAATAATTTACAAATGGAAACTGACTATCAATTTATTGTTGGATATAAAAGAACTTTCTGATTTTGATAGCTTATATACTCCTTTTTGCTGCAATCTTATTTGAAGTAATAGGAACTATGTTGCTGCCAACTTCTAATAACTTTGAAAAACCAATTCCAACTGCAATTCTATTATTTTCTTATGGCATATCATTCTATTTCTTAGCTCAAGTATCACAAAAACTCCCTTTATCAATAGTCTATGCTTCTTGGGCCGGTTTAGGAGTCTTTTCCGTAGCACTACTTAGTTATGTTTTTTATAAACAGACATTGAATTGGCAAACTACTCTTGGCTTGTTCCTAATCGTAGTTGGAGTTACTATCGTGAATGTATATAAAACTCAGCCATAGGAGAAAAAATGGAAATCTATATTTTAATTGCAGCATTGTTGGCTTTATTTCAAATATGGCTCATTCCAATGGCTATAAATTTTAAAAATTTACCATGGATGATGGGTGTATGTTTAATATAAAAAGTAAGATGAAGGAATTATTTGCAATAATTATTTTATTCTCCTTGACCGTTAAAGGAGGAGAAGTAAATTCTTGGGAATGCAATAAATATGAAGGAGCAAAAATAATTGGGGAAGATGGAGAGTATCTTGGTGAACTTGGGCCAAGCTGGAAAACTGACTCCATATATAACACCAGCTCGCAGTACTCAAGCACTTGGTCTAGCTCTAGCATTTTTAACAGCAATTCAAAGTATGGAAATTCGTATTCAAGCACATCAGCTTTTAACGAATCAGCATCTGAACCACCAAAAATCATTACCAATGACGGAGATGTAAAATATCTTTCTGTTGGCCCATCATGGGATTCAAGCAGACTACATCCATATGATTTTAAATACACCTGTGATTGGGATTAAAATATAGACATGAAAAAAATAATCCCTTTTTTATTTTTAACGATTTTTATTTCTGGGTGCCAAGTTTCAAACTTAGTAAATCTAAATTCATCAAAGCTTACTCCGGAATACGCATGTATTTTACAAGAAACTTATTCTAAGAATAATGAAGAAGTGCCCAATGACCTTTCCAAATTCATGAAAGACGAAAATATTAATTGTGAGGGAAGCGCTGTTAAGGAAGATGAACCAGAATATGAAGTTGTAAAAATAATTAGAACTGAAAAGAAAGAAGAAAAGAAGGAAAAAAAAGATAAAGACGACGAAGATTTTTTTATCGTCAAAAAACCTAGAATTAAATAGCCATGAAGATTGGCGTTCCAAAAGAAATTAAAAATAATGAATGTAGAGTGGGACTTACACCAGATTCTGTGGGTGTGCTCTCATCTGAGAATCAGGTTTATGTAGAGAAAGATGCAGGAAGTGCTATTGGATTTACAAATGAAATGTATGAATCGCAAGGTGCGCAAATATTAGATTGTGCAGCTGAAGTTTTTGAGAGTTCAGAATTAATAGTAAAAGTTAAAGAGCCATTACCTGAGGAAAATAAGTTTTTAACACCAAAGCATATTCTTTTTACCTATTTACATCTGGCAGGCAACAAACAAAATGCTAAAGAACTGATTTCTACAGGCGTTAAGGGAGTAGCATATGAAACAGTTACAGCAGAGGATGGAAGTCTTCCGCTCTTAGCACCAATGAGTAAAATAGCTGGACAAATAAGTTTAGTTGTTGGCCAGTATTTTCTTTTGAAACCAAACAAAGGCATTGGCACATTATTCGGAGATTTTGAGAATATTCCAGCTCGTGAAGTATCAGTTGTTGGAGCTGGCGTTGCTGGGAAAGAAGCAATCAAAAAAGGCTTAGAATCAGGCGCTCATGTAAACGTATTAGATATCTCAGATGACAAATTAAAAGATATAGAAAATAGTTTTGGGACCGATAAAATTTCTTATATCAATTCAACGCCTGAAAATATTGAAAAGGCTATAAGCAAATCTGACCTTGTTGTAGGGTCTGTTTATGTAGTAGGTAAGGAGGCTCCAAAAGTTATAACAAAAAAGATGCTCGAGGCCATGAAGCCAGGGAGCGTTATAGTCGACATCTCAATAGATCAAGGAGGGTGTATTGAAACGAGCAAACCAACAACACATGATAAACCAGTATTCATAGAAGGAGGTGTCGTGCATTACTGTGTAACGAATATGCCAGGAGCAGTTCCGCTAACAGCAACATTAGCTTTGAACCAAGCAACCTTGCCTTTTGTAAAAAAGATAGCTGCAGTGGGTTTAGAAAAAGCTTGTGCTTTAGATGCTCATCTAGCAAATGGGCTTAATATGGCAAATGGAGAAATCAAGCACCTTTCCGTAGAGTCTGCTTTTAATGAATAAGCCTAAATGAACTGTAGGTGTAAGAAACCATGCATATACTCGATACATAACACACATTGATGAACAAGAACGTTTTTTACATTCCATTGTCTTTCGCAGGCTTATTTTTTACTTTTTATTTCTTACTTGCTTCTTCAACTAATTTTTTATCAGTTGAACCAGGGTATGCAATCGGAGAGATATCAAGATGGTGTGAAAGAATCAGTGGTGGATTTTTTAGAGAACCTGCCAACGCCTTGAGCAATATTGGTTTTATGATAACAGGTCTATTTATGTTTTGGATTCTGGCTAATGAAAAGAAAGTTGAAGGAAGCAGATTTCATGGACCAACACTCACAGCATTAACATACGCCGGAGCAGCATTTTTTCTTGGGCCTGGATCATTGCTTATGCATGGAACTCACACAGCATGGGGCCAATGGGCAGATTGGCTCAGTATGATAATGTGGATTTCTATTCCATGGCTAGTAAATATTTTTACTATAAAAAACTGGCGTGAATCTTTGTTCGTTAAAACATACTTAATAGTTATAGGCTTATATGGTTTGTTAAGCTGGTTCTTGGGCACAGATCTTGGCATTAACTTTAATTTCTGGTTTCTATCCATATCTTTATGGACTATCACGGAAGTCTTACAAACTTTTTATAGCAAACCTTTAAGAGTGCTTTCAGGATTTATTGGTATTGCTGTGTTGGCAGTTTTTGGTAAATTTCCTAACGAGATTATTTTGAATTTTTCAGAGTACTGGTGGGTGATTCTGTTTTGGATACCAGCACTATTTATCAATGAGAAATATGAATCAAATAAAAAATATTTTCCCTGGTATTGGTTAGGAATACTTTTTTACATTAGTGCTTGGATTATTTGGTTGCAAGGCTATCCTGAAAAGCCTAATTGCAACCCTGATTCGATTTTTCAACCTCATGCAATTTGGCATATCCTTTCATCTTGTGCGACACTCTCTTTCTTCTTCTTCTTTCGAACCGCTAAAACAAAATAATTTAGCTGTTAAAATAACCCTTGAATATATAAAATTAAACAAATGATCAGACAACTTGGGATAGGTTTTGCATACTTATGCATTTATACAACCCCTTTTCAAATATTTTTCTTTATCTGGATATTAATTACTGTTTTTCAGACTGATTATGGAATTTTAACTCTTAGTACCAAGACCTTTCTATTAGATAAGCTTCAATTTTTTCATGACTGGATTTATTCGTGGTTTTGGAATGATTGGCTTAACTTTTGGTACCAATTTCCAGCATTAATTATGGTTACAATTAAAGCAGTATTTAATACATGGTTGGGTTTTTGGATTCTTAAGAAACTAAAGTAATAAATAGCAACATATTATTTAATTATTTGATATCCTTTATGAATTCCTATTACAACTTAATAAAAGTTTAATAAAAATGTTGCCAGACATATTAAAAAATAAATTATCAGTGCCAGTAGTTGGTGCACCTCTTTTTATCATTTCACAGCCAAATTTAGTTATTGCTCAATGCAAAGCAGGAGTCGTTGGATCATTTCCTGCTCTAAATGCAAGACCACAGGAATTATTATCAGACTGGATTAAAGAAATTAAAGACGAGCTTGGCCAGTATCAAGAAGATAATCCTGATGCAAAGATTGCACCCTATGCAGTTAATCAAATTTGTCATCTTTCTAACGATAGACTTTTTAAAGATGTAGAAACATGTGTAAAACATGAGGCACCAATCATAATTACTTCCTTAAGACCTCCTGAAGATCTAGTTAAAGCTGCCCATTCTTATGGCGGCCTTGTTTTTCATGATGTTATAAGCACAAGACATGCACAAAAAGCAGTTGAACAAGGGGTAGATGGTCTAATTCTTGTGTGTGCAGGAGCTGGAGGGCATGCCGGTGCTTTATCACCATTTGCTTTGCTCAGAGAAACAAGGGAATGGTATGATGGCACCATACTTTTATCTGGATCAATATCAGATGGATATTCAGTCGCAAGCGCACTTGCTATGGGAGCTGATCTTGCCTATATAGGAACAAGCTTCATAGCAACAAAAGAGTCAGACGCAGATGATAATTACAAAAAAATGTTAATAGATTCATCAGCAAAAGATATTGTGTATACAAATTATTTTAGTGGGGTGCATGGAAATTATCTTAGCCCTTCAGTTGAAAAAGCAGGTATGGACCCATCTAACTTGCCTGAGGCCGATAAAACCAAAATGAATTTTAATTCTGGGGGTAATGCATCAGCAAAAGTTTGGAAAGATATTTATGGTTCTGGCCAAGGAATAAATGCAATTAAAAAAACTACAAGTGTTGATGAGCTTGTAAGAAAAATTTCAATAGAATTTAAAGAAGCTCAGGGAGAATTCATTAAAAAAGCAAATAGCTTTTAAACTTTTATAATGCATTAACGTATAATGTCTTTGTGGGTATAGCAGCACTAGTATTATCTATTTTTGCACTAATCTTTGCTTTGATTGGTGTGGCCTTGTCTATGCGAGCACTCTATATAATTGGTGTAAATGCCGGGCTTGATAAAAAACTTACTCCTCAACCAACGGAACCTTCTAAAACGATAAAACAAGAATTTAAAAAACCAATACGAACAGATGGCAATAAGATCATTTATAACGAAGACCCTCTGGTGTATGTAATTGAAGACTTTATTACAGATGAAGAGTGTTTACATTTTGTTAGTGCCTCAGATAGCAAATTGCAGAGAGCTAAAACAATTGGCGGAAAAGAAGGAATATATCATGAGAACAGAACAGGAAGTAATTGCTGGGTAGCACACAATCATTCAGATATCACTAATGCCCTAGGAAAAAGGATTGCTGATCTTATAGGCTTCCCTTTGAAGAATGCAGAATCTTATCAGGTTGTTTATTACACTGGAGGCACTCAATACAACGATCATCATGATGCTTTTGATCACGAAACAGAAGAAGGAAGAAAACACCTTGAAAGAGGAGGCCAGAGAATTTATACCGCACTAGGGTACCTAAATGATGTAGAGGAAGGAGGTGCAACTGAATTTAAAGATTTAAATATTTCAGTTAAACCAAAAAAAGGCTCTTTGTTGGTATGGAAAAATATTCTTCCTGGAACAACGAAACTTCACCCAAACTCATTGCATGCGGGCAGGCCTGTAACTAAGGGTGAAAAGTATGCTTTCAACCTATGGTTCAGAGAAAATAAGTTTGTCTAATAGATGGACGTATCTTTCATTCTTGATGACCTAAACGAAGCACAGCGAGAAGCTGTAACTTCAGAATCTAAAAAACTTTTAGTTCTAGCAGGAGCAGGTTCAGGCAAAACTAAAGTGCTAGTCCATAGAATTGCATGGCTTATAAAGGCTAATGCCAGTTCAACTCATAGCATTTTAGCTGTCACTTTTACAAATAAAGCAGCAAATGAGATGACTGGACGAATTGAATCTATTCTTGATCAACCAATTCCTGAAATGTGGTGCGGCACTTTCCATTCAATATCAAACAGAATTTTGCGACGGCATTTCAAAGAAGCAGCCCTAGAAAAAGAGTTTTCTATTTTAGATAGTGACGATCAGTTGAGAATTATTAAACGTATTTTAAAAGAACAAGATATTGATGAAGATCAATGGCCTCCTGAAAAAGTTAGATGGCAAATTAATTCTTGGAAAGACGAAGCACTGAGAGCTAAAGATATTGATGATCAGGGCGATTTTAATATTGAAATATTAAAACGTATATATTCCATGTATGAGAGCTATATGACAAAAGAAAATTTATTAGATTTTGCAGAATTAATTTTAAAATCTTATGAACTTATAAAAACAAATAAAAATATTAGAGATTTATATACAAAAAAATTTAAACATATATTAATTGATGAGTTTCAAGATACTAATTCACTTCAATTTAAATGGATACAAAACTTAATAAATGTCGATACAACTATAGCGGCTGTGGGCGATGATGATCAGTCAATTTATGGATGGAGAGGAGCAAAGATAGAAAACATAAATAAGTTTGCAAAAGAAAAAGGCACTCAGATTGTTAGACTTGAACAGAATTATAGATCTACAGCAAATATTTTAAATGCAGCTAATGCAGTTATCGGAAAAAATTCAAATAGACTTGGGAAAAAGCTTTGGACTGATGGAAATAATGGCGAGAAAATCGATATATTTGAGGCATACAACGAAGAAGAAGAAGCTAACTTTATCTCAGAAAATGCACATAGAATTTTTAGTGCAGGGGATCACTATAGAGATATGGCTGTTTTATATAGATCAAATGCTCAATCAAGAGCGGTTGAAGAAGCTTTATTGAGGCAAAACATACCGTATGTCATATATGGAGGCGTTAGATTTTATGAGAGATTAGAAATAAAAAATGTATTGAGCTATTTAAGAATAATTATCAATAGAAATGATAACAATGCATTTGAAAGAGCTATAGGAGTCCCGTCAAGGGGGGTTGGTGAAAAAACTTTAAAAAATATAAGAGACTTTGCTGAAGAAAATGAAACATCGTTATTTAATGGAGCAAAAAAAATGATTTCATCTGAGCTAATAAAAGGAAAAGCCGGAAAATCAATATTTACTTTTATTAATTTTATTGAAAGTTCAGCTGAGGATATAAATAATTCATCATCAGATGAATTTGTTGAGATGGTGATAAATCAAAGTGGCTTGATTGATCATCATATGAAGGAACCAGGGGAAAAAGGACGAATACGAGTAGAGAATATCAATGAGCTTATTTCAGCAGTAAAATCTTTTGAAAACTTAAATAAGCATGAAGATTTATCTGAATATGGTTCATTTATTTCTGCTTTTTTAAGCTCAGTATCCCTAGATATGGGTGAAACACAAGCCAATAAGTCTGATGATGCTGTTCAGTTAATGACAATACATTCAGCTAAAGGCCTTGAATTTAAATATGTCTTCATGGTTGGTATGGAGGAGTCATTGTTTCCACATTCTCGTTCTGTTGAGAATATTAATGAACTTGAAGAGGAAAGAAGGCTTTGTTATGTTGGCATAACGCGAGCTAGACATAAATTACATTTAACCTATACAGAGTTTAGGAGACTATACGGTCAAGATTCATATAATCCGCCTTCAAGGTTTATAAATGAAATTCCAAATGACTATCTTGAGTTTATAAGACCTAAACAATCCTATAGGTCTAGCTTTTTTGGGGCTTCAACATCAGACAATATAGACTCAGACACACCATTTAACCTTGGAGATATAGTAAGACACAAAATTTTTGGAGAAGGTGTTGTGCTTAGCATTGAGGGTCAGGGTAACGCTTCGAGAATCCAAATTAACTTTAACTCTGAAGGAACTAAGTGGCTCGTCACAGCATATGCAAATCTTGAGAAAGCCTGATGGAATTAAAAATAGAACATAAAGGTTTGGTAGATTATGAATCTTGTATCTCAAATATGAAGCAACTAGTTGAATCACAACCAAGCTATCATTCAATTTGGGTTTTAGAACATAATCCTGTTTTTACCATTGGCATAAGCGAGAAAGAAATAAAAGAAGATAAAGAAGCAACACCTCCTCTAATCAAAACAGACAGAGGAGGAAAGATCACATTTCATGGCCCTGGACAAAAAATATTTTACTTCATACTCAATTTAAAATATTTACCATTTAAACCAACAGACTTAACTAGAAATATTTTGCAAACAACTTCAGAAACGTTAAATTCCTATAGCCTTGAAAATATAATTAACCTCAAAGATCCTGGAATATACATTAATGCTAAAAAATTAGCATCTGTGGGCATGAGAATAAGAAAAAATTATTCTTACCATGGTCTAAGCATTAATTTTGATACTAATTTATCTACATTTAATACAATAAGGCCTTGCGGTCTGGATGTGCAGGCATGTAATCTTAATCAATATATAGATATTAGTATTGATGACCTTACATATGATCTAATAGAACAGTATAAAAAACTGATAACAAAAAAATGAGAGATATCATTCCAACAGTAAAAATAGTTAATCATGCTGGTGTTAAATCCATAAAGGATGGCATGAAAGGAAATTCATATTCGCGTGTCGATAGAGAAAAAAAGCCTAGCTGGATAAGAATGACAGCTAGTCAGGTAAATAAAAACTACATTAACATCAAAAATAAAGTAAAGGACTTACACCTGAGCACTGTATGCGAAGAAGCAAAATGCCCTAACCTTTCGGAATGCTGGTCTAGAGGTACAGCAACATTTATGCTGATGGGAGACACTTGTACCAGAGCTTGTCAGTTTTGTTCGGTTAATACTGGAAATCCAAAAGGTTGGCTTGATAAAAATGAGCCAGAAAAAATAGCAGATACTATTTCAACCATGAACCTTAAATATATAGTCTTAACTTGTGTTAACCGTGACGATATTACTGACGGTGGCGCTCAACATTTTGCTGATACAGTAAATGCTATAAAAATCAAGGATAAGAATATTGAAGTAGAAGTTCTTACGTCTGATTTTGATGGATCCAGGGAAGCTATTAAAAAAGTCATTGAATCACCAATTAAAGTATTTGCTCAAAATATCGAAACTGTTAAAAGACTTACACATCCTATTAGAGATCCTAGAGCAGGATATGAAAAAACACTAAAGGTATTAGAAACTGCAAAAGAACTAAATAAAAACATTATTACTAAAACTAGCATTATTGTTGGTCTTGGTGAGACAGATGCTGAAATTTACCAAACCTTTCAAGACTTAAGAGATCATAAAGTAGATATAGTCACACTGGGGCAATATTTACGACCAACACTAAACCATCATCCCGTAGACAGATGGGTAACCCCAGAACAATTTGAAAATTATAGAAAAAAAGGCCTAAAATATGGTTTTCTTGAAGTAATATCTGGGCCTATGGTAAGGTCTAGCTATAGAGCTGAAAGAGCTTTAGATTTTAACAACGCAGGATTATAAAATGATAGTAATTTCACCCGCAAAACGCTTAAGCAATAAAGCTTGCAATATAATTTTAAATGCTACAACACCTATTTTTAAAAAAGAAGCAAACCTTTTAGCAGCAGAGTTAGCCAAATTAAATGCATCTGATATTAGAAGCTTAATGAGAGTAAGCGAAAGTATAGCTGAAATAAATGTGGAGCGATTCAAGAGTTGGGACAATTCAACAACTGAAGAAAAAAGAGCTATCTTTCAATTTGAGGGCGATGTTTTTAAACATTTAGATGCAAAAAACTTAGACGATAAAGATATTAAGTATATGAACAAAAAACTTAGAATACTTTCAGGAATATATGGCGTTCTTAGGCCCTCAGATGAAATGAATCCATATAGGCTAGAAATGGGCACACAATACTCTGTTGGTAATAAAAAAAATCTGTACGAATTTTGGGGCGATAAGATAGCCAACCATCTTAAAACAGAGACAAAGGGCAATATTCTCTTTAATTTGGCTTCTGAAGAATATTATTCATCAATAAAAAAACATACTGGAACAATGAAAGTCATCAATTTCAAATTTCTTTCTATTTCAAATAACAAAGAAAGAGTTGTTGGAGTAATTGCCAAAAGAGCAAGAGGTGAAATGGCAAGATTTTTAATTAAAAATAGATTAGAAGACACTAAAGGAATAGAAAATTTCTCTTCAATGGGATTCAAGTTCAAAGAATTTGAAAATAATACCTTTACTTTTGTTGTTTCTTAGGCTCTTTAGCTAATAAATCATCAACTATTTCTAAAAGTTCATCAACATGCTCAAAAGTTTCATGAAAAGAAAAAACTACCTCGCGATGACGGCTTAGAAGAAGAAGGCCTTCTCGAAGTTTTTTTAACTGATCTACATTGCTCATACTATGGTGATATTCTAATGAACTTTTACATCAAAGCAATGTCCAAATATCTTGAAAATCACAGAAAAATAGTGGTAATATACACCCCCATTTGTTTTACAATAAGCAATGGTTATATTATAGTATAAATATGAGTTATGCATTAGCACTAGCAAATCCTGGTTCAGACCTTGATAGGTACTTGGCCCAAGTTTATGCAACACCGATACTCTCACGTGAAGAGGAGCTAGAGCTTACGAAAGAGTTTTATGCAACAGAGGATATTGAAGTAGCACATGAGCTTGTAATTTCTCATTTAAGATTTGTTATACACATAGCTAAATCATATGCAGGATACGGGCTTCCACTTGCCGACATCATACAAGAAGGAAACTTAGGCCTCATAAAGGCAGTTAAGCGTTTTAATCCCGAGAAAGGTGTAAGGCTTGTATCTTTTGCCGTACATTGGATCAAAGCAGAAATACATGAATTTATTCTCAAAAATTGGAGAATAGTAAAAATCGCTACCACTAAGGCTCAAAGAAAACTCTTTTTCAACCTAAGGAGCAAAAAGAAAGGTTCTGGCTGGCTTACTGATAAAGAAGCAAAACAAATAGCAACAGATTTAGATGTTTCGTTCAAAGAAGTCATGCATATGGAAAATAGAATGCATTCAGCAGACACACCATTTGATTTGCCTTCAGATGAAGAAGATGATGAGAAAGCATTCTCGCCAAGTCAATACTTGGAAGACAATTCATTTAATCCAGAACTGAATGCAGAGCAAGATAATTGGGAAGCAGTTAATCACCATGCCCTATTAAAAAATATTTCAAACCTTGATAAAAGATCTCAAGATATCATCCGTGCAAGATGGCTTGAAGACAACAAGTTAACGTTAAATGAATTAGCTGAGAAATATTCAATTTCAGCAGAACGAATAAGACAGATAGAATCAAAAGCTTTTAAGCAACTCAAAACAGCTTTAGTTAATGTCTAAAATAACAATAACTCTTAATGGAGAATCAAAAGAGTTAAATTCTAAAGAACTTAAAGATCTTTTAGCTGATCAAGCTCCAAAAGATAGGCCGTTTGCAATTGAAATTAATGGCATAATAGTTCCTAGTTCAAACTTCGATAACTTTAAATTGGAACATAATGACAAAATTGAAATCATCGCAGCAGTCGGCGGAGGATAGTCTAGCAATAGGTTCGGAAACCTTTTCTTCAAGACTTATTGTTGGAACTGGAAAATATCCATCTGAGGAAACCGCTAAAAAAGCTATTGAGCTCTCTGGAGCTGAACTAGTTACGTTAGCACTTAAGAGATTCAACAAAGATGAAAAATCAGAAAACATTTTAAGACCAATAGGCACTAAGAAACTTTTGCCAAATACAGCAGGAGTTTTAACAGCAGAAGAAGCAATAAGATCAGCACATATTTCTAAAGAGCTTTTTCAAACTAATTTACTAAAACTCGAAATAATAACTTCAGCACAAAATCTTGATCCAAATATGGAAGAAACTCTAAAAGCAGCAAGAATATTATCAAAAGATAATTTTGAAATATACGTTTACTGCGATAGAGACATTAAAAACTGCAAAGAATTAGAGGATTTAGGGTGTGTAGCAATAATGCCTCTAGGGTCATCGATCGGATCAGGTAGAGGTTTTGACAATCTATTAGAACTAGAAAAGCTGCGTTCTGAAATTTCACAAATCCTAATTGTAGATGCGGGTTTAGGGGTTCCCTCTGAAGCATCAAAAGTAATGGAGATGGGATATGATGCCGTGCTGGTGAATAGTGCTATTGCTAAAGCACAAAATCCAATAACAATGGCTGAATCATTTAGAAGGGGTGTTGAGGCAGGCAGATTAGCTTATCTTGCTGGCAGAATTGCTGTGTCTAATAAAAGCAGCCCAAGCTCTCCTACTTCATTTTTAAAATGATTAAGACCTTTAGTTCAAGAGCTGGAAGGTTATCAGATACAAATAAGAAATTTTTAAACCTAAAATCTAAAGCGCTATTAGATAGTGGAAAAATACCAAAGACACAAAAGCCAGTTGTTATAGACATAGGTTTTGGAGACGCACAATCATTCGTAAAGGATGTTATTGAGAATCAAGACTATCTTTTCATTGGAATAGAACCTTATAAAAAAGGTTTCGCAAGAGCTATACAATTTTATGAGGAAAATAAATGCAAGAATCTATTTCTATTTAATGGGGATATACGTGATTTTTTTGAAAAAATGACATGTAAGGTAAATTATTTAAGGATTCATTTCCCAGACCCATGGCCCAAGAAAAAACATATTAAAAGAAGGCTTATATCAAAAGAATTTCTTTCTGCAGCACACCAAAATTTAAAAAAAGGAGGAAGTATAGAAATAGTTACTGATTCATCTATTTATCAGAAGCACATAGAAGAGATTATTGGTTCCCAAAATTATTTCAAAATAATTACTAGTTTCCCTATCACATATAAAACTTCCACATTTAACAAAAAAGCTAGAGCAAAAGGCCATAGGATAAAAGAGTATGTCTTAGAGAAGATTAGCTAAAATATTGCTGCATAAAAATATATAGCATTCTTTCGGCTAGCTGAAAAACAAAAAAGGCTACAAGAGGACTTAGATCGAAGCCTCCTGCTGGAGGGATTACATTCCTAAAGCCAGAGACAGTTTTTTCATATAATTCTTGAACCAAACTTGTAAAAGAATTAAAAAAATTAACTCCAAAAGCATAAACCCAACTTAGCACCACACCAGCGAGAACAATAAACTTCAAAATTCCAATTAAAATAAAAGCTGTTTCAAAAATAGCTAGATTTATAACTGTTGTTATATCAAATGGGGTTGTCAGATAATAACTAACTGCATTAACTAAAAGAGCAGCAAATAAAAGACCTATATTTACTTTTTTATAGTGAATATTAAAAATCAATAGCAAAGGATAAAGCAGTATTTTTATAACTCTAGCAATTTTGTTGTAATTATCTGCTCTTGCATCATCGATCAAAAAAAGAATCAATATCAAGTAGACTAAAATTGTTTTGAGCCTTAAGGCCAATTCAATAATAATTTCAGTTTCCATTTTCTAGAAGAATATATAGAAAAATATGACACCAATAACGATCCAGAAAATACAGCCACCCCAACCTTCACTAACATCAGATGAGATATCGATATCATCAAGATAATCATCAGGGTCAGATATGTAATCATCTCCTTCTGTTAATTCTGAGTCAGTTGAAAGATTATTTAATTCATCATTTTCATCAAAATCTTGTATTTCATCGACTTCATCATTAATTCTTTTAAGAGTTTTTTCACTGATTTCATTAACAATATTTTCAGATTTTCCAATTACTACATCAGCTTTCTTTTCCATTGTGTAAATGGGATTTGTATTAATTTGTTTTCTTCTAGCTGCTCTTTCTACTCTTCTAGCAATTCTTTCTAGTCTTCTGGTTCTTCTATCCTTCATTTTTTATTTTTCTTTTTCCAAAGATCAGAGTTCCCAACCTCACCATATTTGTATTAAACGATATGGCTTCTCTATAATCATTAGACATTCCCATTGAAAGTATTTCAACCCTATTATCTATTAATTGCAGCTTTTTAAAAAAATTTTCTGCAGACTCAAATTGGGCCATTAATTCAGCATTACTAATATTATTTTCTGATATTGCCATAACCCCCTTAATTTCAACTTTCGAATCTTTATTATGATTTTTGACAATACTTAGTATCTCATTTTCTGAAAGCCCAGCTTTTGTTTCTTCTAATCCTAATTTTAATTGAAGAAGAATTCTTATTGATTCTTTTGGTTTACTGTTCACAAGAAGTTTGTAGATTTTTTGTCGTGAAACTGAATGAATAAGATAAGATGTGTCTGAAATCTTAGAAAGTTTATTTGATTGTATATTTCCAAGAAAATGCCATTTGATGTCATCAGGAAGTTTAGCCTTCTTTTCCAACATCTCTTGCAAAAAGTTTTCGCCAAAATCTCTATGCCCGAGATTATAAAGTTTTAAAATCTTTTCTAATGGCTGCCCTTTAGAAACTGCGACAAGACAAATATCTGAGCCAAGCTCATTCTTAATTCGATTGTATGATCTCAAGTTCATCCTTAATCTTTACACATTTTGGTGGCAGCGAATCCATATTTAGTCGTCTAAAATCTTCTCTAGCATTATTTGTTTGTGATCTGTTTTTAAAAGGACCAACAACGACAATGTAGTTAAAATTATTAACGCTATTTACGTTCTCAACTCTCGCCTCATAATTAATCTTTTGAAGTTGTAAAACTTGGCTTTCTGCTGCTTGTTGAGATTTGAAACTGCCTGATTGAACAAAAAATTGACAATTATCTTCCAGTTGTGGTGTTTGGTAATCTATTTCCTCAAATACATCATCCTCAAGAATGGTTTGAAACTCATAATCAACATCCAATAAATTAAAATCTTCTAAACTAGAAAATTCTTTCTCATCTTTTAGTAAAGTTGTTGCTAAAGTGATCACTAAAAGTGTAATTCCAATTGTGATAATTAAAGTTGATCCTATTTTGAGTGGGAATTTAGTATTTTTATAGGAGATGTTAGCCATCTTACATTTTTTCTAGCGGCTCTACATTTAAGATTCTAAAACTATTCGCCAACACAATTTGTGTTGCTGTGGTAAGTAGCAATCTTGTATTCTCGATTGATTCATTTTCTCCAATTACAGGACTCATTTCATAGAATGTATGAAAAGAAGCTGATAAGTCTTTTATATAGTGAACTAGAGAATGAGGAGATCTTTCATTAGTAAAGCCCTCCAAGAGATTAGGAAAATTTAGTATTTTATTTACAAGATCAAAATTTTGTTTTATTTCGTTTTCTTCAATTTTTTTATTGGGATCAAATATTTTCTTCGCCAAAATAGAGCAACATCTTACGTGAGCATATTGTGAGTAAAAGTAAGGGTTATTTTTGCTTTCATCTTTAGCAAGATTAATATCAAAGTCCATTGGATGGTCTGATTTTTTTTCAAGAAAAAAGAATTTAATCACATCTGGACCAAGCTCATTCCTCAATTCTTGTAATGAATGGTAATCACCTTTCCTGGTAGACATCATTTTCTTTTTGCCATCTTCATATAAGTTTACTAACTGATAAAGCATAAACTCGATTTCTTGTTTATCGCTCTTCATGACATCAAATGCAGCTGTTAGTCTTGGAATGTATCCATGATGATCAGCACCAAAGACATTTATACACAGATCATAGCCTCTATCTATTTTATTTTTGTGATACCCAACGTCAGTTAAGTAATATGTTGGCTCTCCGTTTTCTCTTAGTAAAACTCTATCTTTGTCGTCTTTAAAATCTGTAGTTTTAAACCATACTGCACCATCTTTAGAAAACGTATGATCAGCTTTTTCAATAATAGATAGTGATTTTGATAAATCAGAAGCAGGCTCTTCAATAGAACCTAGTGAGCTTTCATGGAACCAGTTATGATGAATTATATTAAAACTATGCAGTTCTTCTTTTATTGAGTCCAGAATCTTTGTAATGGAAAAATTCTTTGCTTTATTCCATGTTTCATTGTGGTTTTTTTGTAAATATTCAGAAATTTCATCAAGCCTTTTTTCTTTATCATTAGAAAATATCTCTGAATTAAGCTCAATCTCAATTTTTTCATTAGATTTTAAAAACTCTTTAGCAATTTCATGTATGTAATTGCCTTCATACATTCCTTCGGCAGAAAAGTCCTTTGCATAAGCCTTTGTTAGTATGCTGCTAGTCAATATAGATATTTGTCTGCCAGCATCATTTACATAATATTCTTTTGTAACCTCACAGCCTGAATTTTCTAGCAGATTAGATAATGCCATTCCCAAGACTGCGCCTCTGCCATGTCCGACATGAAGTGGTCCAGTAGGATTAGATGAGACAAATTCTAATAATATTTTTTTATTATTTTTTTTGTTCTTTCCATAATTTGGACCTTTCTCTATGAGCTCTTTTAATTTATTTGCTTTTGTTTCCATATTCAGAAAAATGTTAAGAAACCCAGGACCAAGAATCTCAGATTTCTCAATGCATGATATAGATAATTTGGCACTTATAAGCTCTGCGATTTCGGCTGGTTTTTTATTCAGCTTTTTAGAAAGTTTAAGTGCACAGCTGGTTGAAAAATCACCGTGCTCATGTGTATCACTAATATCAAAAGAAACCAGATCATTATCTTGATCTGAAAATTCTTTACCTAAATCTTTAAAAACTAATTTAACAACTTTCAGGAGCTCTTCATTCAGCTGATCAATCAGACTCATTAAAAACTCTCCTTATTCATCATTTTTTGCTCTACTTGCATAAGATCCATCACGAGTATCTATCTTTATCATATCGCCTTCATTTATAAATATAGGCACCTGTATTTCTTTTCCTGAATTGATGAATGCAGGCTTAAGTGTATTGGAAACCGTATCTCCTTTTAGTCCAGGCTCTGTTCTTACTATTTCTTTGTTAACAAAATTTGGAGGTTCAATATTAAGAACTTCTCCGTTCCAAAAAAGAATCTTGCATTCTTCTTCGCCATCGAGCCAATCTTTAACATCAACAAGCTTATCAAAAGGCACTTCAATTTGTTCAAAGCTAACCTGATCCATAAAAACAAAACTTTGACCCTCCGAGTACAGAAATTGATAATCTTTTTCTAATATATCTGCTTCTTCAACGCTTTCACCTGATTTAAATGTTCTCTCCCATACCTTTTGTGTGCGCAAGTTGTAGAGCTTAGTTCTCATAACAGCTTGCCCCTTTCCAGGCTTATGAAATTCATAAGATATTATTGAGCATGGCTCACCGTCTATGAGAATTTTTAACCCTTGTTTGAACTGATTAGTGGAATATTTCATCAATAACCTTTAGATTCTTTTATATGGCAAAGTCTATTTTACAACCTTTACTCTTTCTTTCTATCTCAGTAGTAACTTTTTTAGTTTGCTACTTATTAGCAATTACGGTGCAAGTTGGAACCATTTCTTATGACAATGTATCTTTAATCCTAGTAGTTATGGGCCTATCTTTTTTAATACATTGGATAATGTTTATTCCTTCATATGTTTTTCAAACTGAAAAATTCTACGATTTAACTGGTTCTTTAACATACATAACAATTTTGATCTTTATTGTGTATATAAAACAACTTTTAGTCCATTCAGTATTGGATCTAAGGTCAATTCTGATTCTTTCTTGCATCATCATATGGACTGTAAGACTTGGAAGCTTCCTTTTTTGGAGAGTGTTAAAAGATGGGGAAGATAAAAGGTTTAGAACAATTTTGCCTAGTTTTAGTCAATTGTTTATGACTTGGACACTCTCAGCAGCTTGGGTATTTATACAACTTATAGCAGCATTAGTGGCTTTAACATCATTGGAAGCAGCAAAAGTTCCATTTGGGATTGTTGGATACATAGGCCTTGGCCTTTGGATCTTTGGTTTTATTTTTCAAGTGGTAGCAGATTATCAGAAAACACGATTTAAAAGTAACCCTAAAAATGAAGGCAATTTTATAAATGAAGGGCTGTGGAGAATTTCAAGACATCCAAATTACTTTGGAGAGATAGTCCTTTGGACTGGGATAGCAATTATGGCAGTACCAGTGATGTCTGGATTGCAATATGTCTCACTTGTTTCACCTGTCTTCGGATTTTTGCTGATTTATTTTGTAAGTGGCGTAAGGCTTTTAGAAAATAAAGCTGATAAGAAATGGGGCAGTGATTTTAATTATCAGGAATACAAGGAAAAAACACCTGTATTTTTCCCAAATTTTTTTAAATAATCTAAAAAACACTAAAAAATAGGTGTAAATTTTTTACTTAATTTAAGATATATTTAAGCTACAAGTAGGTGTAAAATTACACTAATTTGATATATTTAGTGATCAAGTTTTGAAAGGGGTAATACATATGAGAACAAATATTCTTTTATTATCATTATTAGCATTTTCTGCATTTACAGAAAATACTGATATTGAAGAAATCTTAAACGAGAATGAAAGCAATTTTTCGCTTTCAGAAAAATCACAGGACAAAGTGAATGAGCTCTCAACAGAGAAAGATTCATTACTGGCAGAGTGGAAAGTAGTAGTTAAACAAGTTGAAGGTTTAAAAATCTATAACGAACAAAAAAGACGCCAAATTAAAGCTCAAGAGGAAAGGCTGGCTACGATATCAGCACAAACAAAGGAGATAGATGTAATAACAAGAGACATTCCTGTTCTCATGGATGAAATGGTGAAGGTTCTTAATAGATTTGTGATGCTAGATGCTCCTTTTTCGCTTGATGAGCGCGTAAATAGAATTAATCAAATAACAGCAATTCTTGATGATCCTACTGTTACAAAATCCGAACAAGTAAGACAGGTGATGGAAGCGTATAGCATTGAAGGTGAATATGGCAGAACAATTGAAACATATGAAGATGCTATCGAAATAGACGGGGAAGAAAAAGTTGTAAATATTCTTAGAATTGGCCGAATTGCTCTTATGTATCAATTAAAAGATCAAAGCCAAGCGGGTGTATGGGACACAGAAGCAAACGGCGGTAAAGGCGGCTGGGTTGAAGTAGATGGTTATCGGTTGGCAATAAGAGATGGTATTAGAATGGCAAACAAAACAGCCCCATTAGATTTATTGGCCGTGCCTGTAAAATTTAAACCTAAAAAAGGAGACAAGTAATGAAATACATAAAGATAACTTTACTTTCCTTTTTAATTTTAAGCTCATATATACATGCTCAAGAAGATGTTGAAAAAGCCCCAACGAATTTAGATCAATTATTAGAGCTCGTTAAAAAAGGCAAATTTCTAGAACAAGCAGAAAACAGAAAAAGAGAAGTGGAATTTAAAGCAAAGGTTGACGAACAAGATGCAATTCTTAGACGTGAACAGAGAGAGCTGGAAAGACAAGAGAGGATTGCTGACCAATTAGAGGAAGATTTCAAAAATAATCAAGAAAGGATAAGAGTTGCTGAAGAAGCTTATCTTAAGAAACTTGGATCTTTGAATGAGATCTTTGGACATATACAGAGTGTTAGCACTGATTCAAGAGTGACATTCGAATCATCTCTATATGCTGCTGAATATAAAGAAAATTTTGCTGAGGAGAAAAGAAAAGGAACAACTGAATACGAAACAGGAAGAGAAGAGTTCCTAATACGTTTGAGTAAAGATATGAGTGGAGGATTAGTATTACCTACTATTGCCGACCTTAAAAGAGTTATGGTTGAGATGTTAGATGAGATGAAGGCATCTGGCCAAGTTAGTCGATTTACAACCAACGTTATAACCGTGGATGGCGCTCAAACAGAGTGTGAAGTTGTTAGGATTGGTGTATATAATGCTGTTTGTGGCGATAAGTACTTAGAATACGTTCCTGCTAAAGGCCAATATCAGTTCTTAGCAAGACAGCCTGCAGGAAGATATACAAATTCGGCAGACAGAATATCTGATGCAGATGTGTCTAGTGGTTATGTAAGCTTTTCTGTAGATCCAAGCGGTCCTTCTGGAGGAGCTTTGCTAGCTAATCTTGTGCAGAACCCTTCACTTATAGAAAGAATTCAGCAAGGTGGAATAATTGGATACATTATTTTAGCTATTGGTGGCATAACTCTACTATATGCGATCTTTAAATATGTAATGTTATGGCTAACAAGCAGAGCAGTACATGCTCAATTATCAAGCACTACTCCAAATCAGTCTAATCCGCTTGGAAGAGTTCTTTCAGTTGGAAAAACCCACATGAAGGATGAAATAGATAGGCTTGAATTGAAACTAGCTGAAGCAATTATGGGTGAAAGGCCTGCAATTGAGAGGGGTATAAGTTTTGTGAAGATTGTTTCTGTAGTAGCTCCGCTAGCAGGTTTGCTTGGTACGGTTACAGGTATGATAATTACTTTCCAACAGATTACATTGTTTGGAACAGGTGATCCAAAAATTATGGCCGGCGGTATATCACAGGCTCTAGTTACAACCGTATTAGGTCTTGTTGTTGCTATACCTACAACATTAGCACATTCTTTCTTACAATCTTCAGCTAGATCAGTTGTAGATGTACTTGAAGAACAAGCAACAGGAATTGTTGCTGAAAAAGCTAAGTAATAATGTACTGGTTAACAGAACTCTACATAGGTTTAAGAGACTTTATGGAGTCTGGTGGGCCAGTACTATGGTATATAGCGGTTTTAGTTACATTTATGTGGGCTTTGATCTTTGAAAGAGTTTATTACTTTATTTTTGTTCATGATAATTTTGCTGCAGATATTAAAGAAAGATATCTTTCGATGAAATTTAAAACCCCGTGGCATAAAAATCAAACAAAAACTAGATTTATTTCTGAAGGAAAAATTTCAATTAATAAAAATATTCAGTTGATACAAGTTTGTATAGCTTTATGTCCTTTATTTGGATTAATGGGGACAGTAACTGGAATGATTGAGGTTTTCCAGGTTATGGCCTTTACAGGTGGTGGAGATGCAAGGTCTATGGCAGGAGGAGTGTCTAAAGCTACTCTTCCAACAATGGCAGGCATGGTTGCTTCTCTTTCAGGAGTATTAGCTATGATCTGGGTAAAAAACAAAGTTGAATCTAATGAACTTTTAATGGTTGATTATGTAACAGGATCAAATTCAAAAGCACAAGGAGGAAGAAAATGAGAAGAACAGCTATTAGTGCAGCTGCAAGGGACGAAGAAAGCGAAATTAACTTAACACCCATGCTTGATGTGGTGTTCATTATGCTTATCTTTTTTATTGTTACTGCGAACTTTATTAAAGAACCAGGTTTGGAGGTAGATAGACCAGACTCAGATACTTCAGAGATTCAGGAGAATGCTGCAATACTAATTGCAATTGGTAGCAATGATGAAATTTATATGGATGGACGAAGAATAGATGTAAGGCAGGTAAAGGCTAATGTCTTAAAATTGCTTGCTGATAACCCACAAGGAACAGTTGTTGTGCAGGCTGACAAAACAGCTAGCGCAGATGCAATCATTCAAGTTATGGATGGGGCTAGAGATGCTGGAGTATTTGATATTTCTCTTGCGGCTGAACCAAATTAAAAAATATGGCATTTGATACTTCTCCGGTAAAACGCTATTCATTTATAGCATTAGCACCATTTGTTGGCGCTTCTTTATTTATATTTATGGTTCTGCTTGTAAGCACAGGCGACACAGGAGATATTGTCAAAGGGAGAAAAATAGGTGATGTCATAATGCCTGAAAGGGAAATTGAAACTATTGTCGAGGAAGAAGTTGAGCCACCAGAAGAACCAGAAGTTGCACCTCCAGACATTGCTCCGCCACAGCTAGATGTTAAACCCATAGCTGTTTCAGCATCAAAAGCCGCACCAGAAATAAATTTTAATCAAGGCAGTGGATCACTATTTAGAGACGGTGAATATATTCCTTTATTCAAAGTACAGCCTGTTTATCCACGAAGAGCACAAGAAAGAGGCACT
>CETU01053437.1_pt1 | contig 25031 bp, 25 predicted proteins | sample 356531 | NCBI WGS metagenome assembly CETU01 (sample SAMEA2623488, study PRJEB7988) | marine metagenome | isolation source: saline water (ENVO:00002010), including
GAATCCACCTAAAATCTTACCCAAAGAATCAAACATGAAGCGTGGCAAACATACTTTCAGAATTGGGATAAACTTTATAAAAATGGGTTCCAGAACAAATAATTTGTTTTTAATTACAGCTTTAACTATTTTTTTTGCAAGCTTTTCAGTTTTAAGCATCGGAATAAAAATTGGCTCTTTAACACCATCAAACATTCCGGTATTTACAAAAGCTGGACAAACTGCTGTTATGCCAATATGATTATTTTTATCTTTTTTAAATTCAATATATAAAGATTCTGTTAAAGAATAAACTGCTGCTTTACTTGAAGCGTAAGTTGCTCCGCCAGGTAGCGGAGTGAAACTTGATGCGCTTGCAATATTAACTATATGTGATGAGTTTCTACTAATCAAATCTTCTAAAAAAATATAAGTCATATTAACAATTCCCTGAGTGTTAACATCATATGTTAAACGATGCTTATCAATATCAACATCTAAAAATTTACCTCCAAATACAACTCCTGCATTATTTACAAGTATATCTATTTTACCTATATCTTGATTAATTTTTTTTCTTACTTCTTTAATTATTGCAAGATCTGTGACATCTAAATGATAAAAGAAACATGCTACTCCAAAATTTTTAATTTCATTTATAACATCACCAAATTCGCTATCATTCATAAATGATTTATCTGCGTCACCAATAATGATATTAGCGCCACGCTTGGCAAATTCTAATGCAATTTGCCTTCCAATTCCTCTAGCTCCTCCAGTTACTAAAACATTCTTATTTTTTAAATTTTTCATATTAACCTTTGTGTCAATAGTTATATTATAAAAATATATTTCAATTTAATATTTTTTTTCAATTAATCCCTTAATCTCTTTCATGTATTTCAAACCTATTTTGTGGCCACCTTTATAAATATTAAGATCCACATAATTACTCTCCTTAGAAAGTAATTCATAAGCAATTTCTGATTCTTTTTTTAAAATAACTTCATCTGAATCTCCATGACCAATAATAATAGGTGTAGTTAATTGAGCAGGATTAATCCGTCTTATTTTTTTATTTGCCCCAGCCATAAATCCACCTATTGGGAATACTCCTCCTAATGTTTTATCTAAAATTCGAATTAGCTCATAGCAAACTAACCCTCCTTGTGAAAAACCAAAAACATAAACATCTTTGCTATCAAAATTTGAGAAAACAATTTTTTCAAAAAAGTTTAATAATAATTTGATTGGCTCATTTCTTTCATATTTACCCGGTGAAATTTCATAAGTCCATGAGTAATTATTTTTACATCCTTCAACTAAATATGGAGCTTGAGGCAAGACCCAGGTAGAATTTTTAATATCAAAATACTGAGTAACTTTTTCAAAACTATACTTATTCCCCTTCCAGCCATGAATAAATACTAAGCATAACTTTGAATTACCTTTATCGCCAATAATATTAAAATCAAGATTTTTGCCAATTTCCATTAATTGAATTTAATTAAAAAAATTAAAAAATTAATTGAAAAGGTATTACTAAACATTGTTAAATTAGAATCTATACAAAAATACAAGATTATGATTTTAGGAATACCAAAAGAACTATTAGATAATGAAACTCGTGTAGCAGTTATACCTGCTACAGTTAAGCAGTATATATCAGCAGGATTTAATGTTAAAATTCAATCTGGTGCTGGAGAAGGCTCTCAAATATCTGATAGTGAATTTAAAGATGCTGGTGCAGAAATAGTATCTGATGTATCAGCTATTTATAATTCAAGTGATATGATTCTAAAAGTAAACGCTCCAACAAGTGATGAAATAGAAATGATAAAGGATGGAACAAGCTATATATCATTTTTCCAAACAATGAAAGAAACATCCAAAGTTGCTGCGTTGCAGAAGAAAAATATTACTGGTTATTCTATGCATCTAATTCCAAGAACGACTCTTGCACAAAAGATGGATGCGCTAAGCTCACAAACAAATATAGCAGGATATAAAGCAGTTTTAATTGCCGCTTGTCATATAGAAAAATATATGCCGCTATTAATGACTGCAGCCGGAACAATCCCTCCTGCGAAAGTTTTAGTTCTTGGGGCAGGTGTTGCTGGATTATCTGCAATTGCGACTGCAAAAAGGCTAGGAGCGCAGGTTGAAGCATCAGATGTTAGACCAGAAGTAAAAGAGCAAGTTGAAAGCCTTGGTGCAAAATTTTTGGAAGTAGAATCTGATTCAGATGATGGCGTTGGAGAAGGTGGTTATGCAAAAGAAACATCAGAAGAATATAAGAAAAAACAAGCAGAGCTTCTTGAGCAACGCATTGCTGACTCTGATATTGTTGTTACCACAGCACTTATACCAGGAAGGCCTGCTCCTACATTAATATCAGATAATATGGTAAAATCAATGAGACCGGGATCTGTTATAATGGATTTAGCTGCTGAAAATGGAGGAAATTGTAGCCTCACAAAGCCAGATGAAATTGTTACTATAGATGGTGTAATGGTGGATGGAACTGTTAATCTTGCAGGAACAATGAGTGTACATGCATCACAACTTTATGCAAAAAATGTAAGTGCATTTATTTTACATGGGTATGATAAAGAAAAGAAAGAATTTAATTTAGAAGATGAGATTGTAAGTGGATCAATGTTTATTCATAATGGAGAAATAGTAGATGAACGAACAAAATCTGCTATTGATGGAGGTGATAAATAATGGATATTGGTGTAATTACTATATTTGTACTTGCAATATTTGTAGGCTTTGAAATTATTACAAAAGTACCCCCTACACTTCATACGCCTCTTATGTCTGGTTCAAATGCAATATCAGGAATTGCAATTATTGGAGCAATTCTAGCAACAGTAGTAGATGGTGATATTGGTATGTGGCTTGGATTTGCAGCTGTTTTATTTGCAATGGTTAATGTAGTTGGAGGTTTTCTTGTAACTGATAGAATGCTTAAAATGTTTAAAAGGAAATAATTTGGAAAAATTTGTTGATATAGCATACCTAATAGCAGCTGTTTCATTTATATATGGACTAAAAATGTTAAGTCATCCTAAAACAGCTAGAAATGGTAATATGATTGCATCTCTTGGAATGCTTATTGCAATTGTGGCAACTGTTTTCCTTGGGACAAATCTAGATTTAACTATGATTGTTTCTGCGATGGTTATCGGCTCAATTATTGGTGCATTTTTTGCAGTCAGAGTTGAGATGACCCAAATGCCACAACTAGTTGCAATCTTCAATGGGTTTGGTGGTGGAGCATCTGCGCTTGTGGCATCAGCAGAGTTTTTACAAGGTGCTGATACTGTGTTTGCAATTACAGCAATTACTCTCAGTGTTCTCATTGGAACGCTTACTTTCACTGGAAGCTTTATTGCGTTTGGGAAACTACAAGGCATTGTAACAACCAAACCAGTTACCTTCCCTGGTCAACAATTATTAAATGCTCTACTTGCAATTATAATGTTTGCTTGTGCTTATATGATATTACAAAACTCAGCTGATGGTATGATTTTATTTTATATTATTCTCGGCTTATCTGCCTTGCTTGGGATATTGCTTGTAATTCCAATTGGTGGTGCAGACATGCCAGTAGTTATCTCACTTCTTAATTCATATTCAGGTATAGCAGCTGCTATGACTGGTTTTGTTTTAGTTTCTACTGGAGAAAATTCTGCAGGAAATGCTTTAATTATATGTGGAAGTCTGGTAGGAGCATCTGGGATGATTTTAACACAAATTATGTGTAAAGGAATGAATCGTTCTCTTGCAAATGTTATTTTTGGTGCTGTTGGTGGTGATGATAGTGGTTCGACTGGCGGTGAGGGGCAACAATTAAATATAAAAAGTTATTCTACTGAAGAAGCTGCTATGATATTTGATGCAGCTGAAAAAATTATTGTAGTTCCTGGCTATGGACTAGCTGTTGCGCAAGCTCAGCATGCGGTACGTGAAGTTGCAGAGTTTTTGGAAGGAAAAGGTAAAAATGTATTATATGCAATTCATCCAGTAGCAGGACGAATGCCTGGACATATGAACGTACTTCTAGCAGAAGCAAATATATCCTATGATCAACTAAAAGATTTAGATGAGATTAACCCTGAGTTTGAAGACTGTGATGTTGCGCTTGTTCTTGGTGCAAATGATGTAGTTAATCCTGCTGCAAGAACAGAAACCGGAAGTCCCATATATGGAATGCCAATTTTAAATGTAGATAAGGCTAGAACAGTAATGGTTAATAAACGTTCAATGAATGCAGGCTTTGCGGGAATTCAGAATGAACTATTTGGTTATGATAATACCATTATGATTTTTGGTGACGCTAAAGATATGCTAACACAGCTCCTGTCTGACCTTAAAGAGCTTTAGTAATTATTTTTACCAAACATCCCCATCATCTACAATCATCCATAAATAACAGCAAGCAATAGTTCTATATGGTTTCCATGGAATAGCCTTTTCTTTCATAAATTCTTCAGAAGGTAATTCTTTTAAATTATATAATTCCTTAAAAGCTTTTTTAATTCCCAAATCACCAATAGGTAAAATATCTGATTTACATAAAGTAAACATCATAAACATGTCAACTGTCCATTGACCTACTCCTTTAATTGCAATTAATTGTCTCTTAATTTCTTTATCAGCATTAGTTTTAAATAAAATATGACTATCTTCATTTATGAAAAAATTAGATACATTATTTATATAATTTATTTTCTGTTTAGATAAACCAATGCTCTTCAAATAAGAAGTTTCCATGCTTAAATATTGATTAGGTTCAGGGATTTTATTTTTAAATAAAGATAAAAATCTAGTATAAATTATCTTAGCTACCTTACCACTTAACTGCTGATAAATAATTGATTTAGATAATGCATCAAAATAATTATCATTGGGTGAGAAATTTGGAACAGGATACTTATCAATTAAAGTTTTTATTTTTCGATCTTTTGATAAATGTTCAATTGACTGATTTAAAAGATTTTTATTCACAATTAATAATCATTCTTCATTATTATCATCAATAAGATGTGGTTTATCATGGCAATTTTCACTGAATCCACAGTTTTGACATGGATAATGGCAGTTTAAAACAACTACTTCAAATCCACACATTATACACTCTTTCTTTTCAATCATTTTTTTTACCTTTTCTACAAAAGGAAATTAATTCTATGCATACTGTAACAAATGATAATACAATAATATTTCAATTTATCAAATTAAATCAACCATTCCAATAAATTGATTGAAATCAAAAATTAAAAACGTAACTTTAAGTTCAAGCTAAAGGAAACTTATATGGATTTACAAAATATACTTATTGTTTCAGCAATTGGATATCTAGTAGGATGTATTCAGCCTTCATATTTTATTGGCAAGATGAAAGGAATTGATATACGTGAGCATGGTTCAAAAAATGCTGGAGCAGCAAATACAACAATGACATTAGGTTGGGCGTTTGGAATATTTACAGGTGTTTTTGATGTATTAAAAGCAACTTTCTGTGTACTTATTACTGCCTATATTTTTGAAAGTCCTCGATATGAATTTCTACCATTTTTATCAGGAGCGATGGCTATAATGGGCCATAATTATCCTTTTTATATGGGATTTGATGGTGGGAAAGGAACCGCAAGTGTTATTGGTATGATGTTTGGATTGGATTTGATCTGGGGATTAGTTATGCTTGGAGTTATTATTTTATCTACATTAATCACAAATTATCTAGTTGTTGGAACTGTTAATATTTATGTGGTTTTAATGTATGTATCAATATATAAGTATACTAGTAGCCCTGAAATTTTGTATATATCTATTTTCTTATCTATTCTTGGGATATACAAACATAGACAAAACCTTATAAGAATTAAAAATGGAACTGAACCTACTTTTAGATCAACTCTTTAATTAATAATTTTATTCTATGATTAATAATATTAATCAAAAAAGTTTATTCATTGATTTTGATAGTACTTTCATTAAGGTAGAAACCATTGATGAACTTGCAAAGTTATCACTACAAAATGATCCTAATTCTGACAAGAAGATTAATTTAATATCAGATATTACTAATAAAGCAATGTCTGGTGATATTAGTTTTTCAAAAGCCTTAGAACAAAGACTTGAAATTCTATCTTTAAATCAAAATGATATAATTAGTATAACAGAAAATATATCTAATTTAATTTCAGACTCTTTCTTAATAAATAAAAAAATAATTCAATCTATATCTGACTCTATTTGGATTTTATCTGGTGGGTTTAAGGAAATCATAATACCTATTGTGGAGCAATTTGGAATATCGAGTAATCATGTTTTAGCTAATTCATTTATTTATGATAAAGATCAGATAGTTGGATGCGATAAAGATAATAATCTATTTAAAGATAAAGGTAAAATTAAAGCCATAAATAACCTAAATATTAAGAATGATATTATTATGATTGGAGATGGGTTTACAGATTATGAAGTTTATAGAGATGGACCAGCTAAAATATTTATATGTTATACAGAGAATATATCTAGAAAGAGTATCACAGAAGTTGCTGACTATAAAGCCAACAACTTCAATGAAATTATTAATATATTAAATCAATGCTAAACTAATCCTTGATCAAGCATCGCATCCGCAACCTTAATAAAACCTGCAATATTTGCACCTTTAACATAATTAGTTGAATCTCCTGTTTTTCCATGCTCAACACACTGACTATGGATAGAAGACATTATTCCTTTTAATCTTGAATCAACCTCTTCCCTGGACCAATTTAATCGTGCACTATTTTGAGACATTTCAAGACCCGAAACTGCAACACCACCTGCATTCGCTGCTTTGCCAGGTCCAAATAAAATATGATTTTCAATTAGATATTCTGTAGCATCATAAGTAGTAGGCATATTTGCCCCTTCTGCTACACACTTGCATCCATTTTTAACTAAATTTTTAGCATCATCAATATCTAATTCATTTTGAGTTGCACATGGTAATGCAATATCACAATCTACAAACCATGGTCTAGCTCCTTTATGATATTCAGCGCTAGAATAAGTTTTAACATACTCTTCAATTCTTCCTCGTTTAACATTTTTTAAATCCATTATATATTGAAGCTTATCTCTATCAATTCCATCTTTATCATATATTGTGCCACCTGAATCAGATAGAGTAACTACTTTTCCACCTAAGTCTAAAACTTTTTCAGTCGCATACTGTGCTACATTTCCCGATCCAGATATAGCAACATTCATTCCATCTATACTCATATTATTATGATGAGAAAGCATTTCATCGGTAAAATAAACAGTCCCATATCCAGTTGCTTCTGGTCTAATTAAACTGCCACCCCAATTTAATCCTTTACCTGTAAGAACGCCTGTAAATTCATTGCGAATTCTTTTGTATTGACCAAACATATATCCAATTTCACGACCACCAACACCAATATCTCCAGCAGGAACATCTGTATCAGGACCAATATGCCTAGAAAGTTCACTCATAAATGATTGGCAAAACTTCATCACCTCATTATCAGATTTCCCTTTTGGGTCAAAATCAGATCCGCCTTTACCTCCACCCATTGGAAGTGTGGTTAAACTATTTTTAAATATTTGTTCAAATCCTAAGAATTTTAAGATACTTAAATTAACAGATGGATGAAAGCGTAGCCCTCCCTTATATGGACCAATAGCTGAATTAAACTCTACCCTATACCCCCTATTAACTTGAGGTTTCCCTGAATCATCAAGCCATGGGATCCTAAACATGATTACTCTTTCTGGCTCAACTATTCTATCTAATATTGCCGCATCTAAATAATGTGAATTATTTTCTAAAAATGGCCAAAGCGTTTCGACTACTTCTGTAACCGCCTGATGAAATTCTTTTTCATTAGGATTTTTAATTTTTACCGCATCTAAAAAATCTTGAGATTTTTTATATTTCATTATATCGACCCTCCAATAAGTCATAAATAGCAAATCTCGTAAATTTATCATTTTCCATTATATACAACCAAAAAAAAAATAAAAATAAAAGATATATTTTAGAACCCAATTCATATCTAATTTTAATATATGGATAATGATAATATTAATAAACAAAGTCGTCTAAATAAATTTATAGATAATCCCCAAAAAGCTTTATGGAAACTTGCACTTCCTATGATGTTTGGGATGCTTATACAAGCAGTTTATATGCTTACAGATACAGCATTTATAGGTAAATGGGTAGGAGCAGATGCGTTGGCTGCTTTAGGGTATGTATTTCCATATATGTTTATAATAATGGGTATTACATTTGGATTAGGGGCAGGCGCTACATCTGTAATATCTAGATATATTGGAGAAGAAAAAAAAATACAAGCTGATAAAGCTGCGGCACAAACAATCTTAATTGGAATATCTATATCAATCCTAATAATATTAATTACATTGATTTTTAAAGAAAATATTTTTACAATTCAAAATGCCAATGGCAAGGCTGCAGATAATGCTCTTTTATATTTTAAAATATTAAGTACCGGTTCAATATTTATGATTTTAAGCATGTTTATAAGAGCGATCCTCGCAGGAGAAGGAGATAATATATTTCCCATGAAAGTCTTAGGAAGTGGAACTGTTTTAAATATTATTTTGGATCCAATTTTTATTTACCATTATGGTATTCAAGGTGCTGCAATTGCAACTATTTTAAGTCAATTAATAGTATGCTTGATTTTCTTTTATTATCTTGGAGTTCGAAAAACAAGCTACTTAAATATTACTTTAAGTAATCTTCATTTTGATATCCCAATTATTAAAGAGATTCTAAATATTGGAATTCCATCATCATTATCTATGACTATAATGGCCATGGGGTCTTTTATACTTAATCTTATACTAAATAGTCCAAATGCAGTTGCTGCAGTACAAACAGCTGGCAGAATTGAACATCTATTTTTTCTTCCCATTATTTCAATTTCCAGCTCTTTAGTAACACTGGTTGGAATGTTTTTTGGAGCAAAAAGATTTGATTTGATACAATCTGTGATTAAATATGGATTAAAAATTAGTCTTCTATTTTCATGTATTAGTGCTTTTTTCTTTTATATAGGAGCAAAGCATATCATCCCGTTATTTACTGATTCAACTGAGATTATAGCTATATCAATCAGCTATTTCAGTATCGTATGTTTTTCATATCCATTTGTTACAATTGGTATGACAAGTAGTAGAATTATGCAGGGATTAGGTTATGGGAAACCCACATTAATATTAACACTTATTCGAGTTGTAATTATAAATGCTCCTCTTGGTTATTTTATTACTCGAATTTTAGAGTTACCCATATTTTATATTTGGTACTCTATACTCTTCTCATCTTTTATAGCTTCAACCTTAGGTCTTCTATGGATGAAAAAAGTAATTAATAATGAAAAGAAAAAAATTATAGTTACATAGTTTTACATCATTTGACGTTGCAATATTTATAATAGTTAATATATTTATATAGGCAAAATGACTCCTCCTCCATTAAAGTCTTATTGCCTCCTCCTAATAAAGAGGCCTTTTTAGGCCTCTTTTTATTTTTATAGCTATACTTTATATTTAACTATGTTAAAGCAATTATTAATTATATATCTAATTTCATTATGTCTTTCACAAGATATTTATACAGAGTATCTAATTATGCAAGGTGATACCATTGATGTATTTTCTTATCAGATTCCTGCATTTTACGATGAATCAATTCCCGCTCCTATTCTTGTAGCATTTCATCAGTGGGGTGGGAATGAAAACTCAACCTACTACACAACATTTGATGAAGAAGCAAATGATAGAGGATGGATATTCCTCTCTCCCTATGGAGGATCTAGTAATAACTATAATCATCAAGGCGCTCAAGAAATGGTAAAAAATGAAATTATTTGGATGCAACAAAACTATAATATTGATTCCAATCGAATATATATGGTTGGAGGGTCAATGGGTGGAGCTTCTGGAATGATTTATGCAAACAATCACCTAAACCCTAATGAACCTATGGTGGCAGCAACAGCTTCTGGGTCAGGCATACTAGACTGCGAAAGAAGAGCTATTGAAATGGATGGGAATAATTCTATGATAGAGTGGTTTGGAGGTAACTGGGATGAAGTTCCATTTGAATATCATCGTAATAGCGCTATATATTTTTTAGATTTAAATCAAAGTATGCATATGAACCTTCAATATACTCCTCTTTATTTTGATTTTGGAATCACTGAGCCTCATAGAACTCATGCAGAAGAAATGTATGAAATTATGCTAGATTATAATAATAATATGTGGATTGACACAGAACCGACAGGTTCTCATGGCTTCTCCGTAATGGATGAAGCTCATGTCTGTGAATGGCTCTCTACTTTCTCTTTAATCACAAATCCAATGGATATCAATCTAAAACTTGATGAACCAAGTAAGGCCTACTGGATTCAAGCAGTAAATCAAATTAATAGTCTTGATTTTATTTCAATTGAAGCAAGCAAAAATGAAAATTCATTAATTATATATAATTTTGAAAATTCTGATTCATTAATATTAGATATTCTTAATCAGAATCTTGAAGACTATCAAATAAATTCTACGATACCTATAAATAAGCTTGGGCTATCTGGCAATTTATTAAATGACCTCCAAGATGAAGAATTTGACTTCCAAATGATTGATAATTATAATGGAATAAATTTAGAATATACTATTGATAATAATATTATTTGGCTAGATCATTACACCTTACCGCCTCACTCTCCTTACTATGGTATTTTCAATTTAACTTTTCAATTAAATGAACCAATACTAGGGGATATTAATCAAGATGGAACTCCTGATATACTTGATATTATTTTAATAGTTAATCATATTATTGAAATAACTCTACTAACAGATTTAGAATTTCAAATTGCAGATATGAATGGTGATTACTCGATTAATGTTATGGATATTATTTTTCTTGTAAATACTATAATGAATTAATTCTAATCTAAAACTTTTATTAATTAAATTTTTTCTTTATCAATTCCTAAAAACTTTGCAAATAATTTATCAAGCCATCTATCAGGGAGTATCCCCGGAAGAATATAATCAAGCCATTTTCTACCAGTAATAACATATCTGGTTTTTGGATTTCTAATCTTAATTACTTTTGTAATTAATTTTCCAACAGTATCTACATTTAAGCCTTCCTCTTTACCTTTTGTAACCATTTGGCCATAAAATTTTCTAAGTGCAGACTCATAATCAGTACCCAAAAATGGATTTTCTTCAACGCTGGGAGCCTTATCCCAAATTGGAGTTTTAATAGGCCCAGGCTCTATAATAACTACATCAATCCCATAAAGCATCATTTCACGTCTTAATGAGTCAGATAATGCTTCAAGGGCATGCTTGCTTGCTGTATAAGGTGATACAAAAGGGTAAGATCGCTTGCCACTAACAGATGAAATCATTACAATTTTCCCTTTTCTTTTTGAGCCTTTATAAGCACCTAATAATGGAAGAAATGAGCGTGTCACACTAACGACTCCAAATAAATTGACTTCAAATTGTTTTCTAAAAATATCTGTTGGAAGATGTTGAAGTGGACCACCTAAAGCAATTCCTGAATTATTAACAAGAGCAACTAATTCTTTCCCATTAAGCTTAGATTTTACAGTTTCTACGGCCTTCATAATAGCTAATTCATCTGTAACATCAAAAATTAAAGGTATAAATTTTTCTCCAAAGTCAGCTAGCAATCTATCTGCATCTTCTTCATTTCTGACACTTCCAAATACACCATAACCGGATTTGACTAAGTTTTGAACTGCCGAATATCCAATACCTGTACTTACACCTGTAACTAAAATATATTCCACTTCAAATAATCCTTTCTATTTTTATTATTTATAAAAAATAATTTGAATATAATTTATTCTTAATTCTATATTTTTATAAATAAATTATGGAACTATATTTTTTTTAAAACATTAATCTTATATCAAATCTATTTAGGGAATTTTTAATATGAAGTTTTATAAAATTTTTATTTCTTTTGTTGTTATTAATATATTGTTAGGAAGTAGTCATAAATTTAATCAGCCTTTTATTGATGTAGCTGAAAGTTCCAATCCATCAATTGTATCTATTATATCTGAAATTGAGGTTAGACAAAGACAATTTAATCCATTTTTTAATGACCCATTTTTTCAAGATCTATTTCCTGAATTTAAACGAAAAGGTCAAACTTTAGGATCTGGAGTTATAATTAGTTCTGATGGATATATTATAACGAATAATCATGTAATTGATGATGCCGATAAAATCAAAGTAATCATGTATGATAAAACAGAGTTTGAAGCTAGCGTAATTGGAGTAGATCCTCTTTCTGATTTAGCTGTAATTAAAATTGAAGCAGACGTTGTATTGCCTGAAATAACAATGGGTAATTCAGATAAGTTATCTGTTGGAGAGTGGGTAGTTGCAATTGGAAGTCCTTTTGGGCTTCATTTAAATCATACTGTTACCGCTGGTATTGTAAGTGCGACTGGAAGAAGCAATGTAATATCTAAACTAACTTATGAAGATTTTATTCAACATGATGCTGCAATCAACCCCGGTAATTCTGGTGGAGCTCTACTAAATCTTGATGGGGAGCTTGTTGGTATTAATACAGCAATTGCTACTGATGGATACTCAAAATCAAATGCAGGTGTTGGATTTGCGATTCCTATTAATCAAGCAATAAGAGTTATAGATGATTTGCTTGATGATGGTTCAGTATCTAGAGGGTGGCTAGGTGTCCAAATCCAAAATATTGATCAAGCTATCGCAGATGCCTTAAATCTTGAAAATAAGGATGGTGCATTAATTGTATCTATTGTTCCTGACAGTCCCGCTTCAGAATCTGGATTGCAAGAAGACGACATAATTATTAAAGTAGATAGCAAGGATATAAATAATGATCGTGCATTAATGAAAGCAATATCATCAAAACGTCCAGGGGATTTTACTAATTTTACAGTTATAAGAGGAGATGAAAAATTGAGAATTTCTGTAACCTTAGGTAAAAGACCTGATGAGGTTGCAGTAGATGAAGAAAAAAATATTGAACAACAATCATATGATATTTTAGGATTAAAAGTTATTGATAATAAAGATAATGACGGTGTTAAGGTTATTGATATTAAAGAAGGGTCATCTGCCTATAAAAATGGTATTAAAAAGAATGATATCATAAAAAAAATAAGCAGGAAAAAAATTAATAATTTATCAGATTATGAAAATCAAATTAACCAGTTTAATATTGGTGATGTGATAATGTTAAGAATTGAAAGAAATGGAAATCAAGGAATTAGAGCATTTACCATTGAATAGCTAAATAAATATATTTAATAAAAATACTACTGCTATAACAGATGAGTATATTGTAATCTGCTTCAATAATGAAATTAAATTATCTTGCCCTCTATGCAAATAAATAGATTCAATATCACTATATTGAATATTCATAATTCTCTGTGATTTTGGACTTTCTAACCTAGTTTCTCTATTTGATATTCCCCCTACTTGATTTTTCCAATCAGAGCGTAATATATCTATAGTAACAGATGAATTATTATATGATTCAGTAGAATAAACTTGATAATAGTTATCATCATCATAAAGTTTAATCATATATCCTATTTTATTTTCAAATAATCCTCTGAAAAAATTTTTATAATGACTATTTGAAAAATCATATTGATCATCTATTTGAAGTCTATATTTAATTTCTTTAATGTCACTAGATTCAAAAATATTTGAGAAGTATAATGAGTAGTATTTTTTTGAAAAAGAATTAAAATCATATTGAGATAATTGTTCTTTTTCAGTCTGGTTGATATCAATTTTAAGTTTTTTCAGTAATTTAAATTCTAAATCTTTTATTAAAATATGAGTCTTATTTATAAAAGACTTTGAATAGATACTATCAATTAAAGAAAAGTCTTTTGAATTATATAAGTGAAGATTAATATTAATTTCATCTTTTATAATTGAATATTCACCTATTATAATAACATCTGTTTTAAAGCTTTCTATTGCAGATACCATAAAGCTAGGAAAAGTTTGTTTCTTTAAGGTTTTATCTATCTCTTGACTAATTAAATTATTTAACATGGCCATGTCAGCATTAGATAAACCATTCTTAAAGTTCATCATATCTGTTGTAATACTTTTAGTGGTTTTATCAATATAAACAATTATCGAATCTACCAAAAAATCCATTTGAGCTAACGTAAATTTATCTGATATCATTTCAATTTTCTCTACAAGTATATTTCGATCTATTGATCCATAAAAATTATCTTTAAATAAAGGTTTAATAACATCCATCATCTTATTATTTATTTGCCTATACTCTCTATCTAGCTCTTTTATTGAAATAAAGTTAATTTCATTAATGAACTTCATATCTTTTTTTACAGTATTAATAAATTGATTGAAGATTTGATTTGATAAATCAGAATGAATCTCGTTGTTTTCATCTACATCTACGTTATTAAAATTGAACCAAGCAATATTAATTGAATCTTCAGCGTAAATAATAGATAGCGATATAATAAAAGTATTTAATATGTATATAATATTTTTCATAGATATCAAATTAATTACTTAATCATATACTATCTAAATACTTTTTCAGATAATGATTTAAATGCTCTATATCATCCATTGAGTTATAACATTGATATGATATTCTTACAAAAATCAATCCATTCCAATCTATTATTGGAACTACAATATTATTATTCTTTAGATAATTATATAAATCTATACTATTGGGAATATTAATTTGAAGGCTTGCCATTTGTCCTAAAAAAATATCAGAGCAAATAGATTCTGTATTTAAAGTATCAAGCAAAATATTTTTAGACTCAATGATTTTCTTTTGGCACTCATCCTTTATAGATTCCCAATTATTTTGATCTAAAAATTTGATTGCAGAAGGAACTGTTAAGTATGCACTAATATCATTAGTCCCTTGGTATTGATTATTATCGAGAAATGTAGATTTAGAAGGATTATCAGATTCCCATCCCCAGCTTACAACTAATGGCTCAAGATTCTCTTGCATTTCCTTAGAACAATATAAAAATGAAACGCCTTTTGGGCATAACATCCATTTATGACATGCTCCGGTATATATATCTACACCTAATGTTTTTATATCTAAATCAATATGAGCAGGTGCATGGGCGCCATCTATAATACTAATAATACCTAATTCTTTTGCTAATTCGCAAATTTCTTTTACTGGAAATATAATGGCCGTAGGGCTTGTTATATGACTTAAAAATATTACTTTTGTATTAGTATTAATATTATTTTTAATACTTTCTATAAAGTCATCTTTATTAAATGGGATTGAAACATCAATTTTTTTATATGAAAACCCTTTTTTTCTTGATACAAATTCCCATGTTTTTTCTACAGCTCCATATTCATGATTTGAACTTAATACTTCATCTCCAATCTTTAAATCTAAAGATTTAATAACCATATTCATTGCAGTAGTGGGATTTGGAAAATAAACCAAATCATCTTTATCACAATTTATAAATGCTCCAAGCTTTTCTCTTGACCAATCTAGAAGACCTATAGCCTTATCTTCAATAAAAGCAACCGGCTGCTTTTCAATTTCTTTTTGCCATTTATTTCTCTCTTCAAAGATAGGTTTAGGACATGCTCCAAATGAACCATGATTTAAATAGGTAAATGAAGGGTCTAATTGAAATTGATTTTTAAGAGAAGCTGATATAGATGTCATTCAATTGTTTTTTTTATATGAACAGTTCTTTGAGGAAAAGGAATATCAATATTATGCTCAATAAATTTAGAATAAATTTGGCCATTAATATCATCAATCACACGCCCTCTCATCTCAGGCTTTTCTATCCATAATAATAACTGAAATAAAAGTGCTGATTCTCCAAACTCTCTAAACCTAACTCTAGGGGTAGGATCATCACATATATCTTTTTGTGATGAAGTAGCTATATCCATCAAAATTTTTCTAACTTTTTTTATATCTGTACCATAAGCAACACTAACATTAATTCGGACTCTCTCCTTCTCATAAGGACCGCCACTTTCATTTATAATTTTGGAATTAGCAATAACAGCATTTGGAATTGTAATTTCAATATCATCTCTTGTCATTATTCGAGTACTTCGAATACCTATACTTTTCACATATCCTCGCTCACCAGTATCTAGATTAATATAATCACCTTCTTTGTAAGGAGAATCTGCCATAATAAAAATTCCAGCAAATAAATTTCCAAGAGTATCTTTTGCAGCAAATGCAACAACAAATGAAACCATACCTGCCGATGCTACAAATGCAGTCACATTAACACCCCAACTAAGAAATATAAAATATACTATAGCGATAAAGATAATCATCTTACCTAAATTGTCAAATAAGGGCATTAATCTTTTTTGACTTTTAGAGTTCACTCCTACCTTATCAGAATACCATTTTATGATATAAATAAATATTTTAAATATTGCAGTTCCCCAAATAAATACAATTATTGTCTTTAAAACTCCATTAAAAATAAATTGAATAGTATTAGATAAATCTATTAAAGAGATTGATAGACTTAGCCCGACAAAAAGAATACTATAATAGATAGGCTTATGTATTATTTCAATTATATGATCATCAATTGATGTCTCTGTTTTCCCTACCATTTTCTTAAGTATAGATGTAAAAATTTTATCTGATAGTTTTGCAATAATAATTGATGAAACAATAAATAAAATTGATTTATAGATAGGTGTATCTAAAATTAAATTGAAAAATGAAGAGATTTCTTGATATATCATAATGGTTTTTAAGCCCCTAAATATAGGGGCTTAAAAAAATAATAATTCTACTTTTTACTTGGTTTTCCTAAAAGAACAGAACCCATGATATTTGCTTCAGGTGGATTATTTGGCTCTTTTGCTACTATCACTCTATGAGTCGCCATATCTTTTGCACCATACTTGTCAGAGACTGTACATCTAAACGTATATTCACCCTCTCCCAATTCTAATACCATTGAAGATTTTTTAGAATATTTTTGAATGTCTGAGCTAGGACCACTAATTTGCTCCCATGAATATGACAAACCAGTATCTGGCTCATATTGTTTCTTTTGGTTTGGAACAGGAGTAACTCTTGACATTGCTCTTTTTAAATAACTTTGTCTATTTGAGTGATCAATAACTTGATACTCACAATCATCAAGATATTCTACTTCAACTTCTAAATAATCTATACATCTGCAACCATCATTATTCGCACTTGAGTAAATATTACCCATATTTCCTCTATAAATATTATTATATCCTTTTACAGGACTGCAATCTTTTTCATACTCAGCGCATAGTGGCTCATACATTTCTTCACCACATTCATCAAGCTGAATTTCAATACACTCGCATCCCCTTCCCATTCTCGGAGTACAATTTTGTTCATATTTAGCACATATAGGTTTATTCTTATCAGGTACGAACCTAGTAAAATAAATTTGATCTGCTACATTACCACCATCAAATGAAGAAGATGCATCAAGAGAAACAAATACTGTATTTGTACTGCTCTTACCATCATGTCTAATTGTAGCTGTAGTAGCCATTGCTCTTGATTTATTATCCCTATCTTGCTTCATTCTTACTTGCTCAAGAGTATCAGATGCTTGTTGATCAGCTCGAACTTGATCATTATGTTTGATAGTCATTCCACCTATAAATAATACTATAAGCGCAAATGTCCCTAACTCAATTGACTTCATATTTTTCCCCTCCTTTAAACCTTTGAAAACTTTTGAATCTACGAATTCCTTAATAATAAAGAAATTATTTTTTAAATCTGTGCCGCGAGAGGGAGTCGAACCCCCACGCCCGAAAGCACTGGTTCCTAAGACCAGCGTGTCTACCAATTTCACCATCGCGGCAATACCGCATAAAATAGGATGATTATATTATTACCTACAAACCATTTTACTATTAGTTGAAATAATATGAATTTAATAGTAAGAATAAATAATTAGATTTAAATTTAAAAAAAATGGTGATTAACAATATGAATTTAAGATATTTTTTTATAGCTATATTCCCAAGGTACTCAATGATATTCTTTATAGTTTGTGTTAGTATGGCTATGTACCTTTATTCAGGGGGGATTTATCACATGGCGATTGAAGCTGATGGGTCATCATCCATAGATATTAATCACCATGTAAAAAGTTATTCATTCTCTAAAAATTTTCTTAGTGACCTTGGGAGAACTATTAGTCATGGTGGACATAATAATTTTCATTCAAGCCTTCTATTTAATATGGCTCTTAGTTTTGCTGGGATAACATATATACTATTCTATATTTATCTTGGAAATCTTTTTAGAGGAAATAAAATAGCAATACTAGGATCTATTACTGGGATATCTGGAGCTATTTGCTTTATAGGTGTTGCCTTTACTCCTGCTGATTTATTCTTACCTCCACATATTATGTTTAATTTATGGATATTTAGATTTTTTTTAATTGCAACAATATGTTATTCCTGGATCATATATAAATCAAAAAGAATTGATAATAAGTATCTCATTGGAAATGCAATATTTATTGCTTCACTTATATTTTATATACTTGTATTAATGTTTGGTCCAACCCCTCGCGAACCTGGTGGGCTAGAATTTCAAGCTATATCTCAGAAGTTTATTATGTTTAATTTTCTTGCAAGTATAATTGTGCAAACTTTAGGATTTAGTAAACTACTTAACAACTATTAAAGGGTTATTTATGATAAAAAAAACTATATGTATTATTTTTATTTTTCAGACATTAATATTTGCAAATCAAAAGGATATTATTGATTTATTAGAGCAATACAATAAATCATTCGCTAATAAAGAACAAAAAAAAATTATTAATTATTTTGATTTCCCTGTTTCTTTTAATCTTCAAGATAAAACTATTACAGCAAATAGTAATCTTAAATTAAAATTAATTTATAAAAAAATTTGGGGAGACTTACCTGATTACTATTCACATAGCAAGTGGGATAGCTTTAATATTCAAATAATTGATGATAATATTGCTATTGTTAATGCAAAATTTTCAAGGTATAAGAATGATGGAACCATTTTTTATTCAGGAGCAGGTATATATAGCTTAAGAAAATCAAATGATACCTGGAAAATATTCTCAATGACACCTTATGAGAATATTGAACAAGCTAATTAATAATGAAATTATATTTAATACACACTGGATACTATGATAAAAATGTTGGAGATGGTTTTTATGAACAACATACAAATATTTTAATTGTAGCTAAAAATGCACATTCTGCGAGAGAAAAGGTTAAAAAAAATAAAGATTACATTGATAAAAAAATGCATATCGATGGAATTAAAGAAATTGAGAATGTAGATGGCTATAAGCTCCAGCTAAATAAAAGTTCAAATAAAGAAAAAATTACATCTTTCAATCATTATCAAGTCAGATTTCTAAAATCAGAAAAAAAATAAAACTATACTAGGGGTACTCATAATGAAAAATATTAAAGTCGTATATAATAAAGATTTAGGGTTATCATTAGGAATGGCAGTTGCAGTTGCAATATCTTGGTCATCTTATAATAGTGTTTTGTGGGCTATTATACATGGGCTATTAAATTGGGCTTATGTAGCATACTATCTATTTACAAGATAATTAATGAAGATTAGCATTAAAATTACTTTAATTTATTTTAATTGATTTTCTCTTCATTCGTTTGGGGCCATACCAAAGCCAAAAACCTGTTATCGTAAATACAAGCAAAGCAGTACCCATAATAGAGGTGTAAATCAATTTTATAATTTCACCTTTTGTTCCAAAAATAATATCCAAGATTGAGCCATCATGTATATTCTCAAAAAAATCTGAACGCCTTTTTGTAATGGCTAATACATCTCCAGTAGCGCCATCAAGCTGTATCCCCCAATAATGATTATCAAATACAAATTTAATCATTCCCTTTTTAGGGCGGGCATCAATTCTTTGTAATGATAAATCTATACTACTATCTATCGAGTCTCTAAGGGTTTTAAATGCAATTATCTGTAATGTATCTAGAGGCAACCAATGTTCAAGATTAGTTGATGTCCCCTGATAAGACTTTGGAAGAATTATACCATTGCTATTTTTTTTCCAACCAAGAAGTAATCCTGTTATTGCAATAACAATAAAGAAACTAAATAGCAATGCTCCCGCAGTTCTATGGATTTTTCTAACCGTACGTAGAGTTTTAGCGTAATCTTTTTTACTATTTTTATTCGTCATATTTACCTAAACAATGCAAATACAGGTAGATGAAACTCTAAACAGTAATGTTTATCAAGGTGCTGAATCTTATCATGCTCAGATTGTAAAATAATCATATCTTCCGAGTATATAACATTTTCACGATACTTAAATGTTAACATTTTATTAATTGGAGCTGTAACATAGAAACTAGATTCGTTATAATATTTAAATGAATCAACATTCTTCTCAATACCTATACTAATTAAAAATGGCTCTCCATTAGGATTCTCGTAATCAACTTTAAATGGATTACTAAGTCCTGAAAATATAAATGAAAATAATATAATAGGTATTAATAACTTGATTTTTTTCATATCAACTCCTTTTAGTTAAATCAGTAAGACTATTTAGATTTAAGAATATATATCCCAGTTTTATATGGAGGGATTACTAGGCTTGCCATATTAGGGTCATCTAGTATTATTCTAGAATCATCTAATAAGGATATTAACTCATTTGCCTCAAATGGTAGTGAAATATTTTTTTCAATTACTTTGTTTTGAAGATTAAAGAATACTAAAATTTTTTCATTGTAGTAAGATTTAAGCCAAGCTGTAAACTCTTTTGACTCCCTTAATATCATAAAATCACCTACAGATAATGCAGGATATTGAGATCGAAGCTTATTTAATTTAGATACCCTTTCTTTTAAATAAGATTCAGAAATTGATAATTCGTTCTGAAATTTCATATCTCTCTTTGAATCTGCACCATACCCCCCAGTTTGGCCATATTCATCTCCATAATATAACATTGGTACCCCAGGAAGTGAATTATTCATAACCATGAACATAAAAAGTTTTTCATAACTAACAGGGTCTTCAATATTTTGTAGATAGGAAGAAGTATTTTTTTCTTTATAAGAAACCTGGCCATCTGCAACGGATATGAATCTAGGCTGATCATCTATCCCTACAATGGTTGTGACTAAGTTGATTGAACTATAATCTTCTAAATTATTAATTATCATTTTATTAAGTTCAATGAAGTCAGTATTCAATCCCGAGAAATGTTCTCTTGCATTAAGATAAAGAGGAAAATTGATTTCTGATTCAAACCCTATTGGATTAATAAATTCTGGAGCTGATTCAAATGAATCTGAAAATTTAATTGCATGAAAAGTATGTTTATTTCTAGCGGAATCTACAGAAGTATTATAGTGTAAGCTAAAATCACTAGATAGGCTATGATTAAGATTTAAAAAAAGACCATCTACCTCAAATTCATCTAACCAGTATTTGGCATCTAATGTTAATTGATCGATTAGATGGTTGTCTACTAATTCAAACTGAGGTAAAAACAATTCTTCCCAATTTAAGTAGTTCGTATTGTACCAATGAGGAAATAATTCATAGTACAAATGATTGTTATGAGTATGGCCTGCTATAAACTCCATAAAAACCTTCATATCTTTTTTATGAATAGCGCTGACTACTGATTTTAAATCTTTATTATTACCAAATCTAGAATCTATAGAAGTTAGATTGATCGGCCAGCTTCCATCAAATCCCATTTGCTTTTTAAATGGAGCTATAGATTCTCTAAATGAACTATCTGGATTTAAATGAATGGGTGATAATAAAATTGTACTAATTCCAAGCCTATCAAAGTATCCATTATTAATTTTTTTCAAGACTCCACTTAAATCACCACCATGAAACTTAACACTTTTATCAATTGATAAATCATTTACTGTTAAATTATTATTATCATTTTTATCTGAAAATCTATCTACCATTAAATAATAAATATTAGAGAAGTAATCTGAGAATTCTTTAGAGTTTTTAGATAAAGGAAATCCATTTGATATAATAGTTTGATTTTCTCTATATAAATTTTCATATTCATCAGTAGCACAAATTCGAAGTATTCCATCTTTCAATTCTCTTGGTAGCATAATCCTTATTTTATCTTTAAAAATATGTATATACTTATTTTTAATAATATTATTATTAAAAAGAATTTTAATATTACTATTTCTTAAATCGCTAGAGGATACAGATCTGGAAACATTTTTATAGTCAAGAATAATATCATCTCCAATAAATTTATACTTATCTTTAGCTATGGTAGAATGAATAATACTCTGACTAGGTATTGAGTCATATCCTTCATTCTTTTTATAATACACTACTATATCAATATTTTTATTATTGACGTTCAATTTTATAGTGGATAATCCGGGACTTTTATCTACTGAAGAAATAAATAAAGAGTCATTTGAATCTCTAATATTAAGCTTATCATGAATATTGTAAGCTAAATCAATATCTTCTTCTAATAATATATACTTACGAAGATTAATAACTAATTCTGAATCATAATCTATAACCTGAGTAGGAATTGGATGAAAAGTATTGCAAAATATAAATCCAAGCATCAAGATTAAAGTAAAAAGAGAATATTTATTTTTGTAAAATTTCATTATATACTATTTTAAAAATTTAATACCGTAATGTCTAATCTAATCAGATATATATAATATCAGCAATAAATTTAAGTGTAAGTAAAAGGCTTTTATTGATAATAACTTTTTATGTGTAAAAAATAAATCGTAAGTAGATATATTAAAATCACTATGATTTTACTCAACTTAAGTTTTTAATTTATCATTGTAAATTATAATCAAAAGTTTTAAATATTAAATGGGTTTATGATAATATTGATATAATTTCTGAATGATAATTATCTAACGACTAAAAGAAATTATAGATTAATTAGGTTGAAAAACATTATCAAATCAATGAAATGATATTTATTATAAAAATACTATTTTACTCTTTTTATTATATACTACTTGCGAGAGTTTTACTATCGTGGTTTCCTTATACATCAAGAAATCAATTTACAGAATTTATTTTTAATACTACAGAGCCACTACTATCTCCTATTAGAAAATTAATACCACCAAATCGATCAGGTTTAGATTTTTCAGCATTGATATTATTTATAATACTAAATTTTTTAAAAACGCAATTATTGCTAATGGGTTAAAATATGAATGAAATAAAAAATCTTACACTAGGTATTGAAGAAGAATATCAAATTATAGATCCAAACTCCAGAGAGTTAACATCTTTTATTTCAGAGTTCCTTGAAAAAGGAGCTATGATTTTCAAAGATCAAGTAAAGCCTGAGCTTCTTCAATCTCAAATAGAAATAGGTAGCAATGTTTGTAGAAATATAAATGAATTAGAAGATGACCTTAAACATATACGATCCTCTTTAGGAAAATTTGTACAAGAAAGTGGGAAAAAAATTGCCGCTGCAGGAACTCATCCATTTTCTCACTGGAGAGATCAAGTAGTAACAGATAAAGATCGATATTATGGATTATTTGATGCTATGCAATATGTCGCTAAACGACTTTTAATATTTGGGATGCATGTACACATAGGTATAGGAAATAGAAATCTACAGATAGACGTCATGAATCAAATGAGATATTTTATGCCACATATACTATGCCTATCAACTTCTTCTCCTTTTTGGCTTGGGGAACCTACGGGATTCAAGTCATATAGAAGTATTATTTTTGAAGATCTTCCAAGAACTGGAATCCCTGAGAATTTTAGTTCATTTCAAAGCTATGAAAGATATATAAAGACTTTAGTAGAGAGCAAAACAATTGATGAGCCATCTAAAATATGGTGGGATATGAGACCTCATCATACATTTCCTACTCTTGAATTTAGAATATGTGATTGTGCTACAAGGGCTGATGAAGCCATAGCTATTGCAGCTCTTATTCAAGCTCTTGTTGCAAAGATGATTGTCCTTAAATCAAATAATCAAACATGGAGAAACTATAGAGGTTCTCTAATTAATGAAAATAAGTGGAGAGCAATTAAATCAGGAGTCAATAGCAATTTAATTGATTTTGGCAAGCAAACAGAAGTTCCATTTAAGGATTTATTTAATGAAATGATGGAATTTATTGAGGATGTGGTAGAACCTCTTGGTTCAAGAAAGCAAATAGATTATCTCCAAAAAATAATAGATAATGGTACAAGCGCTGATAGGCAGATTACAGCTTATAATAAAAATAAAAATAAAAATGATATAGTTGATAATTTAATACTAGAAACATTAGAGGGTTGTTAAAACTATAGGAGTTTAATTAAAGATGAATGAACGAAATCTATATTTAGTAAGACATGGGCAATCAATTTATAATTTAGAAAATCGATTTACTGGATGGAAAGATGTAGATTTAACAGAACTAGGAGAAAAGCAAGCAAAAGAAGCTGGGGAAATATTATCAAACATAAAATTTGATTATTGCTATATATCTAACTTAAAAAGAGCCAAAAATACTCTTCAGCTTATATTAGATGAGATTAACCAATCTCCAATTATTGAAAATAATATTGCTCTAAATGAAAGAGATTACGGAGATCTTATAGGTCAAAACAAATCTGAAGCAGCAGAAAAGTTTGGAGCAGAGCAAGTGCAAATATGGAGAAGAAGTTTTGACGTCCCCCCTCCTGGAGGAGAGTCTTTAAAAATGACAGCAGAAAGAACTCTACCCTATTATAAAAATACAATACTACCAAAAGTCTTAAGTACTAACAATGTAATAATATCTGCTCATGGTAATAGTATTAGAGCTATTGTAATGGAAATTTTCAATCTAACATCTTCTCAAAT
>CETU01150758.1_pt1 | contig 24894 bp, 25 predicted proteins | sample 356531 | NCBI WGS metagenome assembly CETU01 (sample SAMEA2623488, study PRJEB7988) | marine metagenome | isolation source: saline water (ENVO:00002010), including
AAAAGTGGCTTGAAGGTCTATCTGCTGGATGATGTTGAAATCATTGAAAACCCGATTAAGCCAACAATCGAAGCCATCAGGAAAGAGTATCAGCATTACGACTATTCCGAAGATGAACTAAAAGCTGAGCTTAAGGAAGCCATTGAGAACTACGAAAAAGAATTGAAAAATTACAATTCAGCAACTGACAATGGATTTGTAAACGGCATCGTGTTCCATCCTGAGACCTACCAGAACAAAAAAGTGTTTGTCAAAGTAATAGAAAAGTCAAAAGATAAATCGAGTGATTATTCTGTACCATTGGAAAGTAGAAAAATGGAAGATTGTACGCCCGAAGAACAAATCATTAAAATCAATGAAAGGGAAATCCGTAAGAAGCACATTGAGAACAACAAACAGTTCGAGGAAGTAGTTCAAATGATTCGTGAGACCGAATATATAGATACGAAGAAGACACTTTCGACAGATGAAATGGTGGCATTCTCGATATCGCTCTTTGAAAATAATGTGGACTATATGAGCCAACAGAAGTATTTCTCAAAGTTCTTGGGCAACACGTCCAAGATGACCAAAGTTGAAATGGTCGAGAATTTCAAGAAGAAATTCAAAAAAGAAATCTTTCATAAGCTGATACGCTTTATGCTTACCAAGCAAGTGCATTTTGGCGAGAGCAATCACGTTAATAACCTGACGAACATTTCATTCTACAATGCGATGCAGGGATATTACAAATCCAAGATTGCCAGTATTGAGAAAGAATATACCGAAAAGAGAGAAAAGCGTGAAGCACGTTTGAAAGAGCGAATTGCAGTTCTTGAAAAGAAAGTCAAAGAGCTTAACGAGTAGCTTTTGTTGTTTGAAAAAGGGTCGGCATTAGTGCTGGCCCTTCTTCTTTTTTATGATAGTGCCTAAAAATGTATTTACGAGGAAGGGGTTATCAATCAATAGTTAGCGCAAAGGTAAACTCGTAAAATACACCCATCAAAAGACTACGGCATAAAACCGTTGCGCGCATCCCTTTCTCATTTATTCCGTTTCCTTTTGAGCTGTGATTTTAGCTTCCGTTTGGGTACTGCTCAAGTATTGTTTAACTAAAATTTCAACATTATGAAACGAGTATCAAGTAAATCCACAATCACATTACAAGAAGTTGAAGACCACTACCAATCGAGCCGTGAAAATTACGACATCGAAAGCGCTGAAAGCCACTTGGCTTATTACAGAGAAAGGCATCCAGAATATTACGCTCTGTTATTACAAAATGTTTAATCTAAAATTCAAAAGCTATGTATTTACAAAATTTGCAACAGGATGAAATCTTCGTTCCATCAGAAATGAAATCCTTAAAAACTTTGACACAGATGGAATCCCGAAGAGGGCTTGAAAATGCCATCATCTCAAACGGTAAAATCGTCAACGTGGTATCGAACAGTTACGGGCATATTCCGAATCAATTGTTCTTCAGGAAAGCTGAGGAAATGCTGACCGATGCACAACTGAACTTCCACAAGCGCACCATCAATAAAAATGATAGGTCATTTATAACTGACTTTATCATCGATGATAAAAGCCAGTTTACAGTTAAAAACAATATGGACTTGATACGACCGATGCTTCGGTTTAAGAACTCGTATGATGGTAGTGAAAAGACCTCTGGCCACTTTGGGTTTTACAGAGAAGTATGTTCCAATGGCTTGCACGTTTCTCAGGCAGAAATTGAGTTTTCCATCAAGCATAGTAAGAACAATACACACCTCATTATGCCAAGACTGAACAACTTGTTCGATAAGTTTCTGGACAACGAGTTTTATACCATCACAAAGAAATTTGACAAGATGAAGGAATTTAAAATCATCGATACCAAGGAATTTGTAAGAGCCATTCTCGACAGAACAAAGCTGTTCCGCTATGAATGTAGCGACAAGAACAACGACCCGTCGAAGAAGTCCCGTGAAGTTCTTGAAATTCTCAATTACGAAGCCCTGTTACTTGATGAGCAACCCAATCTTTGGTTAGGTTACAATGCCTTCAATTCGGTATTGCACAATGTCTTGAAAAAGAGCTTTTGCCAACAGGAACGATTGGACAAAAAACTGTTCGATGAAGTGTATGCCCTGGCATAGATTAAAAAGGTTTATCCAGTACCTTAAACTGGATTTTTAATAAAACAAAGCCCCTTCAACAAAGAAAGGGCCTTGCAATTAAACTAACTCAAACTAACTACTCAAACGAAGTTTCCCCTTCGTTAGGGTTGTATACATAATTAAAAGTATAGTAACGGCTCTCATCGGTCTGCAGGTCCGGTTGCGAGGGGTTGTCCTTATAGTAGCTTAAAATCTCAACCTTGGCATATCGTCCGTCACGGGTGCGGAACACCAAGACCTTGCCCGGAATGGGTGTAACGACATTGACCATCGGGTTGTAATTGTACCAGCCATTGTCACTTCCAGTTGGGATGGCAAAACTTCCATCGGCATCTTGGTCAAAGGTCAAACCTTCCGCAGTCGTTACACTGGCAAAAGTACCCGTAACAATAGTTGCACCAGCTTCGCCATTTCTTGCAGGCTCGTCGTCTGTTCCCGTAACCGTTCCACCATTTACGGCAATGGTCGTACCTCGAAAAGCAATGTCCCAATCCGTATCGCTGGTAGTCTGCATTCCCGTTTCAAAATCGAATTTTGCAAATTCGCCACCTACGGGCTGTCCCTGCCCACCTGTTTGGGGCGCAAATAGATTACTGACCAACTCGGCTTCAATCGGGTCTGGGGTTGGGGTATTGTCATCATCGCTGCTACAAGATGTGAATGCTATACATACCGCAGCAAGCGCGATGGTTTTAAGTGTGTTCATTGTTTTAATTTTCATTGTATTTAAATTTTAAAATTGGTAATTGAGTTTAACGTATCCTTGAATTCCCGGTAAGGTCGGGATGTTGTTGTCCGTATAGTCCAAGAGGTTGTTGGCACCTACCTGTAAAGTGAAATCGTCATAAAAGGTCTTGCTGGCCGCTATATTCGTGGTTACATACCCATCTATAAAACTGGTGTCGTAAGTGTCGATAAGTCCATTTCCGTTTGTATCGAATTGGGCATATTTACTTCTGTATAGCAGACGTAGATTTATGTTCGCTTTCGCGGAAGCGATATCATAGAACACCTTAAAGTTGGCATTGTGCCGTGAGCGGTTCACGAGCCCGAAATAATCGGACTGCGTGACCGCCACGGTCTGATTTGTCGCCGGGTCGCGGGCAAATACCTGACCATCTTCTACTTCTTGTTGTTTCTTTTTATCGTAGGCATATAATAACTGATAGCCTGCACTCAAGTTCAAAGCATTAGTAATTTTATAACCTGTGTTTATTTCAAATCCCGTAGTGTAGATTTCATCGAAATTGACATAGCTGAAAACATTCTGACCATTGGTCTTACGAGCAATAATTCGTGTGTCAATGAGGTTTTTAATATCATTTCTAAAGAAATTCAATTCGCTGTTCCATTTCCCTTCTTTAAAAGTCAATCCTACATTATATCCTACGGAACTTTCCGCTTCCAGCGGATTGTTCAAATCGTCTTCTGAAACCACTACATCGAGGATTTGCCCTTGTTCCCGAAGTTCCCGTAGTTTATCCAACGCCACATTATAGCCCAAAACGGTATACCCCACGGCCGAATTGGTAAAATCGAAATAGAGCTGCCTGAAATCTGGTGCTTTAAACCCATAACCTACTGAACCCTTTACAGAAATGGCATTTGTCAATTTGTAGCGCATCGCCAGTTTTGGACTGAACTGATTGCTGTATTCCGAATGGTTGTCAAAACGGGCACCGGCGATGACGTTCAACCTTTCGACAGGGTTAAAATCATATTGGGCATAGGCATATTGCGAATTGAAACTTACCGTCTCGTCAAAGAATGTCCTGTCGAGCTCATCGTATTGAAAGCCGAATCCCGCTGTGAGCGTTCCTGCATCAGCAAAAGCATAATTCCCGCGAATTTCAGGACGAAACAATTTCTGGTCAAAATCACTATCGCTCAAAACATCTTCGGAAATGGGGTCGGCCAACCGCTCGTTGGCCGTATAGTTGGTATAGTAAAGCTCGTAGGACGTGTCCAACCTATCGTTCCATTTCTGGTCTATCCTTGCGTGGGCGTTCCATTCCCGTTCCTTACTATCGCCTTCAAATGCGACATCATTAAATGTGAACCCGGCGTCTTGCACCTGGTCATAAAATCGAGCGGACGTGAACAGGGACAATTTGTCATTAAAATCATAGTAGATACGCCCATTGACCGTGTAGTTCTCGAACGGATTTACCGTTTGCCCATCCACATCGGGATTGAGGTCATAGCCCTCACTCGAAAAACGATTGGCAAAAAAGACGTAGCGTAATTTTTTGTAGCGTTGTTTGATATCAACATTGATATCCTGTTGGGTAAAACTGCCGAAGCGATAAGATGCATTTCCGTGCAGTTCTTCTGATTTTGGTTTTTCGGTAATAATATTGATGACACCGCCCAAAGCTTCAGAACCATAAAGACTGCTCGATGGTCCTTTGACCACCTCAATCTGTTTGATGTTGCCAACGGTCAGACGGCTCAAATCAAAATTCCCTGCGCTTCTTCCCACCAAGGGTACGCCATCTATGAGAATCAGGATATAGTCCGATGCGATACCTTGAATCTGTACCCCTTCAAAACCGCTTTCGTCCGTCACGGTAATGATACCTGTTTGCTCGTTCAATATTTCATCAAGGCGTATGGTACCCGAATGTAAAATCTTCTTTTTGGAAATTAATGTTACCAGTAATGGTAAGGAAGAAAGTTGTCTTTCGGTACGTGTGGCGGTCAATATGACTTCTTCCAGCTTCTCTACTTTCAGGGAATCCCTAACAGTCTTTTGCTCGTTCTGGCCAATCGAAGTTTGGTAACAAAAAGTGAATAGTATGAAGCAAAAAGTTAGGCGCAAAATCGAGATTATTATTTAGATTCATTCTTAATACGGTGCAAAATATATATATATATATATATATATATATTATTTTTATTCAATCTAAATAAAAGTTATTATTTTTGTCGAAGAAATTTAATAACGTAAAACCAAAAAAAATGAAAACACCCGCGTACATCGTATTGGCACTGTTATTTTCAATAAATGCCATTTCCCAACCCTCAAAAAAGCAAGAAGACAGGGAAGCCATCAAAAAAATGTGTGGCTGTTACGAAGTGACCTTCAACTTTGCAGAAACCTTCAATTACAGCAATGATTCCCTGTATAAACCATCCAAAACGAAAGTCGATAAAGGATTGGAATGGGCACAGTTGGTTACCGATGAAGACGATAAAATCCAGATTCAGCATTTATTGCAAGTAGGCAATCCGGCCGACCCACATATCGTAAAGCATTGGCGACAGGACTGGCTTTTTGAAAACACCGATTTGTACACGTACAATGCCGACAATGAATGGACTTTTAAAAGAATGCCTGCTTCCGAAGTAGAAGGGCAATGGACACAAAAGGTCTATCAGGTAGATGACAGTCCACGTTACGAAGGTTCTGCTACTTGGGTACACGTGGACGGGAAAAGCTATTGGGAAAATACCACACCTGCACCTTTGGCACGACGGGAATACACCACACGTAGCGATTACAACCTGTTGATGCGAGGCAACCGTCAGGAAATTACGGATTACGGTTGGTTGCACGACCAGGACAATTCTAAAATCATCCACGAGGATGGTAAGGAAGATGTACTATTGGCAAAGGAAAAAGGCTATAACACCTATAAAAAAGTAGATGACAGCCGTTGTGCCGCCGCTGAAAAATGGTGGCAGGAAAATGAGGAAAAATGGGCAAAGGTACGTGCCAAATGGGACGAAGTATATGGTCGTAACAAAGACCTTGTGCTCGAAGAAAAAGTGGACAACAAGGTGCTCTACAAATACCTCTTTGATGAGGGATATGAAGAAGTGGCCAAAATTGATGAAGTCATAGAATCCTTTGTAAAAAGACCTTGATAATGAAACACCTAACCATTATATGGCTGTTTCTTGCCCTGCTGCTCTCGGTGGGGCAGGTTTCGGCCCAAGAAAATATATTTCTTGACCGTTCCTTTTGGAAAGGGAATCCCGATTTGGAAACCGTAAAACAAAAAATTGTCGAAGGGAACGACGCCACCGCACTCAACCAATTCGCCTTTGATGCCACCATCTATGCGATGCTTGAGAAAGCGGATGATGATATCTTGAAATATCTACTGTCCCTGGAAGGTAACCCCATCAATAAAAACACCCACGACAGCCGAATCTATTTGCATTGGGCCGCTTATGCTGGACTTACGGATATTGTTGAACATCTCTTAAACGAAGGCTCATCGGTAACCAAATTGGACAGCCACGGCTACACACCCCTTGCCTTTGCCGTAAACGCTGGACAGACCAATCCCGAATTATTCGAGGCTTTTGAGAAGTACGGTATAAACCTTTTGGAAGAGAAGAACGACAGCGGTGCCAACCTTTTATTGTTGGCGGCACCGTCATTATCCAATGAGGCTGAACTGGATTATTTTCTCGAGAAAGGTTTTGAACTGGGCAGTAAAGATGACATAGGCAACGGTATCTTTAACTATACCGCAAAAAAAGGAAATGCCGAATTTCTTGATTTGCTCATAAAAAAAGGCGTGGACTATAAATCGTTGAATGCAGCCGGCGGGAACGCTTTCTTATTTGCCGTTCAAGGCGGTCGGGTATATAGTAATCCCCTTTCGGTTTATGAATATCTGCGAGACCTCGGTATCGAACCGAATGTCGTGACCAAAGAAGGCTACACACCGTTGCATCGTCTGGCCTACAGCAATACCGACCCAGCGATTTTTGAATTTTTCTTAGCTGCCGGTGCAGATGTCAACCAAAAAGATGCTGACGGAAATACGCCGTTTCTCAACGCAGTCTATCGCAATGAGTTGGCTATGGTGAAACTACTTTCCAAAGACGTAAAAGATTTCAACATCGCTAATAACAATGGCGAGACCGCCTTGATGCTTGCTGTACAACGTAACAGTCCCGAAGTAGTCAAATTTCTTTTGGATAAGGGCGGTAACGCTTTCGCGAAAGCGGAAAACGGTAACACCGTTGCCTATTATCTTCTGGAATCTTTTGACAGTGGCAATCCTTCAACATTTATTGATAAGTTGAAACTGCTTCAAGACAAAGACGTTCAATTTAATACAACCCAAGCTGAGGGGAATACACTATTGCATCTGGCTGCCAAAGCAAATGATTTGGAACTTTTAAAACGTATTGCTGCTTTTGATATCGACATCGACGCCAAAAATGATGAAGGACTGACCGCATTGCACGTTGCAGCAATGAAAGCTGCAGATGACAAAATGATGAAATATTTAATCTCAAAGGGTGCCGATACCAAGGTAAAAACCGATTTTGAAGAAACGGTCTATGATTTGGCCATTGAAAATGAAATGTTGCAAAAACAAAATACCTCATTGAATTTTTTAAAGTAATATGAAGAATTTATTTAAAATCATTCCTGCAATCGCATTGGCAGGATTCTTACTCACAGCATTTACAACTTCCAATTCCAAAGCCGTAAAATGCCTGATACAAATGACCAACTACACGGGCGAAGGTGCTTATGTAGTAGTATCCTTATTAACCCCGGAAGGGGAATATGAAGAAACGCTTTATGTTCAGGGAAAGGACAGCGAATGGTATAGCGAAATTCCAGAATGGTGGAAATTCTACGGAAAATACCGCCCCGATATCGATGCGATTTCCGGTGCGACCATAAGTGGTGGCGAGCGTACCGTGACGGTATTGCAAATCCCAGAAGATAAAATTGATAAAGGCTACAGCCTGCGTTTTGAAACTTCAGTAGAGGACCAAGAATATTATGCAGACGATATACAGTTTGAACTCACCACCGAAAACCTAAAAGCCAAAAAAGAGGGAAAAGGGTTTATTCGTTATGTACGAATGCTTCCAAATTAACGATGGCCTATGACCCTTTCCATCTGGCGATATAGTCACCTAATACTTGCTGTTGCTTCATCCCTGTTTCTGCTCATTGCGGCTATAACAGGTTGCATTCTGGCGGTCGAGCCCATTTCGCATCAAGCAAAAGGCTATGCCGTGCAGGACTTGGACCAAGTCTCATTGACAACCACCATTGACGCCTTAAAGTCAAGCTACGACGAAGTTTTCTCGCTCGAAGTAGAATCGTCAGGATTTGTAAAGGCTTCGGTGCTTACTTCGGAAATCGAAACGCTGGACATTTATGTTGACCCGAAAACGGGTGCGCAATTGGGCGTGGTCAAAGAACGACCCTTTATTTACAGTTTTGCCACCAATCTGCACCGCTCGTTATTTTTGAAAAGCATCGGACGGTTTTTTGTCGGCTTGATTTCGTTGTTGCTATTACTCATTGCAATTACGGGACTATTGCTTTTGGCCAAACGGCAGGGCGGCTTTAAACGCCTGTTCTCAAAAGTCCAAAAAGATTATTTTGAGCTGCGGTATCACGTGATTTTAAGCAGATGGTTCTTTGTTCCCATTGTTATACTTGCATTTACGGGTGTATATCTTTCTGCGGAAAAGTTTGAGTTACTGCCTGACGCTTCGATTGCACATCAGGAAATCGAAAGTTCCAATGAAACCCAAAATTTTGAAAGCCTCAAGGATATCCCATTTTTCAAACAAACCACCCTTAATGAAGTCCGAAAAGTGGAATTCCCGTTTTCCGAAGATCCTGAAGACTATTTTCATATTGCGCTGAAAGACAAAGAAGTGAGGATCAATCAACAGTCGGGACAGCTCATCAGTATTGCCGAATATCCTTTTGTGCAGTTGGTTTCCCGGTTGAGTTGGGTGTTGCACACAGGGGAAGGAAGTGTGCTGTGGTCCATCGTGCTTCTGCTTGCAAGTGTATCCATCCTGTTCTTTATGTATTCGGGTTTTGCGATGACCTTGAAGCGCAGGAAAAAAGTAATCACAACCGCAGCAATGCCGGATAAGGACGATTGTGAATTTGTGATTTTGGTAGGTTCGGAAACAGGAACGACCTATGATTTTGCCAGACGATTTTACGATAGCCTGACAACCGCAGGCAAAAAGGTGTTTCTGACTGAATTGAATGAATATTCCGCTTTCGCGAAAGTGAAATATATCATCATCTTAACTGCAACCTATGGGGAAGGCGAACCACCTACGAACGCCCGAAAATTTACCACCCTCTTCCCGAACATCAAGCAGCCGAATAAAATTCAATATGCCGTGGTAGGTTTTGGTTCTTTGGAATACCCGGATTATTGCAAGTTTGCGATACAAACCGATGCCTTGTTACAATCCGATTCGAATTTTCAGCCGCTACTGCCACTTTACAAAATCAACAACGCGACCGCAGCAGATTTTAAAAATTGGGTCAAACAATTCAGCGAACGATTGGGGATTCCACTATCTTTTGAAGTCCCAAAAACAAAGAAGTCAAAGAATAAAAAATTCGCTTTTGAGGTAATGGAACGTACCGAATTAAATACAGACGACACCTTTTTAATCAGACTCAAAGCTAAGCGAGACATCAAATTTACCTCAGGCGATTTATTGACAATATTTCCTGAAGAAACCGAGGTTGCCCGTCAATATTCCATCGCAAAAATGGATGATGAAGTTTTATTGAGTGTCAAAAAGCATCCCTATGGCAAAGGGTCGTCATATTTGTTCAATTTGAATACGGGCGACACTATAAAAGCAGTAATTGATGCCAATACTCATTTTCACTTTCCAAAGAAAACATCTTCCGCAGTATTGATTGCCAATGGAACAGGTATCGCACCATTTTTAGGAATGATGAAAGCAAATAACAATACCAAAATCAATCTGTTCTGGGGTGGCCGCACACACAATTCAGCTGACATATATGATGCTGTCTTAAATAGACTGCCTTCTCGATATCAAAATGGGATTGTCCACAAATGTTATTCAAGAGAGGAACAGCGGCAATATGTACAAGATTTAATAATAGACAAAAAAGAGATTGTTCTTGATACAATTGACAACAACGGGACGATTATGATTTGTGGCTCATTGGCAATGCAGCACGATATTCTGGATGTATTGGAAAGCCTGCTCAATGGACATAACATAATCAGATTGGATGAGCTTCAGCACAATGGACAGTTGAGGATGGATTGTTACTAATATAAGCCTGATATTCATAACCCCCTCAGCACATTCCCCTGCATTCCGCGCTTGCCTGCCGAAAAGGCAGGCAACCACTTCATTTCGGGAAAAGAGCTTCACTACAAATATCTTGGACACAATCCCCAATTTCAGCTTTCCATTCCGTTAACCCTTCCCGATGCTCTGGGAAGGAACACTTCATTCCCGAGCCAAAATTGGGAATAGAGTCCGCTTTCTCATCGGAAAGCCATCACTTCGGTTTTCTTAACGATATTTTCGGCGAAGCCTTCTTGAGCCCTCACTCGAAAATCCTTAAAAACCGAACCGCTGTCTTACACATTTTAAGGGGTTTATAATGGATAAAGCCTTTGTTGTTTTTCGGGTCGTCGAAAAACAGGCACGACATAACCAATTCTACATTAAACCCAGCTACTCATTTCGCTTAACTGTCGGTACGCTCAAATCGTAACCGGTTTTAAAATAATTGCTAATGCCCTTATGGAACTTGTCAAGACTGTACGAGTTTTAGTGAAAAATAAGGTATCTACTTCCTTGAATCCGCCTATGGCGTGATTACTACGTCGCAAACACACCTGATTTATACCCTAAAAGTCTTGACAAAACCCACTCTATCCATTGTGCGATGCACGAAAGAAAAGAACAAACACCCCTTAAAATTTCATTTGAATTGAAAAGGGAAATATTAATCAAGCCTGTAAAGGGCATTTAAAACCATTGTATTATGAGTACTATTAGAAATCACGTACAGTTAATCGGAAACGTTGGTCAAGAGCCAACCATTACGAACCTTGAAAGCGGTAAGAAAGTAGCCCGCTTCTCACTCGCCACGAACGAGTACTACAAAGACAGCAAAGGCGTAAAGCAAACGGACACCAACTGGCATACCGTAGTGGCTTGGGGCAAGACCGCTGAAATCGTTGAGAAATATGTCGAAAAAGGCAAAGAAGTAGGAATCACGGGAAAACTAAAGACCCGAACCTACACCACCGACGATGGAAACCAACGCTATGTTACCGAAGTGGTAGCCGATGAAATCCTATTACTTGGAAGTAAAAACGACAAGTAATCTTCAAAATTAAAGAGGGCGTTACCGTCGAAAGATGCGCCCTCTTTTCATTATTAATTCCATAAATAGAAATCACAATGAAAGCACAAGTTAACGAAATTAAAGAGCGGTTGCAATATTTTACGGGAACTGAAATGTTCTATCAAATCCCGCTATTGAAAACACGATTTACAGACGGGTTGAAATACCTTTCGGAAGTTGCCGAATGTTTTTGGCTCATAACGGATGCTTCCGTAATTGCAAAAAGTCTAATGAACCGAAGCGAATTTATCACAATCGACTTTAAAAGATTGCCCGAAGAAAAACAGGATTATTCGGGTTACGAAGCCGAAATCATTTACAGCGATGGCAACGACAATATTTTGGAAAAACACGGCTATCGTGCCACCGATTTTCCACTCGACGAACTGCGGTTATTTTTTGTAAATGATACGCTGATGTTACCAAGTGAATATTAAAATTTTCAGCTATGGTATATCTCAATTTTACAGACTTGAGCGAGGAAGCTCAAAACCGACTTTTGGAAACGTCCAAAGAAGATGTGAAACGAAAATTTGGGGATAGCATTCGCAAATACGTAAAAGAAAATTATGGCTGTTTTGAAACGTTGATAGAGGAAGAAGCACTTAGGAATTTATATTCCTACACCTACGTTTTCAATATATAGTTTTCGGCAAAAATGAAGCAAGCACCTCTAAAATTTCAGGGGTGTTTTTGTGTGCAATTAAATCTACATCAAGAAAAAATCACTATCTTTATTTCGCTGAAATTCAGCATTCAAATTAAAGTAAGGTTATCCACTTTTCGACTTTCGCCGATACCCTTGCACATCGAAAGATAACATATCGGAAAATCATTTTCCCTGAAAATGGCAATCGGCTTTTTAGCCAGATTGTATGGATTTTTGTCACGCTTGCGCGTGACGAAAAGGAATAGCAAGAGGGTAACGGGCTGCGCCGCGTTACATATTCCATTTTCGTTTTAATCCATTGATTTTTAATTACTTAAAAACAAACAGGATTTAAAAATTCCAACAATTTGCGTCAAATGGTCTTGGAACACCAGTAAATAGGGATGGATTTACGTCAAATTTTTTAAAAAGCGGAAGGAAATGGATTCATTCATCACTATCAGGTTCAAAAGAAAAACTGCCAAGCGGTTTCAGGAATTTTCCAAAATGCACTTTAAAACACACACCGAAGCGATGGAAAACATCCTTGATTTTTTCCTCTATAACGAGATTTCCCCAAAGGAAAAGTTAGGACCAACCGGACGTACTATCGAAGCTAAATTGCTCAAAAGAATCAATGCGGTCATCGCCATAATGCGTGATGTCGAAAAGACCCAAACCAAGCCTACGGTCGCAATGTTGCAATCCCTTTTTGTGATGGAAGAACCCAACAAAAAACCATTGATAGTTGAAAAGAAATATGCCGAAGAAAAGAAAGAAGTACGCTTTCGCGAAAGGCGAAACATTAAGAATGAACTATAATTTTTTCAGCTATGTATATCACAATAACACCTCAAAAAATGGGCGGTAACTTTTCTAAAAGTTCAGCAGATTTTGTTGGGTATTTAGAGAAAGAAAATCAAGGTCTGGAACAACAGGATATGGAACATTTTTTCAATCAATACGGCGATGAGATTTCTGCTGAGGAAGTCATTAAGGAAATCGATGGGAATACCGCAAAACTGGAAAAACACGAACCAAGATTCTATTCAATTACCGTTAGTCCTTCAAAATATGAATTGCAAAAACTTCAGAACAGTAGCGAAGATTTAAAAAAATATACTCGTGAGCTGATGAAAGATTATGTGGCTTCATTCAATAGGGAAATCAAAGGGCGACCGGTTAACATCGATGACATAAAGTACTATGCAAAAATAGAGCACCAACGTACCTTCAAGGGGACAGATTTTCAGGTAAAAGAGAACCAACCGTACGCCACCAAAATTCTTCAGCTCAAAACGGAAATCCGAAATATTCAAGAAGGACGAGCTGAAGGGAATATTAAAAGGATGAAAAAGGAAATCGCCAAACTGGAACGCCAAGCGCCACATCAGCAAAATGGAAAACGGATTGTCCAGGGAATGCGAAAAGATGGAAATCAGAGCCACATCCATATCATCGTGAGTCGTAAGGATGCGTCCAACAGATTCAGCTTATCGCCTGGAAGCAAATACAAAGCATCCGATGTGAAGTTGAATGGGGAAACTGTAAAACGGGGATTTGACCGAGATAAATTCTTTAAGAATGCAGAAAAAACATTCGATAAGACATTTGGCTACAAGCGAAACTTTGCTGAGACCTACAAGGCACGAAAGGATTTTGTAAAAAATCCCAATCTCTATTTCGCTGCCTTGATGAAATTGCCAGTTAATGAAAAAGCCTTGGCTTTTAAAATGATAGCAAAAACAGGACTGCCGATAGTGCCAAATATTCCAGTTAGTCAGACACAAATCGCACTTCGGATTCTTAAACGGTTAAGACGTGGTGCCGAAGTGGCCATCAAATCAAGTTCCATAGGAATCTAATTGGGATGCAAATAGATGACCTCATAACGACACTTTCAATTATTGGTTTGGCCAGTACCGTTTTCTATGCGATGTTTTGGGTAAGCCGGTATGCGTTTATCATTAATTTTCTCGTGCTTGGTGCGATGGTATTTTATTTGAAGGAGGACAACGCATTGAATCTTATTGCCCTTTATCTGGTTTGCCCTCTCATATTAATTAATATAGGAATGTATGTGTTCCTGCATAAAACTGACAGGTCGATGAATGGCGATAGCAAATATCAGGTCAACTTTTCGACGACCAAGGGCAATTTCAAATTGGACAACATCAAACGAGGCGCATCCATCATTGGTTCTGCCGGAAGTGGAAAGACCGAAAGTGTTGTCTATGGATTTTTGAAACACTTCCGGAAAGAGAACTTTTGTGGAATTATCCACGATTACAAGGATTTTGAATTGACCGAAATGGCATATCCACTTTTCAAGGAAAGCGGTATCCCGTTTAAGGTTATTTCCTTTGATAAAATCATCCATAGGGTAAATCCTATTGCGCCACGCTATTTAGAGAACGAGGAAAGCGTAAACGAGGTGTCAAGGGTATTGATAGAAAACCTTTTAGAACAACGAGAAAGTGGCACGACTGGCACAACAAAATTTTTCAATGATGCAGCTGAAGGTTTGATTGGTGGGTTGATTTGGAAACTGAAAACCACCTATCCACAATTCTGTACACTTCCTCATTTAATTGCTATTTACCAATATCTGGACACGGACAGCCTTATCCAGTTCTTGGAAACCAACACCACGTCAAGGGCAATGGCAGATGCTTTTATAAGCGGCAAGGATTCGGATAGGCAAACGGCAGGCGTAAAAAGTACCTTGGCCAATGCGCTTAAAAGAATTAGTACACAAAGGATTTTTATGGCGTTGTCCGCAGATGAAGTGCCTCTCAATATAAACAATGAGAAAAATCCAGCGGTCATTTCAATAGTCAATAACCCAAAATTTGAAACGTCTTATTCGCCGGTAATCGCCACCATTATCCACACCATCACAAAACAGATGAGTGTGCGTAGTTCAAAACCATCTTTTCTGCTGATGGAAGAAGCGCCAACGATTCGTTTACTGAATATGCACCGAATTCCGGCAACGTTGCGCAGTTATGATATTGCTACTATTTACGTAATGCAAGACAAAATCCAGAACGATATGATGTATGGCGACAAGGCAAGCAAGGCTATATTGAGCAATTTATCCTATCAGTTTTTCGGAAAGGTCAATGACCCGGACACTGCCAAATATTACGAACGCTTTTTTGAAATTATCAAGGATCCAACCAAAAGTATAAGTCGTGGACATAACCTTGACTTTGACACCCGAATTACCACGGGCGAAAAGGAAATCCCAAAGATTAGAGCGGAAGTGTTTTTTAGATTAAAGCAGGGCGAATTTATTACCTATGCGGATGGGAAGGATAAGAAAGTGCAGTTCAAACTATCGAAAATCAACAGGCAACTTCCAGAAGTAGCTAAGCAATATTCAAGTGCTGATATGAATGCTAATTTTGAGCGGGTTTATGATGAGGTGAGGTCAATTTTTAGTTAATAAATCTTCAAAATTAAACTATAGTTGTCATTATGTAAATAATAGTTTACATTTGGTGTTATAAATAGCAGTCTTAGCGCAATGAAAAACACCATTAGGGTTGAGCGAGCAAAACTTGAGATATCACAACAGGAACTTGCCGAGAAAGTAGAAGTGTCAAGACAAACTATCCATTCTATTGAAAGGGGCAAAAAAACACCTTCTGTTGAATTAGCTATAAGAATGGCGCGCTACTTTAAGATTCCTGTAGAAGAACTGTTTATAATAGAATAATCTTTTAAATACTTTTTTATGAATTATAAATTAAGATTTGAAGATCCAAAAGTTGTTGAAGAAACCACTCTGCTAAATAGAATAAATGAGCAGATTGTCGGCCTTCCGAATTCCAATGCGGATTTAATGTTTGGAATAAAATGGGGAGCATATGAAAAACTATTTACACCTGCATACTGGAAGGTTCAGTATTTAATGTATACTGAAAATGACAAATTCGATATTGAATACCGATTTGGAGATAATATCTACGAAGAAGTAGTGGCTTGTTTGCTTGGTGGATTCGGGCTGAAATCTGAAGTAGGGTTAGCAGCGTTTGACCGTTTGAGGAGAAAAAATCTAATCAGAAGTGGAACTAAATATGAAGACATTATTTCCTGCTTAGAAAAGCCCTTTGAATTAAATGGGAAGAAGATTCGATATCGTTTTCCAAACCAGAAATCTAAGTATATCACACAATTTCTAAATAGAAATGACTTAGATAATATTCCATTATTTGATGACATTGAATTGCGGGATTGGTTGTTATCAATTAACGGTATTGGCCCTAAAACCGCAGCTTGGGTCACGAGAAATTATCTTAATAGTGAAAATGTAGCTATAATAGACATCCATATCTATCGAGCTTTGCTAATAATGGGTCTCTATAAACAATCTTATTCCGTTCAAAAAGATTATGTTAAATTAGAGCATATTTTCTTGAAATTTTGTGGAGAATTAGATGTTCTGCCTTCAAGAATGGATGCTTTAATCTGGTTGCAGATGAAGCAAGCAAATCGAAACGTTTTAAAATTAATAAATCAGTAATCATATGTCAGGAAGTTCAGGAGGTGGAGGAATTCCATCTATTAATCGCCCCAATCAGAATGAAAATTGTGAAGGCCTAATCATTAATACCAATTTAGCTTCACCACAGCCCGAAGTTGTATCAAGTTTGAATCAAGGGGATTTTCTTGAAATCACTATAGCTTCAGATCAAGGTCCTATACAGGCTTTTGATGCTGAGGGCAATTTAGCTGGAAATATTATTTCAAGAGAACAGGTAAAGCTACTTAACTGTATAATTTCTGGTACTGAATATACGGCAGAAGTAATTTCTATATCTGGAGGCCAATGTAAGATTCAAATACGACCAATATGATTGTAGTTGGGGGTACTTATACCGAGATTTGCTTTGAACCCATATGGGAGAATATCTACGGTTCGGGTTTTCGTGCAGTTGATTTAATTTTACAAAATAGTGATTTTGAATCTGTTGAATTTCATACTTGTGGTGATGAAGAAATAAAGGCGCATTTGGGCTATTTTCAAAGGCTAAATCCGAGTCTAAGAAACAATATCACTGACATTTCTAAAAGTCCTGAGTTTCATTACGATTATCCACTACGAACCCCTATGATAGTTCCAAGGTCTGATCTATTTAGTGAAAACAAACCAGAATTAAATGTTGAGGGAAAAAACATCCTCTTTTTTGGCTTATTAGAAGCTTCAGTTTCAGTAAAAGGTAGCAAGGTTGTTTATGATCCCCAATCACCCGCAAATCCAATCTCTTTTTCAGATACAGGTTCTATTGCAGATGATCTCATTACCATTATAAATATTGGTGAAGCGAAAAAGTTAACTGGTCTATTGGATTTAGGAGATATAGTTGATTACTTTTTTGATTCCGAAAAGTGTTCCGCAATTATAATAAAAATGGGCGCGAAAGGAGCCCTTTTATTTCAACCAGCAAAAAAAGAGCCTGTAAGAATACCAGTATTCAAAACGAATTCCGTTTGGACGATTGGTTCAGGAGACGTGTTTTCCGCTTTTTTTGCTATGAATTGGTTTAAAGGTCGAGATATTGAATCGAGTGCGATATTAGCGAGCAAGGCTACAGCATTATACTGTGATTCTAAAGATCTTTCAATTGTTGATAGACTTAAAAACTTTTCATTTGAAAAATTAGTGATAGATAAAGTGCCAAATGGACAAATTTACCTTGCAGGTCCATTTTTCACGTTTAGTGAAAGATGGTTGATTAATGAGGTATGGAATACTTTCAAGTCTATTGGTTTAAAAGTGTTTTCACCTTTTCACGATGTCGGTCACGGAAAAGCGAAAGATGTCGTCGATAAAGATTTACAAGGTTTGGATGAATCGGAGATTGTTTTCGCAGTAATAGATGGGCTGGATTCAGGAACTCTATTTGAGGTGGGTTACGCGATCTGCCAAAAAAAGAAGGTGATCGCATTTGTTCAAAAGGAGGGTGAAGAATCTATAAAAATGTTAGAAGGCACTCACTGCATAATAGAAAGAGATTTTACAACAGCTATTTATAAACTTTACTGGGAACTTGCAAAAAAATAACTCGGCAATATTACTATCAGGTGGAATGGACTCAATTGCTCTCGCCTATTTAAAAAGACCTAAATATGCCTTTACATTAGACTATGGTCAAAAAGCTGCATTGGCAGAAATTAATGCAGCAAGACAGGTGTCTAAAGAATTGTCAATAGACCATCACATAATTAGGGTAGACTGCGGGAGTTTAGGTTCAGGAGATATGAGCAGTAAACCTTCAATATCGATGTCCCCAGTTTCCGAATGGTGGCCCTACAGGAATCAATTATTAGTCACCTTAGCCTGTATGAAAGGCGTTGTTCTGGGAATTAACGAATTAATTGTAGGTTCTGTTAAGACTGATGATGCTCATAAGGATGGAACAATGGAGTTTTACAGTTACTTATCAACTCTTGTTCAGTATCAAGAAGGAGCAATAAAAATTAGTTGCCCTGCTATAGATTTAACCACGATAGAATTAATACGTAAATCTAAATTGCCTGAGTCGTTATTACTATGGGCTCATTCTTGTCACACCTCAAACGAACCCTGTATGAATTGCAATGGCTGTAAAAAGTACTTGTTTACTCTACAATCGCTTAACTTGGATTGATGGAAAATCCAAAACCTAAAAAAACAATTCAAGAGTTTGTCCCTTTTGATTATCCAATCAGTTCAAAAAAGAGGTTAAAACGTACTTTCGATAAAAAGGAAAGAGATTTTTTAGATGTATTATTAACTCGAAGATCCTCTGCAGAACTTGGAAGTATATCGCTTGATACAATAAGTGAATTGCTATTTTTAAGCAATAACATTCAACAAATAGATATTGATGAATCGGGGTATTTAATATCCAAGAGAACGGTGCCATCTGCTGGAGGTAGGCATCCAGTAGACATATTAATATCACTTCCTTCAGAAGATAAAAGATTACTTCATTATTACAATCCTATTGAGCATTCTCTTGGTGAACTTTCATTGTCCCAAGAAAATCTTAAACATTTTTTTGAAGATGTAAATATGAATTTACCAATTGATAAAGGATGTTTAATTTGGTTTGCAATCCAAACTAATAAAACGAAGACAAAATACACTAATCCAGAAAGTCTATATTGGAGAGATGCTGGAGCCTTGCTTTACTGCTTACAATTAGTAGCAAATTATTTGAATTTGAAAAGTTGCCCTTTAGGAGGACTTGCAGTTAGTTCTTTTGATCAACTGTTTGATGTGAAGAATTTGCTTTCTGGTGGAGGTTTATTAATTGGTCAGTGATATTGAGATAATAAACAACTCTTTTTTGATTTGCTTCTATTACCACATAAGTTATCGATAGTGGTTCTAGTTAAAAAGGCCAACTTTCCCCTGGTTGTTTGCTCGTAACTTTCCATTGACCATCCACTTTTGCCAACTTAAAAACACCTGGCTTATCATCATACGAAGTATTGTTTTGAAAAGCGATTTAGCCTTTTACTAATTGAGAATTTTGAGCGGGTTTATGGTGAGATAAGGTCAACATTCAAAAATTAATATCACTATCTTTATCCCCTAATTTACTTTAATGAATGCCAGAAACAAACCGCATAGAATACAAACGAGAATTGTCCGATGGGCTTGAAAAAGAAGTCATTGCATTTCTGAACTACCGTGAAGGTGGCATTCTATATATTGGTATCGATAAAGACGGAAACACCTATGGTTTGGCTGATGCAGACAGCGACCAGTTGAAGATTAAAGATAGACTGAAGAATAATATCCGTCCTTCTGCTTTGGGTTTATTTGACATCGTGAGCGAGGAAAGAGATGGCAATGATATCCTGAAAATCATCGTGGCGAGCGGTCCCGAGAAACCCTATCATCTCAAAAAGTATGGGATGAGCGAAAAGGGCTGTTTTATACGCTTAGGCTCAGCAGCTGAACCGATGCCACAAAAGATGATAGACGAGCTGTTTGCTAAACGTACTCGAAATTCCATCAGTAAGATTAAAGCAGGGCGACAAGATTTAAGCTTTAGCCAGTTGAAAATCTACTATGAGGAAGCTGGTTACACCCTCGGCAATGCTTTTGCAAAGAACTTGGAACTACTTACCGAGGATGGTGCATTCAATTACGCCGGCTATTTGTTGGCCGACAAAAACAATACCTCTATAAAAGTTGCCAAATATTCAGGAAAGACCCGTACTGACTTAATAGAAAGCAATGAATATGGTCACGAATGTTTAGTCAAGGCCACTAAACAAGTGATAGATAAAATTGCGGTCGAGAACAGAACCGCTACCAAAATCACAGCCAAAGAACGACAACAAGCCAACCTTTGGCATCCCATCGCTTTGCGTGAAGCAATCATTAATGCCTTTGTGCATAATGACTATACCAATGAGATTACCCCAAAGTTTGAAATCTTTAAAGATAGAATAGAAATCACATCAGCTGGTGGTCTGCCAGAAGGTTTGAGCAAACAGGAATTTTTCGAAGGCTTTTCAGTCCCTCGGAACAAAGAACTGATGCGGATTTTTAAGGATTTGGAACTGGTGGAACAATTAGGTTCTGGCATCCCTCGTATTTTGGAGCACTATGGCAAAGAGAGCTTTAATTTTTCAGATAACTTTCTTAGAATGACATTTATGGCCAAAGAAACTGCTGTTGAAGAAGGTGGTCAAAAAGGTGGTGCAATAGGTGGTGTAACAGGTGGTGCAATAGATGCTATAGATACACTTACTAAAAGACAAAAAGAAGTTGTTAAGCTTATAGCTGCAAATCCATCTATAACTTACAATGAAATAGCAGACGCTTTAGGTATTAATGAATCTGCTGTTGGAAAACATATAACAGCTATCAAGAACAAAGGTGTTTTGGTACGTCAAGGTGGCACACAAGGTTATTGGGAAATTAAGCTACCGAAAACCTAAAAAACAACTTTCATCAAAAAGGCGATTTATCCTTTGAACCTCTCGCATCTGCCAACCATTTGCCATCCTGTTTAACCAGTTTAAAAACACCAGGCGTCTTATCGTAAGCTGTGGTATATTTTACCCAAGCCACGTCGCCCATAATAGTGTCTTGCAAAACAGTAAAGTTTGAATCATCTTTTACCGCCGCATTAAACATATTTATGGTATTCATATAGTTGGAATATGCCTGTGGTGTCGAGTTGGCTTTTAAGGTTTCTTCATCCTTTTCATAAAAACTTTCGATAACAACCTGGGCTGTGGCACTTGGTCCTGAAATTTTAGTTGTGGAATCAGCACACGAAAGGAACAGCAGTACGAGCGTGAAAACGATACTATTTTTCATAATGACTTTAATTTGGGTTATTGATATATCTGTGCGATAGTTTCATCTCAATATTTCGTTCACCATCCTTTTCATTCAGTTCTAAAATTACCCTGCGGTCATTGGATAACGAGAACTTGGGCAATACATAAACGAACCGTGCCGTTTGGCCTTCTACAATTTTTGAAGGCAGATTATATTTATAAATCGGCTCTTGATACAAACGTTGTAGCGATTTTCTTTTTCCTTTCTGTCGTGTTTCAATCGAAAGATTCAAGAAATTCAAATCGTAATCCAAGGTAGAATTATTCTCAATCCGGATAACGAAGTACAGTTCTTCTTTATCAAAAACGATATTCTCAACACTTAAAACAATGCCTTCATTTCGCTTTTTAATTCGACCGATACGCTGTTTTCTATTGAGCAGATACGAGCAGAATTTTTGGTAATAATAGTTTCTGTTATCTACACGCTCTTCAGAAGATTCAGCAAGAATTGAATCAGTCACAATCGGTTTTTCATTCCCGATACTATTGGATGCCGGAATGAAATAATTGAGCTTAGAAAGCTGTTTTTTATACCTTACAATATACGAAAAAATAGAGCCATTTCGGTTGACTACCAGTAAATTACTTTCCTTCCCTGGCTTAGCTTGTAACAGCCCAAAATACTGTTCTTTCTCACGATTGTAAGTAAAGACAAAATTATCTGAACCGGTTATGCCTTGCCGAATAGGTTCTGGAAAGAATAGTGCAACATTCTTGGTATCGTTGGCATATATGGTATCTAATTTTATAGTTGTTTGCGCTTTCGCGAAAGCGAAAATAAACACGGTTAATATGGAAATTGTCACTTTCATAACTTGGGTTTTAGAATTAATCTGTAATTGTTCAGTACGGTTACTTTTACCCTTCGGTTAGAGCGCCTGAATACTTGGGTAAGTCCGCCAACTTGTGGGACACTCGGGATATTTATATCACCGATAACATCATCGAGCACCTCTCTCGTAGCCTCTTCCCTAAAGTTGTTCTCAACATAGATGCCCTCGCTACCGTCTTGCAAATCGAATGCTTTGAGTTTGGTGGGATGGTGCTTTATGTTTTCAATTTCAATTAAAGCCCGATTGGGCTGAAAGCTGATAAACCCGAAAATGGGTGTGTTCTTTGGCATTTCTTTACCATTAATGGTAGCAGCTTTGGTCAGGCGCATTCGTAATCTGGTATTCGCCTTTACAACTTGGTCGCCATCTACCACCACGTAAATGGTTTCATCCGTATTGCCGATGATTGAAACTTCATTGGGTTTAGGCGCAGCAGCGAAGAACAATTGATGTTCCAAGCCCAATTCTTTCGCTTGGATTTTTTGTTCCCGCTTTACTTCAGCAGAGTCTATTATTGATACCACTTTCCGAGCAGTTCTTCTCTGTCCCAAATTTTGGTATCGCTTTTCTGAATATTGAATCTTTCCAGATTCATAAATGCTATCTACGATACGTTCTTTTTCGCGTTCTGGAAGATCTGGGTCGTAAAATCCCAAGGAATCAATCAACTTTTCATCGTAGATGCTTGGTGCATTGTTTTCACGTACTTTCTTCAAGTCGTTAATCGCATCCAATTTAGAATCATATTCTTTTTGGTCTTCTTCCAAATCTGGCACTAAGGTCTGTTTAAGATTTTTGGTTTCACTTTCATCATCGCCCATAACTATTACGGAATAGGAAATCAGGAATATGAAAATCACGGCTAATACCGCTGCAAATACTATCTTGTTTTTTTCTACTTTCATAAGAGTGAGTTTTTAAGTGCCGATTATCGGCTTTCAACTTTCATCGTTTAGTTTTTTTAAAGTGTTTTCGAAATAGTTGGTAATCAACAATCCGTGCGGATTGTTGGGAAAGTTTCGGTCAACCATAATCAGGTTTCCGGTGGAAACCAGTTCATAGGTGTCAATGATTGTACCTCTATTAATTTCAAAAATGATAGTCGTCGTAAAACCATACGAACCATCATTTTCAGATATTCTTGAATCGATGCTCAGTACTTTTTGAACCAAGGAATATTGCAACAATCTGTTATAAACACCATCGGCTTTTTTCTGGCGATATAGGTTGTCCACGGAACTATTGCCCAACCATAATGCTTTTTCCAAATTGCGTTCGTAATTGCTGGCATCAATGTTATAGAAGTAGTTATGGAACATATCCAAATGTGCTAAAGCCTCAACCCGAAAATTTTCCTTTTGGGTCACGAGCTTCAGCGGAATGATACTGCCATCTGTATTAATGGCAAAGGCACTATTGAGCGCTTTTTGATTGGTGTTGAATACCATCCAAACCGAAAATGTACTGGACAGCAACGCACAGACAACAACTGCTAAAATGATAAACCGGTTCAGCTTTAGGACGTTATAAATATTCTTATATGGTGTTTTCATATTATTATTTTTAATCTGCCTTAGGCAGTAAATAGTCTGAGCGTAAAGGATGTGGCACGTCTGTACAATTTGAATTTCAAGAAGACGATAAATCCAACAGAGCCCAGTTGAACGACAGGTGCAAAAAAGCCCTGACCTGTATCGGTTCCGAAGAGATTGACCCAGAAATTGGTGTTGATTTCCGTATAGATGGCATTGGTAAATACATTGACCAGAAAGAACGCTGGCACGAGCATATAAACGGCGGCGTACAACTTAAAGAAGGTATAGGCGAGCGAACGGAATTTTTCAAAAACCGCAAGGCTAATGACCAATGGAAAGAAAGCCTGCATTATCCCCAAAAGGAAAAAACGCTCTGCCAAGAATAACGGATAGATGAACAAATCCAATATCCAGAGGATGGTACTTAGGATAAAAGCCAATATTTTGAAACCGTATAGTGGTGTTACCAACGCCTCGTACAAAAGTGTCATTGCCGAACTTGCAGCATCAAATAGGTTTACATCTTCCTCTAATGGAATATCCTGCATTTGCAATGGAAGTAACGCAGGTGCCGTGCCCCTATATTGTCCCTCAATGGCTACCAATATCCCATCAAAGAATCCCAACACCTGCGTTGAAAATATGACCAAAAGTACGATGGCGAAGTTCTTGGCCAGTTCGCCCGGACTCAATCCCCAAGTGTAACCGTCCTTGTCTGCAATGCCTTCGTTGTATTTTTTAAGGATGTTGACCAAAAAGAATAGGACAGCAAGCGTTTTCATTCCGGCAATAGTATATTGCGAAAAGTCGCTGGCCTGTATGGTCTGGAAAACCGTATCAATATATTCCAACCCAATCCCTAAAATGATGGTCGCGGTCATTTTTAATATTCTGTTTCGCGGTTATTGACTTTATCCTGAATTTTTCTGAAAGAAATAATATCACGATAGCGTTTCGTTTTCGTAGTGATGTTGGACACCATTTGTTTGGATTCCAGTTCCTTTGCCTTTAGGATTTCGGCACGTTCAGCATCACTCATTTTTAGGTAATCGCTTGAGAGGACTTCGTCTATAAAATCCACCGTGTCCAATGAATTTTGGACAATGGTTTCGAACGAGGCCACCACCCGGTCAATTTCATCGGGTTTGATGTAGGGCGAATTCAGAATATCCTGAAGGTCATTCTGCATTACATTGATAAGGCGCTGATTGTTCTG
>CETU01020873.1_pt1 | contig 24694 bp, 25 predicted proteins | sample 356531 | NCBI WGS metagenome assembly CETU01 (sample SAMEA2623488, study PRJEB7988) | marine metagenome | isolation source: saline water (ENVO:00002010), including
ATTGAAATTACTATACATGGAATAATAACAAGTAAACCTTGTGATCCGTATAGCAAAATATCAGATATACTTAATCTTATGCCCAAGAAGATAATACCTAATTTCAGAATATATTTTATTGAAAAGTCAAAACCGTTATTATAATTATCAATTTTTTTTATGTTATTGCCTAATAATGATCCTAAGATAATCGCTATAATAATAGGTGATACAGGGTTTTTTCCCAATTTAAGTAGTTCAATACCTATGTATTTTGATATTTCTATAGATAATAGTGTAGTTGTTACACAAATAATTATACCTATTAGTGTATTTTTGCCCACCTAAATACCTTATTATACATAATATATATTATATGCCATTTTTATTATTATTTAAAATAGTCTTCAAAGCATCAACAAGAATATCTGTATCATTCTTATCATTATAGCCTTGCAACGATATTCTAAATGCTGTAATACCATCCTTATAATAGGTTGGTATTTCAATTTGAAATTGATTAAATAGTAATTTTTTTAATTCAATATGACCAATAAAAGGAAATATTATGGTTGACATTTGAACAATAAAGTCATCTGGGCATAATTTTGGTATACCCGTAAGGTTAGTTATCTCATTGCGAGTGTTAATTAACAATTCATTGCATCTAGAAACTACTTCACTCCATCTGTATTCCTTTTGAAACTGAATTGCTTTTGGTACTGATAAAAATGAACTCATATCACGAGTTCCTTGCCACTGGTATATATTCTGGAATCGACTTTTAGTTTTATGTTGTGTCGTATCTTTAAATTCAGAATACTCTGATCCCCAACCCCAGCTTTTAATGTGAGGTTCCATATTATCCTGAAGCTCTTTCTTAACGTAAAGAAATGATGCTCCTTTTGGAGAGCATAGCCATTTATGACAAGCACCAATATAAAAATCTGGATCAAGTTTTGATATATTAAGCGGTATTTGCCCTGGTGTATGAGCTCCATCTATAATGGTTAAAATTCCTAATCTTTTTGACTCCTTTATAATCTCTTCAATTGGTAGCAACATCCCAGTACCGCTAGTAATATGACTTATAAAAATATATTTTGTATTTTTTGATGCATAATCCCAAAAATTGTTAAGAAATGTTTTTTTATTTATTATCGGCAAATCAATATTTGATTTTATGTATTTATATTTATTTTTTTTCGCATGATCAAACCACATTCTATCGCAAGAACCATATTCTAAATTAGTTGAAAGTATTTCATCGTTTTTATCTATTACAATATTATCAATTACTGCCGAAACAGCATGAGTAGGATTTGGAAAATATACAATGCTGTTTTTATCACAGTGAACGTATTTAGCTAGCTCTGATCTCGAATAATCTAATTGAACATAAATTTCATCATGCATAAATCTAACAGGGTCTCGCTCCATAACTTTTTGCCATTTATGATTTTCATTTAAAACACTTATTGGACAAGCTCCATATGAGCCATGATTTAGAAAGGTAATTTCTGGATTAAGGTAAAACTCGTTCTTAAGATGTGTGGAATCGTTTGGCATTTTTATATAATTCTTGTAGAGATTACAGATAGTTACTATTTAATTTCATAAAATTCAATAATAGTTTAAATGCGCCCGTAGCTCAGCTGGATAGAGCGTTGGATTCCGGTTCCAAAGGTCGGGGGTTCAAATCCCTCCGGGCGTACTATGTTTTATATCTACCACCATCAACAGATAGATTATGACCGGTGATATAGCTTGAACCACCAGAACATAAAAATAAAACCGTGTTCGCTATTTCGTTTGGTTCGGCAAGTCGTTTTAATGAAGTTGAATCAGCCCATAGTTTATAAATATTGTCTTTAGTAGTGTTTAATTCTTGAGCCTTACTTGTAGCCAGCTCTTCAAGTCTTTTCGTTTTGGTATAACCAGGAAGAATATTATTAACGGTGATATTATAGCTTCCCAGCTCTATGGCAAGAGTTTTCGACCATTGAGAAACTGCCCCTCTAACTGTGTTTGAAACACCTAATCCAGGAATGACTTGGTTAATTGACGTTGAGATAATATTAATTATTCTTCCAAAGCCTTGTTTTTGCATATCAGAAACTACGAATTTTGTTAAAATTTGACTTGAAACAAGCAATCGATTAAATGCTAATGTAAACTCCGAAGGTTCTGCATCAATTAAAAGGCCACCTTTGGGACCCCCACTATTGTTGATTAAAATATCGACTTTGTAATCAAGTTTATCTTTGAGAATTTCATCTAATCTATTTGGTTCATTTAAATCTGCACAAATAAATTTATGGCTCTGATCTTTTGATCTATCCAAATTGGAAACAATATTATTCAATTTATTTTTACTTCTTGAAATGATGGTTATACTTGCACCATTATTTGCAAGTAATTTAGAGCATGCTTTACCTATGCCGCTAGATCCACCACAAACAACAGCTCGCAAACCATTTAATTCTACTTTCATGATTTAATTAATCTTTCAGCGGCTTCAATTGTATTTTCAACTAACATTGCAATTGTCATTGGTCCCACCCCGCCTGGGACTGGGGTTATAGCTGAGGCTTTACCCTTAAGAGAATTTATATCAGCGTCACCTACCAGTATACCTCTACCCTCCTTACTATCAATTCTATTTATACCAACATCAATAATTACAGCACCTTCCTTTATGTGATCTGAGTTCAAAAAGAATGGTTTCCCTAGAGCAAGTATTATCACATCAGCCAAACGAGTGTAATCAAAAATATTAGCGCTTCCTGAGTGACATATGGTGGTAGTTGCATTAGCATAACTTCCCTTTAGGCTTGTTAAAATTGATATTGGCCTTCCTACAATATTGCTTCTACCAACTACTACAACATGCTTGCCAGATAGTTCAATATCATGGTGTTCAAAAAATCTCATGATGCCTTTGGGAGTACAGGGTATAAATTTAGGCGAACCTGCGGAAAGATAACCAAGATTTTTTGGATGAAAGCCATCCACATCTTTTTGATCGCTAATAATACTCAGAATCCTCTCAGCGTTAATGGTATTAGGTAAGGGAAGCTGGACAAGAATACCATGAACAGACACATCAGAATTCAATTCATGTATTTTATTAACCAACTCAGCTTCTGAAACTTGGTCAGAGAAAGCAAACGTTGAGGAAATAAGACCAAGCTCTTCAAATCGTTTTGTTTTGTTTTTTACGTATACTTTTGAAGCAGGATTGTTACCAACTAAAATAACCGCAAGTGAAGGGACAATTGAATTGTCTTTAAGATTATTTATTCGATGTTGTAATTGACTATAAATACTATTACTGAGGTCTGTTCCAGATAGTAGTTTTGTATTCATCAATTAATAATTAAAAATATAATTACTTTTGAATTTCTTCTTCAACAATCTCCATAAGGGAAGAAACCTTACCCTCAACAGAATTTTTGATCTTATCGTGCTTTCGTTTGATAGCAAAAAATTCATCTGATATGTTCATAGCTGCTAAAATAGCAACCTTAGCAGGAACTTGAGGTGTATTCAATTCATCCTGAATTTCTCGCATTTTCTGATCAACATATTCTGCGATATTTTTAATATACCTAGCATCTGCAGGGGCTTTTATGGTGTATTCCTGCCCATAAATGGTAACTTTGACAAAATTATCGTTTGAACTCATAAATATTAATCGTTACGTTGTTAAAAGTGTTACTGTCTTAATTTAGCACCGAAATTTTTAGAAACCACCTTTATAATTTCATTAATAATAGGATTTACATCTTTATCTTCAAGGGTTTTAGAAGGATGTTGAAATTCTAGATTGATTGTAACTGATTTTTTTAAATCTCCAAGCGACTTGTGTCTAAAAAGGTTTTTAGGATTAATTGAAATGAGGGTTTCACGACTTAGGGACTCTATTTTTTTGATAATATCCCCTACTTTTATACCCTCATCAACAACAAAATTCAAATCTCTTTCAATCTTTGGAAAATAGTTAATAGTCTTAAATCTTTTTGAAGCCGATGAATGAATTTTTATTAGATCTTTTAAATTCAACTCAAAGCCATATATGTGACTGATATCTAAATTTAGTTTTTTTAACATTAAATCGGATAATTTTCCATAACAACCAATATTATTTTTGTTTATCTCGATAAGATAGGAATTATCAAAATGAGATTGCGAAGAATCAGTCTTATCTAAATTAACCTTATCAATATTGAGTCGCTTCAACAAAGAAGCAAGCAATCCTTTAATAGTATAAAAATCATTTTTGATAGCTTTATTGAGATGAACAGATGAATTATGCATATTTCCAAAAGCAATGCCAGACAACAAATATTTTTCATTCAATCCCTTAAGACCATCTCCACTTTTAAAAAAAACATTTCCAGATTCAAACAGCATAATGTTTTTTTGTCCATTCTTAAAATTATAGTCAGCCGTTATCAAAAGACCTTCGATTAAACTGGTTCTCAAATGAGTCATTTTATCAGATATCGGATTTAAAACACTTATGGGTTTGCAATCCAAGGTGGAAACCTGGACTTCCGATTGGAGTGTATTATTAAAAATTTGCGTAAACCCAAAGCCATTTAAAAGATTATTAATTGTATCAACCTCATTTAGAGGATCAACAATCGAAGTTTCCATTGAAGAATTAAAGCTGTGCTTACTATCAATATTATCATAGCCATATACTCTTATTACCTCTTCGACTAAATCGATTTCTCTAGTTAAGTCAGGTCTCCATGAGGGAGGAACACAGATCCAGTCACTATCAGAATTTTTTACTTCACAACCCAAAGCGTTAAGAGTATTTTCAACAAATTCCTTCTTAATTGAAAAACCAGAAATTTGATCTAACTTCGATTTTCTTAAGTTTATTTTTGAAAAGTGTATTTTTTTTGGATATGAATCAACTATTCCATCTATCCATTTACCTTCAGCTAGGTCTTCCAAAAGAGAAACTATACGCCAAAAAGCCATTTCGGCCCCATTTGGGTCTGCCCCCCTTTCAAATCTTTTAGAGGCATCAGTGCTCATATTTAACGATTTAGCACTTTTTCTAATTACGGTTGGTTCAAAATATGCACTTTCAATAACAACTTTTGATGTATTTTCTGTCACGGAAGAATCCATACCTCCCATTATACCTGCAATCGCTATTGGATTTTTACCGTTTGTAATTACTAACTCATTAGGTGAGATTGTTCTTTCAACGCCATCTAAAGTAACAATCTTTTCTTTTGTCTTACCTCTGCGAATTAAAATTTCATTTGATCCAAGCATGTCAGCATCAAACATGTGTGTTGGTTGACCCATTTCTAGCATTACATAATTAGAAATATCAACAATGTTATTGATACTTCTATGACCAAGAGATTCTAACCTTTCTTGAAGCCATTTTGGTGAAGGCTTAACTTTCACATTGTCTACTACTCCAGCAACATATCTTGGACAATCATCGGGATTATCAATATTTATAGAAATAGCCTCAGATGCTTTATTGATAGAAAAATTTTTTACGTCATAATTCGGCAGATTGAGCTTTTTATTTATTTTAGTTGCGTAATCACGAGCTATTCCTAAATGAGAAAAACAATCAGCTCGATTTGGTGTAATGTCAAGCTCTAATATATCTTTTCTATTATAATAGTTTTGAAAAGAATCTCCAGCTTGAGCATTTTCAGGTAAAACCATTATGCCTTCATGATCCTGTGATATGCCTAGTTCCTTTTCTGAACAAATCATACCTTCGCTTATCTTACCTCTAATTTTGGCTTTATTTATTTTAAAATTACCTGGAAGAACAGAATTTACAGGCGCAAATACAATTTTTTGTCCAGTTTTCACATTGGGAGCACCACAAACTATTGGAAGTTCTTTTTTTCCATCATAAACCTTACAGACATTCAGCCTATCAGCATTTGGATGTTTCTTACAATCGCGAACTTCACCAATAATAATATCATCTAATCCAACTAAACCATTAGATGATTCGGCCTCGAGACCCAACATTGAAAGAACATTTGATATGTCTTCAGTTGATCCCTGAGTCTTAATAAACTCGTTAAGCCATTCAGTGGATATTTTCATTAAAACTGCTCCAAGAATCTTAAATCACCTTGATAGAGCAGTCTTATATCATCGATATCATATTTTAACATGCATATTCTTTCTACGCCCATTCCAAATGCATAACCATTCCAAACCTCAGAATCAATTTTAACAGACCTAAAGACTTCGGGATCAACCATTCCAGAACCCATGATTTCTAACCATTGACCTCTTTTCTCACTCCAAATATCTACCTCAGCACTTGGTTCGGTGAAAGGGAAAAAGCTCGGCCTAAATCTCATTTTAGTGTTGACACCAAACATTTGACGGACAAAATATTCAAGAACACCCTTATGCTCAGCGAACGAAACATTTTTGTCCACATATAAGCCCTCAATTTGATGAAAAAGACAGTAGCTTTTAAAACTAATGGATTCGTTACGAAACACTCTTCCAGGAACAATGTATCTGAGTGGCGGCTCTTGTTCTTCCATAAGATGGACCTGAACATTTGAAGTATGGGTGCGCATCACAATGTCATTTTCAATAAAAAAAGTGTCTTGCATATCTCTAGCTGGGTGTTCTGGTGGAAAGTTTAAAGCACTAAAATTATGAAAATCATCGTCAATCTCGGGTCCATACGCTACAGAAAATCCTAAATTAGTAAAAATGGTTTTTATTTCATTTAGAGTAATTTGTAAAGGATGTAGGTGGCCAGTATTATAAATCCATCCTGGCAAAGAATGGTCTATCTCTTGGATAGGATTATTTTTAGTTGTTGTAACGTAATTGCTGAAAGAATTTGAAATATCATTTTTTAATAAATTTAGCTCTTTACCAAATTCTGGTCTTGATCCCGCTTCGATATCATTCATTTTTGCAAAAAGGTCAGCTATAATACCTTTTCTGCCAAGATACTTATTCCTTAAGGCTTCAATCTCATCATTAGTTTTCGGAAATGGATCAGAATCGGTCTGAAATTGCTTTCTGACCGATTCAATTACTTCCTTATGATTCATTAGCTATTCAGCGATTTTACTAGTTCTTTGAAAGTATTAGGCTCATTCATAGCCATATCGGCTAAAATTTTTCTATCTAAATCGATTCCTTTTTCTTTCAATTTTGAAATAAATTGTGAATATGATAGGCCATTTAATCGCGCAGCAGCATTTATCCTTATAATCCAAAGTCGTCTAAACTGACGTTTTCTTTGTCTACGGTCTCTGTAAGCATATAAACCTGCTTTCTCAACTGCATCTTTTGCAGCTTTGAAATTGCGGCTCCGGGCACCATAGTAGCCCTTGGCCTGCTTCACTACTTTTCTGTGTCTTCTGTGTCTAGGTACAGAACTATTAGCTCTAGGCATTCTTTCTCCTAATTTTATTTAATTATCATACGTCGCACGCGCTTTTCTTCAGAAGAGTCAACTAAGTCAGGTTGTCTCATTTTGCGTTTAGCGCTGTTGCTTCTACGTACAAGCATGTGACTATGGTTTGCCTTGTTTCTTTTTATTTTACCCGTTCCCGTTAAGCTAAAACGCTTAGCGGCACTTTTTCTTGTTTTTTGTTTTGGCATCGACTTCTCCTATTTACCAGTCAAAACTATTGTTTGGCGACGACCCTCTAAATCACCTTCTTTTTCAACTTCAGCAATATCAGAAAGCATTTCAACAACTCTTTCTAAAACTGCTAAACCAAGATCGGTTCTAGATAACTCTCTTCCACGATACATTAATGTGACTTTAAGTTTGCATCCATCAGAAATGAATTTTCTGCCAAGATTCACTTTGGTTTCTAAGTCATGTGTATCTATTCTAGGTCTTACTCTGATTTCTTTTATCTTAACAACATGTTGTTTCTTTTTACTGGCCTGTTGTTTTTTCTTTTCTTCGTACTTCAATTTTCCATAATTAAGAATCTTTGCAACCGGTGGCTTTGCATTGGGCGATACCTCAATTAAGTCTAAACCGACGTCTTTGGCACGATTAATAGCATCATCGAGCTTCATAACTCCTAATTGCTCTCCCGATTCTGAAATTAGCCTAACTTCAGTCGCGTTGATATTTTCGTTGATTCTTATTTTATTCGTTTTTCCGATAAGGTAGTCTCCTTTTGTTAATTTCGTCAATAATTTCGTCAATAATTTTGTTTACACCCATCACTCCCTGATCTCCCACAAACCTTCTTCTTAGAGAAACTGATTCATTTGCTGCCTCTTTTTCACCCACTATCAACATAATAGGAATCTTTTTCAATTCAGCAGCTCGAATTTTTGAACCAATTTTATCAGGCTTTTCATCAACGTATGATCTAAAGCCAACATTATCAAATTTACTCTTAAGATCATATGCATAATCATTTACCTTTTCTGATACCGGTAATATCGCAATTTGAATTGGTGACAACCAAACAGGAAAATCACCCCCAAAATGTTCAATCAAAAAACCTACAAACCTCTCATGAGTACTTAATGGAGCTCTGTGAATACATAATGGCACTTGGTCTTTGCCATTTTGATCTGTATAGGTCAACCCAAATCTTTTAGGAATAGCGAAATCAACCTGATTGGTGGCAAGCGTAAATTCTTTTCCAATAGCACTCCAGACTTGAACATCTATTTTTGGTCCATAAAATGCTGCTTCACCTGGAATTTCTGTGAAATTTATATTGCCATCTGTTAATGTGTCTCTAACAATATTTTCTGTTTCAAGCCATAATTCAGGTTCGTTAATGTATTTTTTTCCTAACCCTTTTTGATCATGAAGACTCAGTCTCATTTCATATTTTTCAATTCCGAAAATTTCAAAATACTCAAGATACATTTTGCATACATCAAGAAACTCTTTGCTAAAATCGCTTTTTGAACAATAAATATGCGCATCATTCATTTGCATGCTCCTCACTCTCATTAAACCAAATAGCTGACCAGACTTTTCATAGCGATAGCATGTACCGTATTCTGAGATACGATATGGTAAATCTCTATAACTTTTTGGTGAAGCATCATAAATCTTATGATGATGTGGGCAATTCATAGGTTTTACGTAGTAATCGGTTCCATCAACATCCATCGCTGGATACATTGCATCTTTATACAAATCAAGGTGGCCAGATTTTTTATATAGATCTGCCTTGGTTAAATGCGGAGTTCTCACTTGAAAATAACCATGTTTATCTTCTGTTGCTTTTGCCAGAGATTCGAGTTCATTTAAAATGATACCACCATTTGGAAGCCACAAGGGTAGTCCTGGACCAACCTCATTATCAAAGGTAAAAATTTCAAGTTCTTTTCCCAATTTTCGATGATCTCTTTTTTTGGCTTCCTCCAGAAAATGGAGATATTTTTTTAATTCTGCTTTTGAAGAAAATGCCGTTCCATAAATACGTTGAAGCATTTTATTATTTTCATTTCCTCGCCAATATGCACCGGATGTTGACAGCAGTTTAAAATATTTTAACCTACCTGTGTTAGGAACATGAGGCCCTCTACACAAATCAATAAAATCACCTTGCAGATAAGCTGAAATGCTATCGCTATCATCAATTTCATTAATAATTTCAACTTTATAATTTTCTTTAAGATCGGTAAATATTTTAATAGCCTCTTTTCTTGAAAGATCTTTTCTGCTTACCTCGTAATTCTGTTTAGAAATAACATGCATTTCCTTTTCAATTTTTAGGAGATCTTCATCGGAAAAAGTACCCTCAATATCAAAGTCGTAATAAAATCTATTATCTACAACAGGTCCAATTGTCATTTGTGCATTGGGCCAAAACTTTTTTACAGCCTGAGCCATAAGGTGAGCGGCACTATGAAGTAAGACATCATGGCCAATTTTACTGCTTCCAGTATGAATCACCAGTGAAGAGTTTTCATTAATAGGTTGCATTGCATCGACCAAAACATCATTTACAGACGCCGCTACCGTGTCATTGGCTAATCTATCACCAATGCTTTGTGCGACATCCAATGCTGTAACACCCTTATCGAATGAATGGTCAGATCCATCTGGTAAAGTAATTGTAACTTGACTCATAATATTAAGCGTTTAAAAAACTGTGGGCGATAACGGAGTCGAACCGCTGACCTCTACGATGTCAACGTAGCGCTCTAACCAACTGAGCTAATCGCCCTACAACAAAAAGGAATTTACTTGAATAAATAAGTATCTCGAAAACGTTATTTAAACAATTAATTTTTTAAATTTTGATGATTTTTAAAAGTATATGAATATAGATATTGATCCGAAATTATAGTTTTTGCTGCTTTCAAAACATTATCGGTTTTAAAGGACTGTTCAATTCGTCCCCTTGGACCATTAAATAAACCTGCAAATTCTAGCAATAAAATATCTCTCATATCATTTGATTCATCTAAAGTTTTTTCTACAATTTTAGATTCATAAAAGTCTGAAATTGTTTGTACAGCTTGCCTTATAGAGAAATTAGTAGAGTCAAGATCTTGCAAACTTTTTTCAAGAAGAGACAATTCTTTTTTTCCTGGCAATGAAATTTGATCTCTATCTTTAGTAAAATCAATGAACTTGCTTGTTAGATTAGCGTCCCGCTCAACTTCGTCAAAATTATTATAAAGAAACTTATTTTTTTGAGCATACGAATAAAAATATCCTTTTCTCCAATATTGAGTTGTAATTACACTCATTTTAGTTTCATTTACTGTAGAATCTGGCGTTATACCCCCATTTCCATAAACTATTCTTCCACTTTTAGTTTTAAACAAAGAATCTTCTACAGCTTGATTTAAAAGAAATTTTTTATCAATATAATCTCTCTTTTGGATAAACCTACCACTAGGAATGAAATATCTAGCTGTTGTTATTTTTAAAGTCCTCTTCTTGTCTACTTCGTAGGCAGTTTGAACTAAGCCTTTGCCAAATGACTTTTTTCCAAGAACCAGCCCTCTATCAAGATCTTGAATAGCTCCAGCTACAATTTCGCTTGCAGAAGCGCTTCCTTCGTTAATTAATACAATAATTTTAATGTCATTTGAAATTATTGGATCTCTTTTTGAAAAAAACGCTCGATTTGATTCTTTTGTTCTTCCTTTTGTTGAGACCAATGGAAGTTCTTTATCAACTAACATATCAAGTATGTTTACGGCCGCTGAAAGCAGCCCTCCAGTATTGTCTCTAAGATCAATAATCAGCTCCGAGAGATTCTGTTTATTCATCTCTAGTAATTCTTTCTGAAAATCTCGTGGGGTAAAACGTGAAAATCTATTTAGACGAATGTAGCCAGTTTGTGGAGAAATCATTCCAGCATACGTCACATCCTTGACATCAATACGTGATCTAGTAAGATCAAATTGCAAAGGATCGGCAACACCATACCTTTTAACTGTAAGCTTTACTTTCGTACCTCTTCTTCCTCTTATTTTTGCAGCTGCGTCATTAAAAGAAAGATCTTTTACATCCGTTTCATCTATTTTAACAATAATGTCTCCACCAATAATACCAGCTTTTTGTGCAGGAGAATCAATCATAGGAGAAATAACAGTCATCTCTTTATCTCTATATCCTAATTGTATACCTACTCCTCCATATTTACCATCAGTTAATAGGTTTATATTGTATTGCTCATCTTCAACAAGAAGGGTTGTATAGGGGTCTAGATTTTCAGTAATGCTATTAATGCTGGACTTTGTAAAAGCCTCTGGATCAAGTTGGTCAACGTAGGTAGAAAAAATTTGTGTATATACTTGATTGATTAAACTTTGAGAATTTGCAATTTTTCTATAAAAACTAGTTTGGGTAAACGTAATAGAAATCGTGGCTATCAAAATTAATAATAAAAAATATTTTGACTTAAAAAATGATATCATGAAATAATCTTTCTTCTGTTAAGTTCATTTAGAATCTCAGTGTGAATTGCGTTCTGATTCTGATGTCCATCAATAATAACTATTCTATCATCAAAAAGTTTGGCTATTTCTAGGTAAGAGTTTCGAACCTTCATTTGAAGTTTAAAACCAGCTTTTTCAATTCTGTCATTATCATTGCCTCGTCTATTGAGAGCTTCGTTTGGATGTAAATCTAAAAGAAAAGTAACATCAGGATTTAAATTATTTGTAGCAAAACGGTTGAGTTCTATAAGCCATTTTATATCTAGACCTCTTCCACCACCTTGGTATGCTAATGTTGAATCAGAATATCTATCTGCAATAACATTTTTACCTGTAGAAAGAGTTGGATATATTTTTTCATTTGTAAGTTGAGCTCTGCTTCCAGTCATCAATAACGCCTCAGTTCTAAATGACATATCATCCAATTTGTCATTCAAAAGGATTTGTCGAATTTCCTCTGAAATTGTCGAACCTCCAGGCTCTCTTACAAGAACAGTGCAATTACTATTTTTATTCATTTCAGCGAGAAGTAATTTAACTTGAGTGCTTTTACCGCAAGCATCAATCCCTTCAAAAGAAATAAATTTTCCTTTAGAAGTAGACATTTTTATCATCTTTTCCAATCATAAGAACCATTTCACCTTTAAGGTTTATCTTTTCAATATTTGATAATATACCTGAAATAGTATCCCGGTAAAATATTTCATGTATCTTTGTTAATTCACGAGCAAGAACGCATGGCCTGTCACCAAAAGATGCGAGAATTTCATTTAAAGTTCGCTGCAGTCTTTTAGGGTTTTCAAATATAATCACAGAACCGTTGAATTTAGAAAGTTCATCTAGTATTTTTTTTCTCCCTTTTTTGGGGGGAAGAAAACCTTCAAAGATAAATCTGTCAGTAGGTAGGCCAGAAGGAATTAAAGCGGCTAATATGGATGATGCCCCTGGAATACTTTGTATTTTAAAACCCTCTTTTATTACAGATCTAACTAATTTATACGCAGGGTCACTTATTCCAGGAGTGCCCGCATCTGAAACTAACGAAATATTTTTTCCCTCCCTTAATAGATCTAATATTTTTGGAATTTGTTGAATTTTATTATGTTCAAAATAACTAATCAGTGAAACTGAAATATTAAAATGATTTAGAAGTTTTTTTGTGTGTCTTGTATCCTCAGCAACAACCACATCAGATTTTTTAAGTGAAGAGATTGCCCTTATTGAAATGTCATCAAGATTTCCTATAGGAGTCGATACTACATTCAAAATACCATCTGACATGAATCAAATTTTACTTATGGCTCTGTCAATTATTTCAAAACCATCGTTTAATTCACTTTCTGAAATGTTTAAATGAGGCCGAAACCGAATGGATCGTGTTCCACAACCAAGCATCATTGCACCTTCGTTTAAAATTGAATTAACCAGACTATCTCTTTGATCTCCATTGATTAAATCAAAGGCACCAAAAAGACCTCTGTTTCTTCCGTTCGAAACAATGTCAGGGTATTTTGATTGAAGATCGCTTATGCATCGGGAAAGATGATTTCCCATGTTATTGGCATTTTGAACTAAATTTTCCTTTTCGATGATCTCAAGATAAATTGTAAATCTTACCATATCTACCAAACTACCACCCCAAGTTGAATTCAATCTGCTTGATTCGTGAAATACATGACCCTCAACCTCATCTAATCTTTTCGAAGCAAATATGCCACATACTTGAGTTTTTTTGCCAAACGAAATTATATCTGGAGCAGTTAAAGCGTCCTCACAGTCGCATTGACATTGATTTGGTCTAAAAGATTGGTGTGCCCACATGTTACCCGTAATACCTACGCCAGTTTGAACTTCATCATAGATTAATAAAAATTCTTCTTCATTTGCCAGTTGTCTTAATTCTTTAAAAAATTCACACCGAAAATGATTATCACCACCTTCACCTTGAATCGGCTCTATTATCAAACCAGCTATATCATTTGGACTTTGATGAATGGCATCTTTTATTTGATCTAAAGCAACCTTTTCTCTTAAAACTACATCCTCAAGATTTTCATCATTCAATGGAAAGTTTATTTTTGGATTATTAATTCTTGGCCAATCAAATTTTGGAAAATATAAGGTTTTTCTTGGATCTGGCGAGTCTGTAAGGCTCATCGTATAACCTGTTCTGCCATGAAAACATTCTTTGAAATGAATTATTTGAGTGCCTTTATTTTTGATACCTTTAGATAAATTTTTCCTAACTTTCCAATCAAATGCAGTTTTAAGAGCATTCTCAACAGCAAGACCTCCTCCTTCAATATAAAAGGCGTAAGGGAGGTAATCAGGTTGAGCTACACGACCCATGGTCTCAACGAAAGTAGCCATTTCCATAGAATAAACATCTGAATTTGTAGGTTTATTTAAGGCTGATGTCATCAAACGATCTTTGTTTTCAAGCAAATACGGATGATTGTATCCAACAGACAAAGAGGCAAACATTGAAAATAGGTCTAGATACTCTCTATTGTCTCTTGTGTCAACCAACCAAGAACCATGACTTTTATTCAAATCGATTATTTGATCCATACCATCTGCTAAAATACGCTTTCCTATGTTATATTTTGCTTCTTGTGGTTTCATATATATCTCTTATTATTATTTGATTTAAACTAATTATTCTAAATTAAATTCTATTCCTTGAGCTAACGGTAAATTTGAGCTCCAGTTAATTGTGTTGGTTTGCCTTCTCATATACTGTTTCCATGAATCTGAACCGGACTCTCTTCCTCCTCCTGTTTCTTTCTCACCTCCAAATGCTCCGCCAATTTCAGCGCCAGAGGTACCAATATTAACATTTGCAATCCCGCAATCGCTTCCTCTGTTTGAAAGAAAATACTCTGCGTTTTGAATATTTTGGGTAAAAATTGACGAGGATAGTCCTTGAGGAACATTGTTATGCATCTCAATAGCTTCTTGAAGTTTGGAGTATTTCATTAGATAAAGTATTGGGGCAAATGTTTCATCTTGCACAATCTCCCATTCGTTTTGAACCTCAGCAATCGTTGGAAGTACAAAATTACCATCCCGCTCAACCGATGAACCACCACAAAGTATTTTCCCACCTGAAGATTTGATTTTGTTTATTGCATTTTCATAGTCTACTACAGCATTTTTTGATATTAATGGACCCATTAATGTACTTGAATCTAAAGGGTCTCCAATTGTTACTTGATCGTATGCACTAATTAAGCGATCTTTTAGATTTTCGTAGATCTCTTCATGTATAATAACTCTTCGGGTTGATGTACACCTCTGACCAGCTGTTCCAACTGCTCCGAAGACAATGGCGGGTATCGCAAGAGACAAATCTGCGGTTTCATCAATTATCATAGCATTGTTTCCACCTAGTTCAAGTATTGACTTTCCGAAGCGTAATGATACACATTCGCTCACATGGCGACCCATTGACGTTGATCCAGTAAACGAAATTAAAGGAACTCTTTTATCGTTTATTAATTTTTCACCTACAGATGATCCGGGACCAATTAATAATGAAAAAATACCATCATATCCGTTTTTACTCATGACATCATTGCATATATTTTGAACAGCTATCGCAGTAAGTGGTGTACTTGAAGAAGGTTTCCATATTGTTGTGTTTCCGCATACGGCCGCAATAAACGCATTCCAAGCCCAAACCGCTACTGGAAAATTAAACGCTGATATTACCCCAACGGCACCAAGTGGGTGCCATTGCTCGTACATACGATGATCTGGACGCTCAGAATGCATAGTTTTGCCATAAAGCATTCGTGATTGACCAACAGCAAAGTCAGCAATATCTATCATCTCCTGAACCTCACCATCTCCCTCTTGTTTTATTTTGCCCATTTCTAAAGAGACTAAACTACCCAGAGAGTCTTTCTTTGCTCTTAACGCATCACCCATTTGTCTTACAAGTTCACCTCTTACTGGGGCAGGAATTTTTCTAAAACTTTGAAAAGATTCATGAGAAATGGTCAAAACCTTTTCATAATCGTTTTCGTCCGCCATAAAAACCTTAGCGATCAATTTGCCGTTCGTAGGGTTGTATGATTCCAATTGTTTTGAGCTATTGCCGGAAAACCAATTGTCTTTTCCAGTGCAGGCTCCATAATTATCTTCACCTATACCAAGATCATTTAGAATAGAATTCATTGTGCTTCCTTTTTGTATACTTATTAACCAAGCAGCGTCATTGCAAAAATTAAAACTAAGGGAGAAGTTAATATTAAAGAATCGCAACGATCTAAAAAACCACCATGAGCAAACAAGAGCGAACTTGAATCTTTTGTATTTACCTCTCGCTTGAACATTGATTCAGCAATATCACCCCACTGCCCAAAGCAGCCGATGATTATCGCAAAAACAACCATAGAACTTAGCGAAAGTTCTACTTTCGTAACTTGTAAATAATTTAATATATAAATAGAGGAAAATGAACCAACATTGCCAGCAATGAAACCGAATAAAGTTTTCTTAGGGCTTAATCTTTCAATTAATTTTTTCTTGCCAAATGCTTTGCCAAAAGAATAGGCAAATGAATCGCAAATCCAAACTGAAATTAGCATGCACATTGTGAACCCTGTACCATAAAAAGTATCAAATTGTCTTAAAGCAATCATGGAGCCAAAAAGAACACCGATATAAAGAATAGCGATGAATGTTGTAGATATGTTTATTGTTGGGTTTGAAAAACCTCGAAATGTTTCAATGTAAATTGTCATAATCACGATACTAAAAATCAAAACAAGAAAATAAATTAACTTAATATTGGGTAAGAAATAATAAAGCACAGCTATTGATACAATGGAAGTCATAACAACAAAGGTATTCGGTCTGGCACTGTTTTTTTTTGAAAGATTTAACATTTCATAAGCGCATAGCAACAGTACAATTGTAAATAAAATTGAAAAAGGTAGCCCTCCCATACTCACCAAATAGATAACCGAGGGTATTCCAATAAAAATGACCGGCAATCTTTTTATTATATTATTCATTATCTAAACAAGAATCTCGATTTCAGAAGGCAGAACACTTACCACAGCAGGTGTACTTCCAACAACTTCACCATCTATATTTAACTGACTATTTTCCTCAGGAAATATTGAAAATTTATTTACCTGTCTGTAATCAACAGCTGGATCGCCAATATGTCTTCCTGAAAATATTTTCGGAAAAAGTTTTAAAAGCTTCAATCTTGGTACTTTTCTAACAATAATAAGATCTATGAGACCGTCTTGCAATCTGGCCAGCGGTGCCATTTGCATTCCTTTTCCAGTGTGTATGGTGTTGCAACCGATTATGAAGGCAAAATCTGCACCAATTGAACTTCCATCTATGGTGACTCTTGCAAATCTTTTTTTGTGCCTCATAACTTCAATTATGGAAGCAAGATTATATCTTTGTGATCCCATCCATCTTAATTTATCGGCTAATACGTTTGCCTCGGTCGGAATACCCCAACCCATTATGTTGAAACCATAAAATATTTGCTCGTTGGCTTTACAACAGAAAATATCAATTTTTCTTGATTTTCCTTCAATAATTCTGCGAGAGGCTACTATTGGATCTAAACAATTAACATCGTGCATGAATGAATTACCAGTTCCACCCGTAATAAGACCAATAGGAAATTTTTTATTATCATTTCTCCTCATCATACCATTAATAACCTCATTAAGAGTGCCATCTCCCCCAATACAGCAAAAACCGTCAAAACCATCCATATCAACTTTATTTGCTAAGTCCCTATTATGACCTGCATATTCAGTCTCAATTATTTTAAGCTCTATATTATTGCTTTCAAATAGTGGGAGGATTTTTTTTAAGACCCTTGGACCTCTTTTCCCGCCGCCATAAGGATTAACTGATAGATAGTATTTCTTCAAATTACTTTCGGTGCTTCATGTACTTATTATCTCCCCACTCAATTACTTCAATTTTAACCTCAACCGTGCCATCCTTTACAAAGTCTAATTTTTTTGCAGCTCCATATGAACAATCAAGTATACGACCCTTAACGTAGGGACCTCTATCATTTACACGCAAGATCAAAGATTTGTCGTTGAGGAGGTTAGTTACCCGAATAATTGTATTAAGAGGTAATGTTTTATGAGCTGCGGTCAATCCATACATGTCGTAGACCTCACCATTCGCTGTTAACTTACCGTGAAAATCCTCAGCATAAAATGAGCTAACGCCTTTCATAATACGCCTATGTTTAATGTTTTTATTTCTGGTGCTTAGGGAGGGTGTTTTTTCATTTATTTTTTTTAATTTTGTATCAGAGCTCGAGGAATATCTTGGAGAGGATGAACAAGATCCAAAACACAATACTAATAAGAGAAAAAATATAATACTGGGGAAAGAAAATTTTCTCATTAAACTTTACTTGAATTAATTAAACCGTTCAATTTCCATGGAGTGAAACAAACAGTGCCAAGCGATATATGATCCGAGCCTTTTTTTAGATAATTTTTGATATCTCTAACTTCGGATATTCCTCCTCCGGCAATAATTTCAATGTTGTGACCCCAATTTACTCTGATTGTTTGGATTAATTTTTCAACGTAAGGGATAAGAGTTCTTCCAGACAAACCCCCAGCATTAACTGGAAGTGTATTTGAGCAGTGTATTTGCTTGAATCCTAAATCATCTATGAGGTATGCCAACTGGTCCTCTGAAGTTTCAGGTGAAATTTTAGCAATACAGAAACTTCTATCAGATTCATTATTAGTAAATAAAGATGTATCAGCCCAGGATGGTGGGCTCTTATCATCTAAATTTGGACAGCTAAAATTGATTTCTAATGACTGATTTTTAGGTATAATGTCGTACAATTTTTTAAAATCATCGTTGTGAATTGCAGCAATAGATAAAATATCCTTTTTCTTGGTTTTTTTTAGTCCGACTGCTATTCCAGGGTTAGGAAGGCCTAATTTATTTACCCAACCCTGTTTTGTTCTATTATAGCGCATGGTTTTAGCTATTTTCCAAAATCTGTAAATATACCCACCTCTGTAATCAAAGGTCCATGTTCCAGTAACAGCAATGACATTAGGGCGTTTTTTAAATTTTAAATAATTGCCAAAAGGTGCTGCTATAAAAATTTTCAATTAAAATCCTAGTTTTTTGGGGATATGTTTTTTGTAGACATAGAAATTGCTACTAATCGTTTTTGTGAAGCCAGAGCTTGTTCAGATCCATCATGATGTTTTATAATCCATTTATAAAATTTTCGAGCGCTATCTGGTGAGACGAAATTATAATCATAATTGTGCGCTAGGAAAAAAGCTGCTCTTAAACCGCTTAGTGATGTTGTGTCACTTTTGATTATTTCTTTATACAAACTCAAAGAAAGAATTTTATCTGATGGCCAAATTTTTTCTGCATTCAATAAAAGCGTTTGGGAGTTTTTTTTATCTGAAAATAAAGTTGAATCACTATTTAGAGCAGCAAAAGCATAATCTGATTGTGGAAATTCACTTATTAATCGCTTCTTGAGGCTCCTGGATTCCTCTTTCTTTAAAATTCTTTCAAGTAGAATTGCTTTTGTGTAAAGAGCCTTAGGTAAAAACTTCGATTTAAAATTTAAATTTAACAACTCATCCAAATAAACCATTGCTGAGTCAACCTGTGAAAAATGAAGCGCATCAAGCTCCGCTAATTCGTACAATATTTGAGAAATTTTTTCATTATCTATGGGTTTTGTATCTGCAATTGTAGAATCACTATAAACTGATGCAATCTTCCAGCTTTTGTAGTCTTTTCTTAATTTAGTATAGGCGTTTATTTCTCTCATTTTGACATCAGATGATTTAATAAACAAAGAAGATCTATTTTCACTTTTAACCTTAGAGAAATATTTTAACGCCGATTCAAAATCGCGTTCAATTTTTAATTTATAGTCTGCAATTAGATAGGATGCTTCGGCAGACTCAATAGTTCTTGGATGATCATTTAAAACACTCTCAAGGCGTGAAATTGCCTCATCATACATTCTTTGAGTGCTGTATAATTTTGCAAGCTCAAGTTCGAGTGCGGGATAAATAGTTTGATAATTTTCATCAATGAGCATGTTTTTTATAGTACTAGAGGCCAGTTGAAGCTTGTTTTGAAGTCGGTAAATTTGTACAATTTTTAGGTGACTGGATTGAACCCTTTTTTTGATTTGAGAGTTTTTTATGGTTTGCTTATAAGCGGCTACTGATCTATCATAATCTTTTTGTTCAAAAGAAAGTTCGGCTATCCTAAAATATAATTGACCTTTTTCAGAACGATCTTTTATTGTTTGAGCAGCTAGTTCGAGATAATCCATAGATTTATCATTAATTTTTTGCTCATAATAAATTTCAGCAATCGATAAATAGATTTTAGTTTCGAATTCAGTGTCAATACTATAATCAAGCAGTGATAGCATTCCGTTGATAGCAGGCTGAGGCTTTCCCTCTTTCCATTTAATCATAGAGGACCAATAGTTATATTCTAAAAGTGATTCTTCACCAAATTCCTCTACAAGTTTTGAAAGCACCTCTTTAGCTTCTAAATATTCTTGTCTAAAAAAATGAGATTGCAATATTAAAAGCAAAGCATCTTTTCTATATTTTACATCTGGATACTTTTCTAAAATTAGTTGAGATTTGTCGATAACTTTTTGATAATTATCTAAAGCACCTTTTGGAGGTTTATCATTTTCTGATTTTTGTCTAATTTCTTCTGCATCTTTAAAAAGTTCCTGAGCATTATAAAAAGTATTAAAATATGCTGAAAAATTTGAGCATGAAATACATGCAAAAAAAATTAATGGATAGGTTTTATAAAGTAATCTTTTAGAAAACATGATTAACAATAATCGCAGTAATAATCTATTACAAATTAAGATGAATTTCTTGAGATTTAAAATCCTATCAGTCATAATATTATCTTTTTCGATGCCAAATGCCCAACAAACACCCTTTCAAGAGCAAATTGGTTACATCAATATAACCTCTGACACTTCTAACGTACCCATATACGTAGATGGCATTCTTGTAGGACACTCTCCTTTAGCAAAAGCTATACCCGTAGTTCCTGGATATCACACGATTGGTATTTATCCAATTTCCATTAAAAATCCATTTACTCAATATGGTCTTGATGAAACACAAAAACAGATATTTGTTTTCAATGGCGATACTAACAGAGTCCATTTAAATTCATTTTTAATTAATCAACATTTTAAACAACAAAAAAATTCAGTTCTTTTATCAAGGTATATAAATATTGCTATTGGAATGCTTTTTTTATGTCAACTTTGGATTCTGAGCAACTAAAAGTCTTTATTTAAAGTCATCAAAAAGATGATTAAATTTGACTATGAGAAAACATAAAGATTTAGATAATCCAGTTAAATTCAAGCCAGATTATAAATGGCCAAAAGATGGAACAGAAAGAAAATGTCCAAAGAATAATGAGCCGTTACAACTTCAAGAAAATTTACCTCAATACTACGGTAAACCTTGGTGGTGTCATCATTGTCAGTGGCAATTTACCGAAGACGATTTAAAATCTAGTGATTTTTGCAAACTTCAATAATGAATCATGTCTTCAGGCATTCTGTCGATAGACTATTCTGATAATAACAGCCCTCAAAAATTTGAAAAATCTTTAAGGGACTCTGGCTTTGCTATTATTAAAAATCATCCAATTAGCACTGAATTAATTAGTAAAGTATACGAAGAGTGGAAAAGATTTTTTAATAACAAAGATAAGTTTGATTATCTTTATGATAAAAAGAATCAAGATGGTTATTTTCCATTTTTAACTGAGAACGCCAAAAACTCTTCAATCAAAGATTTAAAGGAATTTTATCATTATTATCCATGGGGAAGGCTACCCTCACGGTTAGATGAAAATACAATTATTCTTTATAAAAATCTTGTAAGCTTATCAAGTGAATTGCTTCAGTGGATTGAATCATCTTGCCCTACTCATATCAAAGAAAGCTTCTCGGTTCCCCTTAAATCAATGATAAGCGGAAGTCAGTCAAATCTATTTAGAATAATACACTACCCGCCGCTTGGTAAAAATGCTGATAAAAAAGCTCTAAGAGCAGCACCACATGAAGATATTAATTTAATTACTGTTTTACTTGCTGGAAGCGAACCAGGCTTACAAGCTATGGATACTAATGGTAAATGGCATGATATAAGTTGCGACAAAAATATGTTGGTGGTTAATTCTGGTGATATGCTAAGGATGGCATCAAATAATTATTACCCTTCGACTACTCATAGAGTAATAAACCCTCAAAAATCAAAAAATGTTAGTAGATACTCAATGCCATTATTTCTTCATCCTAAAGATAGCGTTGTTTTAAATGAGACTCATACTGCTCGGTCTTATCTCGATGAGCGTTTGAAAGAAATTGGTTTAAAATAATTATCAATTTCTTAACATTGCATCTCGAAGAGATTTAAACTCGGTATTCTCATTCCAGCTTGGCCATTCGTCATTTTGAGATATAGAATATCCAACGCGCAAGAGGATACCATTATCCTCTATCACACCATCATAAATCCAATCTGGGTGAATTTCGTCACTTGGGGAATGGTAATGATTTTTTGTGTAAATATCTTTCATGCTTTTTCCAAAATCTTTCCCTTTTCCTCTGACGTCAATTCCACCATCAACGTATAGCGAGGGAACTCCCTTTTTAGCAAAAGCAAAATGATCTGACCTGTAATAAAAACCTTTTTCTGGCTCAGCATCAGGTAAAACATATTTCTTATCTTGCTTTGCTGCGCTTTCAACAATATTATCAAGATTTGAATTTCCTTTACCAATAATAATTAAATCTTTTGTTTTGCCAAACGTGTTCCCCATTGCATCAACATTTATTACAGCAAGAGTTTTGTCTAGTGGATAAAGAGGATTCATACTATAATAATTAGAGCCGAGAAGACCATCCTCTTCTGCAGTAACCAATAGAAAAAGGATGCTTCTTTTAGTGCCAAGTTTTAATTGTGTAAATGATTTTGCGGCTGCGAGAACCATAGCTGTACCCAAAGCATTATCGTTTGCACCATTGAAAACTTTATCATCTTTTAACTTTATATCTACACCAAGATGATCCCAATGAGCAGTATATATTATATATTCGTCCTTGAGAAGCGGGTCTGAACCTTCATATTTAGCAACAACATTTTTTGATTTTACATTTCGATATGAATTTGCTATTCGGCTTGTGAATTTTACATCCATTTTTTTTGGTTGAAATTCAGGACTCAAGGCTTCTTTTTTCATTGAAGCAAAGTCGAGTTTTGACATTGAAAAAAGCTTTCGTGCTGAGCTTGATGGCAACCAGCCTTGAAATTTTAACGATTTTGATTCTTCAATGGTTAAGCTTTCTGAGCCGTTCCCTGATTGAAGAACGCTAAATGGATACCCTGCGGGACCAGTTTCATGAATAACTATTGCTCCTGCAGCTCCTCTTCTTAGCGCTTCTTCATATTTATATGACCACCTACCATAATATGTCATAGCTTTACCTTTGAACATGTCATTGTCGTAGGCATCATCTTTCATGATTGGCGGATCGTTTACCAAAATAATAACAACCTTATCTTTTACATCTACATCCTTGTAATCATCCCATTTATACTCTGGAGCTGTCACACCGTATCCGCAAAAAATAACCTCAACTCTCTCAAGATTAACTTGTTGTTCTTTTATATATGAATTACCAATAATATCATCACCGGTTTTTAAAACCCATCTCTCGTCTTCAGTAATAAATTGAGCGCGTAAATTAGATTGAACTCCAAGCATCTTAACATCTTGAAACCAAGTGCCGTTTGGGTTACCAGGTTTGAGCTCTAGCTCTTTAAATGAATCAATTAAATATTGAACTGTTTTTTTACCCCCTTTTGTTGCAGGCTTTCTACCTTCAAATTGATCCGATGATAGTGTTGATATATGAGTGAATAATAAATCTTTGTCAATATACTTCTCAGCGCTTATAATATCATCAGAATGCAGGTATTTTTCCCATCCAGTTTTAGGATCTCCAGAACAGCTTGCTAAAAAAAAAGTAGCTAAGATAAATAATTTATTTTTGTAAGACATCTTTACTCTAACTCCAAAAATCAATTTTAGAAAAAAATTATATATTTTTAACCATTGTTTCATTACCAAGTGACTGCAAAAGAACCGAAAAAATGAATACAAGGACTATGATTTTTTGAGATACGACATTAAACATAAGAGCAAAATCGCTCTCATTTGGGGAGGGGCCAAATTCTAATACTAAAATATAAAAGAAAATTAAAAGTGCAAAAAGAAAATACCCATACGCATATCTTGCATCGAACCTATTGTCTCTAAAAATTGAAAAAGTCAAAAAGGATGATGCAAGAAAAAAACACCTAAATGCCCAATGAACGGAAATTACATGAGAATCATGAACATAATTGTGAGGGGTAAAACCAACCACAATAAAAAAAATAGCTCCAATAATTCCAAAAAAAGCTCCAATTTTACCAATCTTACTGTTTATAGAATCCTGATTAAATAATTTCATAAAGTAATAGAAGTAAAAAATAAAAGTTAAACCGCATAGCAAAAGTGCAAGGCCAAACAATACAACAGAAATAATATTTTGCTCTGAAAGAATCCCAAGGTCGCTAAAAAAATTTCTTGTCCACGAGTACCCTAACGAGTTTGGATCATTAAGCGTTCCGCCTGAATAAAATACAATAGACACTAAAAGCAATAGTAT
>CETU01040084.1_pt1 | contig 24555 bp, 16 predicted proteins | sample 356531 | NCBI WGS metagenome assembly CETU01 (sample SAMEA2623488, study PRJEB7988) | marine metagenome | isolation source: saline water (ENVO:00002010), including
ATTTCCAGTATACGTAATGGCCGAAGGATTTCTGACCTTTGCACTGGACTTTGGGGATTCAACGCTAAGTCCCTTATGTCCATGGAGATCAAATCTAAGGGATTCGATATCGAGGCTGAAATGGCCGGTCTAGTAAGAAGGAAAGGACTCAATCACGTAGAAGTACAGGTCGATTGGAGCCAAAGGAAGGGAGGGACAAGCAAACTTCGTTCGCTGACTGACGGTTTCATCATTCTTCTACGAATAATCAGGACTTAACTCCAAACCAACCAGTAACCGTTTCGTTAGGTGAAATCATCGAACATGGTACGATTATAGAGCCAGGGTTTGTCACCACATTGCATCCAAGTTGACTATCATCTCCGATCAATGCCCCGAGTTTACGGAGACCAGTGTCAACTCTCTCTCCATTTTCTAGAGTTACGGCAATATCCCCCCCGTCATTCCTAACGTTAGAAAGTTTCACTCCAGCGCCAATGTTTACTCCAAATCCAAGTATGGAATCGCCCACGTAGTTGAAGTGCGGTGCCTTGGAGTTGGGAAGCAATATTGAGTTCTTCACCTCTGATGAGTGCCCAACCACTGCTCCGTCGCATATCCAGCTCCCTTTCCTCAAATACGCAGAATGGCGTATTTCTGCATTAGCTCCTACATAGGAAGGACCCTCGATACGAACAAACTCGCCAATTTCAGCATCGGGATGGATGAAGACACCATCTGCAGTTCCTACTATCCTCATTAATTGAGAAGTCAAACTATGGTCTCCAAGGGCAAAAATAGACCATGGATTTTCACCATCCTTCCATGAAGGGACCCCTTCTAATGGGGCTTCGACGATATCTGGGAAAAGTCTTGTCAATAGGGTCATGTATCTGCCAGCAAGGGAGAATAGCGAATAACTGTTTTCTGATTGTAATGCACTACGGCTATTTTGTTCTGAAAGAGATTTTCATTTGATACAATAATTTTCCGGGGTCCTTTTGATAAACTCTTGTTTACCCCACCGATTGATGTGTGGCATTTATGGGTGCATATCCAACGATGCATCGGCTCGCGTTCTGGAAGGCCTCAGAAAGTTGGAGTACAGGGGATACGACTCCGCTGGTTTGGCAGCTATCTTCTCCGAGAATGAGGATCCTATAGAAACTGAGAGAACTACAGGATACGTCTCAGATCTGGTCCTAAAGGCCAATGGGAGATTCGACGGCGCAAGGATTTCAATTGGACACACCAGGTGGGCGACTCACGGCGGAGTGACTGACTACAATGCGCACCCCCATAGCAGCGAAGATGGCAAGCTAACAATCGTCCACAACGGGATTATAGAGAATTCAGTAGAATTGGCAAGTAAAGTTTCCAAACTAGGATACTCCCTATCCTCTGAGACTGATACTGAGGTCATTGTACATCTTCTTGATCATGAATTGAAGACTCAAGGGGGGGGAAAGAGCCACCTAGATGCCTTCTGCTCGGTAATTTCTCAACTCTCTGGCTCGTGGGCAATAGCAGCCATGGCCTCAGGTTTGGAGGGGATTCTTATTTCAAGAAAGGGAGCACCACTGGTTATCGGAAGGAGTCCTGACAGCATTTCTGTCTCCTCCGATGTTCAGCCTTTCTACGGTGCCTGTTCAGAAGTCGCATACATGGAAGACGGCGACAACCTATTGTTAACCAAGGAGGGAGTAGTCTCTCCAACAGATCATGAGACTCCTGTCTTCGAACCCCTACAGGGCGTTTATGACGAAGAAGATCCGGGAATCTTTCCACATATGATGCTCAAAGAAATCCATGACCAACCAACTGCCATCTCAAATGCTCTTAGTGGAAGAATTAGTGCAGACGGAATCAACTCAGAACTGAGTGGATTTTCGCTTTCTCCGGAACAAATTAAGAAATTGGATCGAATCAATCTTGTTGCTTGTGGAACTGCATATTATGCCTCAGAAATAATCTCCTCCTACATCAGACAATTCACCAATTTGAGATCCGAGGCTTTCATAGCAAGCGAGTTTCCCGCTAATTCGGTTTGTTCCAAAAACACCCTGACCATTGGAGTCTCACAGTCGGGGGAGACTAAAGATACGCTCGACGCCCTCTTCGAGGCCAAGAAGTTCGGCAGTCACATCAGCTCAATATGCAATGTTATAGGGTCAACAATGGCAAGACTTACCGGAAATGGAGCCTACTTGCATGCAGGCCCCGAATATGCTGTCGCCTCAACCAAGGTTTTCACTAACATGGTTGCTGTAGGCCTACTTTTCGCCCTAACGGTTTCTAATATCGGCACCACAGAGAAGAAGGCGTTAATCAAGGAATTGCGGAAACTACCCAACATCATTTCGAGCCAACTTTTGGAGGTAGATGACTCGATTTCTAAAGCAACAGATTTGATCGTCAACTCGGAGCCTCCAATTTTCATAGGTAGAGGGGGTCTTTCCTCATACGTCGCCAAAGAGGGCGCGTTGAAGATGATGGAAATCTCATACATCCCCTGCCTTTCCCTGCCTGGGGGGGAATTGAAGCACGGCCCCATAGCCCTAATCTCCGAAGGTTCTCCAGTGATTGCGATAGCCCCCGCCGATTCCAAACTTAATCTAATGGAGTCTAGCATTAGGGAATGCAAGAGCAGAGGTGCAAAAATAATCCTGATTACCGATAGCGAGGGTCCGATTACTGAACTTGCTGATGTTCTGATAAATACGAATTGTCCACATCCGGACTTGTCCCCCTTCGTCAATGCGATACCAATACAACTCTTGGCATATCACGTGGGCGTTGAGAATGGGGTGAATGTCGACCGCCCTAGAAATTTAGCAAAATCTGTAACAGTAGTTTGACCTACTATCTATTCGGCTCCCAGTTTTTGTATCTCTTTCCAACTAATGCCTGACAATGTGCGATAATTGAGATTGCAACCCCCCTAGAAACGAATCTCCCTTGAGGGGACAATATCACGAGGACGAGAGAGATAATTGAGTAAAACTCCCACGTATTTCCTAATTCGGGGTTCAATGAGAAGGAAACTATCGAATTTACAACGAATAGTAATGACGCCCATGGAAAAATTACGTAAAGAAAAATAGCATTGAAGACCACTCTTCTCAGACTTCTCCTGGGGCTGGAGAACACTAAGTCTGAATTCTTCAGTAAGGCGATTGAAAGGCCCTGTGCCCTTCTCACTGATTCTCTAAAAGTCCTTTCTGGAGAACCATCAAAACTCCTGAAGGTAATCCTCTCATCAATTATTGATCTATAACCACCCCTCATTGAAATAAAGCCTATCTGGGCATCATCAGCATTCATTTTTTCATTTAATCTAAATGTCCCTAGGGAAGATGTTTTCCATGCTAGGATACTGCCTTCGAGAACAGGAGTGGAGTAAATCTCAGACTCCCTAATCCTTAGCCAATTCGACTTTCCCCTATAGTAACCATTGAACCCGCCTATATTGCCCGACTCTTCTCTCTCGATGCCCGATACTACGCCAATGTCTTCCTCTTCCATCCTAATTCGTATTATCTCTAACCACCCGGGAGATACTTCTGCATCAGCATCAGAAATTATCACTATTTCCGCTTCAACTTCGGTCAATACTGCGTTAATCGCCACATTTTTTCCTCTAACTTCAAAATTCATAATTTTCCATCTAGATCTATCCATTCTTGATGAAATTAGGATTTTTTCTGCAGCCTCTTTTGTTCCATCGTCAGAATCTGAGTCTGCAACAATCAGATCCACGAACTTATGGGGGAGAATTTCCTCAATTATTCCTGTCAATTTTCTTTCTACATTGGTTATTTCATTCCTCATAGGAAGTATTAGACAAATCCTTCTTTCGATTATTGGTAAATTTTGGGAAACACTCTCCTCGCCGCTGAATATCTTCAGTGAAAACCAATAGAAAATCGGCACCATTATTAGGATAGAATATACAACTTGAGCGAGTACAAGCATCTCAGTAAACCATTCCATTGGAAACCTTCAATCAAACCATATACATATGCATGGCGGGGCGCGACATCCAATATGGCTAGTTATGACAATCTGAGACATGTTGTCGTAACGCCTAGCAGGGATGAGTCCGTTTTCCTTCCACAATTAGTTGATTCGATGGTCAAACAGTCTATTCCCCCCTCAGAATGGATCATTGTTTCTCACAATTCCGATAAATCATCTTCTGATTACTTCGAGGATATATGTGAGAAACACGAATGGATCACCGTCAAATCAATAGAAGACACATCTAAGAGGAAAAGAGGGGGACAGATTGCAAAGCTCGTTAATAAAGGCCTATCGCTCTCAACCCTAGATTGGGACTTCTTCTCTAAGATTGATGCAGATATGGTACTTCCAGAAGATTATTTTGCAAGGATCTTTACAAATTTTGATGCTTCCCCCCATCTTGGAATTGCTAGTGGATCATGCTACATAATAGAAGGAAGAAGAAAGGTAGTTGAATTCGTCTCCCCAGACCATTCACGCGGTGGATTGAAGACATATAGGAGACAATGCTTCGAGGAAATTGGAGGCATTAGGGAGCAGAATGGATGGGACGGGATAGATAACGCACTTGCACAGATGAATGGCTGGAAGACTTGTTGTTTTCCCAACATAGAAGTTCATCACCAGCGGAGAACTGGATCATACTATGGACTAATTAGAGGCTGTTTTGAGACAGGTAAATTCGCTCACTCTATGCGTTATTATCCTCCTTTCATACTAGCTAGATCAGCACATAGGATGCTTAGGAAACCCATAGTAATTGGCGGGATTTCTATGCTTGCAGGTTACTTGGCCAATTCTCTAACTTTGAAATCAACTTTCGATGAAGTCGAAGTCATTGAATTCTTGAGGAACAAGCAGAAGAATAGACTAAAATTTTGGAAGTAACTTTTCTTCCCTCTCGAGCCAAAGATATGACCGCACTTATTTACTATGCATTAACGGCAGAGGACAATGAAAACCAATCCCGAAGAAATGACAATCTCGGTTGTTGGTCTAGGTTATGTTGGCCTACCCACCGCTTTAGCTCTGCACAAGGCCGGTTTCGAAGTTTATGGGGTCGATATTTCTGAAAATGTTATCGAGACTCTGAAAAGCGGCGGTTCGCCATTTGTTGATGAAAGTTCAGAGTTATTTATTCCAGTCGATAGTGAAAGCTGGAATGTCACTTCTGATTTCGGAGAAGCCATACCCAAATCTGACATCGTACTCATCACTGTGCCTACTCCCGTTACCGAGTCCAATGAGCCCGACTTAAGTTTCGTGATTTCTGCGTCAAGATCGATTCTCCAATCAGTCAACACCAACTCAAGAACCATAGTCACATTGGAGAGTACAGTTTACCCAGGAGTCACAAGAAAGGAACTTGGTGCAATATGTGATGAATTGGGACTTACTCAAAATGAGGAAGTTTTCTTAGCTTATTCTCCCGAAAGGGTTAGCCCAGGGGAATCAAATCGAACAGTTGACTCCGTAGCGCGGATAGTCGGCTGCGACTCTAGGGAAGTGGGAGAGCTATTGTCTGGCATCTACTCATTGATTACTAAGGCAGGATCAACATATGTTGGCTCAATAGAAGTCGCCGAGGCATCAAAGCTAATTGAGAACGTTCAAAGGGATATCGATTTGGCCTTTGTAAACGAACTTTCTACAATCCTGCCTCAGATAGGAATAGATGTAGAGGAAGTTCTAGAAGCTGCTTCCACAAAATGGAACTTTCATCGACATACCCCTGGTATTGGTGTTGGAGGTCATTGTATACCCGTAGACCCATATTTCTACATCTCTCTCTCACAGGGGGTTGGATCGGAGACTAAGTTGGGGTTAGCTGCAAGGAAGATGAACGAAAGTATGCCCGAGAAGTCCTTTCTAATGATTTCTCAGTTTCTAGAAAGAGAGGGAATCACTGCTAAAAAAGCCCTAGTTTTAGGCTTCTCCTACAAGTCTGAAACCGGAGACTCAAGGGAGACTCCAGTGAGGGAATTGACAGATCTCCTTGTCTCCTCGGGGATTGAAACATTTGTATGGGACCCCTATGTTGATCCATTGGAATTTCCAGATTGGGTTACTTCACTTGAGAGCCCGGTGGATGAGACAGGTTTCGACTTGGTGGTACTAGCTACAGCACATGAAGCATGCATTTCTATAGACTGGGAAAATCTTCATTCACTATGCAAAAACCATGCTTTGTTTGACGGCCGAAGAGCATTGGTTCCCAGTAAAATGAAAGATATTGGCTGGAGATACCATGGTGTTGGATATCCTCTCGGAGCCAATCCATGAGGTTCCACGTATCTCACTTCAGCAACATACCTCACTCCCAATAATTATAATGGAAACTCTTCTCAGCGAACTGATAGTATGCCAGAAAGATTGTCAGTGCCACCCTCGTTCTCAAAGAGCGCCGAGAAGCTCGGTTGGTCCGTATTAAACTACAAAATTCAAGCCAACAGTATTCAATTGACTCAGGATGATTTCAGAATCACTTTCTGGATGGATGAGGATGATCAAAAGATGTGGGACCTTCACAGATATTCTACTGGTGGCTGGCACCTAGTTCACAGGATGTTCCACCCAGGAACGAGTAGGCTGGATTGGGTCCTAAAGACGTCACATCAGGTGATGAAGACAGTTTCAGGAGAAGATAATACTAGAAAGAAGGAACCTGCTAAATCTACCTCAAAGAGAAGAGCAAAGTGACCCTGTTGACCGCCAATAGTATGGAGTGGTATTCGGAGGAACCAGCAAACATTGCCTTTTCAGAAATACCGAGGGATGAATAATGGATGCGGAGAAAACACTCCTGACTTCAATCCTCGAATCTCGTGGGGTAGAGGAGATACACGTATTCCATACTGATCACTGGGAACCTTGGTATGATGGTAAAACTGAATATCATCTGGGGCGAATCATCAAGTTTCTCGAACAGATGGAAAAGTATCCCCACAGTAGGAATCTCACACTATTCTACAAGGCCGTTTTAGCCCACCTTCCAAGATCGTCAGAGTCTGCATATGAAGGAATCGTCTCAATTCCAGGTGACGGAGTAATATTCCATCCTCAAACCAAGATGCTGACTGAAGAAATAACGGAGGTAATGGGGGGAATAGTGAAAGATTCCGGACACGAAATACACCTTCACGTACATCACGAGAGGTATACCCAAGGTCACTACTTTGCTTACGAAAGCCAATTTGTCGATGAACCCAATTCGCCTTCGAAGGACTCGGCTAGATTGGATCTCTCCTTCGGTCTGCTTCTGAAGCAAATAGAAAACGAGACTGGAAAAAAACTCGAGAATTGGGGCTTCGTTCACGGAGTCTGGGCCTTGAATGCCAGCGATCCGCAGATTTGCAACAATCTCAATGAGATTGAGATTCTGATGAGGAATGGTTGCATTGCCGATTTCACGATGCCCGCGGGCAGGCCTTGGGTGAATCCTTCAACAAAGAAACCATTCACTATTGTCCCATCATTGGCCCCTAAGTGCTATGAATTCCCTGAGTCAGACCCCACTCCCGTTGGAGAAATGCCGGAAGTAACCGAAAAACGAAGGTTCCTGATATGGAACCAGGAAATTGATTACGAGCACTCATCACTTGACTACAGGGCCAAGGAAATCTCCGAGGTAATAAGAGACTGGTATGAATTCCTAAACCATTGGCTATCCAAGGGCTTCGTAATTGGGAATAAAATGTTCATCAAAACTCACGCTCACTCGATGCACGGAGAGTATGACACCAACGAGTTCGGATATCCTCATCAGCATCCCGATATTGTAAAAATCTTCGAAAAACTGCAAGAGGTATGTGACGATGCTGGAGCGTCTTTGAAATTCTCCACGGTTAACCAAGTTATGGAAGAACTATATTCGATCGATAAGAACCTATACGGCTTCCTTCATGACGGAGAAGTAGAGTCAACCCCTGTCGACTCCAGGAGATTCTCCGGGATAGAAGGGGGCATGGGCAGGGGTTATGGCAGAGAAAAATACCAGAAACTGGAATCTATATTATTGAACAAGGTAACAGGACTTAATGACTGGCAGAGTTTAGGGCGTTACTACGTTGGACGTTTTGAGAATCATGAAGTTTATTTCTCAAGAGTCGATTTAGTTATCCTCCAGTACTCCCTAATGCAATTCTGTGACATAGACTCTACTTCGATAATGGAATTTGGCCCAGGAATTGGATCGGGGCTCCTTCTTCTCAGTCTTTCTGGCTTTGAATGCGCCGGAGTCGAAGCCGATAGGGACCGATATTCGCATAGCATAATGATGAAGGAAGTAGCCTCGGATATTGCTATGGAAGATGGATTTGACCCAGGGCCCCTGAAATACCATTATGGGCAATATCCCGACGTTATTCCCGAATTATCCCAGAAGACGAAGGTACTCGTCTCAACAAATGTTGTATCAGGACACACAGCTCCAAACCAAGATGAGATAATGGACGGTTTCGTCAATTTCGACCATCTAATTATTGATACGGGTTCATTCGGAGTGGTTAGAGACGAAAAGGAAAGAGAGATTTTCGAGAAGGAAGTTATTTCCCGGGGCTTCAGAAAGAAATGTAAGTTCTTTGAAGCGGGAAGAGTTAACCTAGTTCATTTCACAAAAGACTGAGTCATTCGCCCTTCAATGGCAAGTCTACGGCAATACTCTCTCCATCTCTAATTATTTCTTCGATAGTCCATAGATTGTAGTTTTCCTTAAGAATTCTTGATGGTATCTCATCTACAATTTTAGCCCGGGGGTGTTCTCCAAACGACTCATCTAGCCCCTCGAAATTTACTTCCAAGAACTCTAAACCCTTCCTGAGCCTCAACCTATCACCTATTTTCAGGGTCTTGAAAAGCCTAGTTCCAGCATGGTTGTTGTCGGAATGGCTAGCTAGATCGCCCGTTGAAGAAAACATCACGGAATTTCTGAACTCAAAATCACTGATATCCTGATCGCTGAAGTCCTCATCTTCCCGATAATCATCTTCGGGATGATGAAATTGAAGATTACTGATATCATCCTCTAGAGGTGTTTCCCTCTTGATACAAGTGACATGGACTACGTTGGATAATAGTTCGCTAAGTGTGTATTTCTTGTGCCTTTTTCGAATCTCATCAGTCAGCCTTTCCAATGCTATTATTGTCTCTTTCCACTGGATTATTTCGAAGTACTTGTTCAATAGTCTTCTGAAATCATCCAATCTCACTCTATTGAGGTTGACATCATTGTATCTGTGGTGACTCGGCTCTAGATGCTTCCAGTCAATTACCTTGTTTTGGGCCTCATTCGTTTTATCCCAACCTGCAGGTGTTCTGGGATTTTCGTGGTGACCAGTCCAAGAATAGTAATTACAATGGGTCAGGTGAAGAAGCCCTCCCTTGTCAAGAACCTTCCAAATGCTATGGAAAACAGAGTGCAAATCTTGGAGGTGCTCAGTAACTGCAGATAGAATTGCAATTTGCGGCTTCTTGGCAATTATCTCTTCAGATACGTTTTCCAGGATATCTGAATATATTGAGATTTGAGGGAACAACTCCATCATTTTTTCTGTAGAAACGGGGAAAGGATGGTATGCTGGTATTTCTGGGTCCTTGTTGGATCTAAAATCTCTCACGTGGTCGGTTCCAGCCAATGGATCAATCCCGTAGTAAGCAGCAGCTCCCAAAGAAATGTATGCTAGTGAATGAGGTCCACCTCCCATGCCAACGTCCAGAATCCTAAGCCCTTTCCACAAATCCGATCTCTGCTTCAAACTTCCAGAGAAATAGCCCCAATCTCGAGCAATTTCTATTGCCTCATTTTGCTTCTCTGCCAATTCTGCCTTTGACACAATCTTCGTATTCGCCTTTTTCTTCTTATTCCCAAATGACTTTGTGTATCTTCTAAATTCTTGATTTGTCGAGAAAACTACTTCATACTTTACTGATCCATCACCATCCAGTATGTCGAATATTTCGTTATCTACTCCGTAGTATCCATATTTCAGCATAACATCTGATCCGGAATTAATTAAATCAATCAAGAGACTCGCATCATTTCCCCCCAAAGATGAGGAAACAGCATTAACTACGAAAACGAGATCATATTGTGGAAGATCAAGATCTCTGTAGTCACACTCGTGAATAATTACATTTGATCCTATTCCATCAGAAATAGCCTTTCCAAATGCCGCCCTTCTTTTGTCAAACTCGCAAAACTCTACCTTTCCGAAACCCATAGCCTCTAATGCGAAACTAACTTGCCCGCACCCAGCCGCTACCTCTAGGATTAGAGAGTCCTTACTTTCATTTGAGACGATGTAATCTACTACTCCCTCATCGTCATTATTCAACATCGTTCCCCGATCAATCCTTGTTGAGTAGTATCCATACATCCCCCCATCTTTGGCACCCAATTTCTCGATTCTATCTTTGCCTATTTTCAGCATTTTGCTGTCAATGTTAGCAATTTCTTCTTCCATGGTGCCACCTTTCTACGCCCTTGTTCTCTAAGCAATGCGCGATTGCATTTCAATATCACAGTTCCCTATGCTGGGAACGGTGAAATACAATCATCCGGAGCGAACCCCATGGGGCGTGAGAGTAATGAAAGCACATACGGCTCTCCTAAGGACGGGGACAAGATTTCAGATAAGTACAAGAGGGAATTAGGGAGGATTCGCTCGTCACCAACATTCAGGCTTGGGACAATTTTCACCAAATCAGCAGAAAAGCCGTGGAGGATGTTATGGCTTCCTTTCAGTATTTTCTTGCTACTAGTTCAAATTGTTAGGGAGAGGGTAGGGAAAAGTCCGAGGTATTCCAATTCAGAGCCATTTACCGGTGAATTAGGGCAGAGGAATTGTGTAGTTTTCTTCCCAACAAATGGCGTTGGACTCGGCCACTTCACAAGACTACTTTCTATAGCAAGGAGAATGAAGAAGGCAGATCCAGACATGGAAGCGATATTCTTCACCACGTCACCCACCCTACATATCCTTCGCGAAGAAGGCTTTGCTGCATATCACTTGCCTGGTAGGAAGGAATTCTCAGATATGGATGCGAGTACATGGAATTCAATCACGGAGGAGATACTATCAAACGTTTTTGCTATCCATCGCCCAAAGGCATTTCTATTCGATGGCTCTTATCCCTACAGAGGGATGCTGAACGCAATAGACAGGAGAGAGGACATCGTTAGGATATGGATCAGAAGAGGCTCATTCAAGAAGAATGCACCAAATGTACCAATGGACAGTCTAGAAATCTTCGACTACCTAATACGTCCCGGGGATAGCGTCGAACCAAATACTGATGAGGATGAAACAAACAAGCCAACAATCCATTGCGATCCTGTTGTCCTATTGGATGACGATGAGATTGTAGCAAGCGACGTACTAAAGTCTAGACTAGGAATTCCCGAAGACGAAATTGTCGCGTATGTCCAACTGGGTGCGGGAAACATTAACGACATTTCTTCAGACATCTCTATCATTTTGGGAGTATTGCATGATGCAGGGGTTTGGGCTGTAATTGGGGAGTCTTTACTGGGTTCGAGGATAGAAATTAGTGACTTGCCCAATGTCAGGGTCCTCAGGGACTACCCCAACTCTAGATATTTCAGCTCATTTGACTTTGGTGTGATCTCGGGAGGGTACAATTCTTTCCACGAAGCAATCATGTTCTCCTTGCCTTGCATCTGTATCCCAAATAGAAAGACGGGGATGGACGATCAGCTTGCAAGAGCGAAAGTAGCAGAAGATGCAGGATTTATGCTAGTTGAGGAGAATGTAACAAGACCTAGGATGAAAAATCTTGTTTCCAAAATTTTGGATTCAGAAAATAGGCAAAGTATGGTGGATTCGGGGAATTCACTGAGGAAGCCAAACGGAGCCTCTCAGGTCGCTGATCACATAGCTAGATTGATTTTTAGAGGCTAGATAGTGCAGCATCCAACTCCTCTGAAAGACTCTTGAATTCTTGATTCTGCAGCATTTCCTCCATATCCCAGCTCTTCATTTTGTTGATCTGAAACTCATCCATCGTCGGGATCAATCGCACAATCTTGGACACAATCTCGTCTCTGTATTTTGGGAAAATTAGTTCGATTGACTCAGGATTCCATGATTCTAGCCATTTTAGATCTGATTTATCCGCCCCAACCCTTCTTTTCAGCAAACTCATCAATTTGTGACTCCCATCATACCTCTCACAAATGTAAGAGAGAACATTCTCGTGCTTTATCGGAAAACTCCTCAGATGATGCTTTGCCTCCGCGATGTTGAATAATTTGTCCAATATGCCATCATCAATTTCCTCTTTCCTAAGTGTAGAATCAAGTAGAGACTTTCTAAAGCACTTCCAACAATTTAGACAGGGGGACTTCCATTTTCCTCTGATGCAAGACTGAGAGAGTGGACCAATTTCGTGTTCAATCATAATTTTGCTGGTAGCCACTTCACTCATTCCAGCAACTACAAGGTTCAGGGGCAATCCAGCTGCTTGGAATAGCGTCCCCCATAGCCTGTTGTGACTTCCGTTTGGGTAATGCCGGTAACTCTTACTCCCAATCCCATATGCAGACTCCATTATTGTGCCGAAGGCTATGCTGTCCAAAGCGAACTCCTCCGCGAGCAATATGGCCGGAGATGAATTTGCTACGTCTACTGGAAATCCGACCGGCTTCCTCAGATATTCAAGGTCCGTCTCAACCATCACAACATTATGCCCTAGTTTCCCTAACTCTTTACAACTCATATGAGCTGCTTCCTTGTCATATAGAGATCTAGCAAAAAGATTGATTGGCCGATCTAGGAAAAAACTCACCGTTTCTTCTGGCATTATGGCCAGTGCAGTCACCGAGTCAACACCTCCGCTCAGGGCAAGCGCTGGCTTGGAAGACTCCGGCGAACGATAAGGGGAAATATCCTCATCAATCGGACCAACGGAGAACCTGCTAATGACTCCCGCAGCATCATGGAACTCCTTTGAAATCCCACGGGGGAATCTGATACTCTCACCGATGAACGGAAAACATAGCATTAGGGAAACTAGGGCCAAATGGTCGGGGTGTATGCGGTCTACAGAAACACCCATTGGGAGGCTGAAATAGCACTCTCTCTCCCCCATTCGAAATTTTTCACTAGGTTTGACTTTGTCTTCTTCCTCTACCTTGAAGATAAATCTGAGTAAGTCGCTATGTCCTCTAATGTCTACAATCATAGAATCGACTCTTTCTATTGTCACTGGCTAGTTATGTGAGATTGCACAGTCAATGACAAGCCGCTTCTCGAATCGATAATTGGGTCATAGTCCAGATATTCCTTTGCAAGAGAGATATCAGCCAGTGAATGCCTAACATCCCCAACTCTTTCTTCTTCAAATATTGGAGTAATTTCAGCAACTTCTGGAACAACTTCACGAATAATATCCCTAATCTGCTCGAAAATCTCGTTTAGTGTCATCCTTGAACCGCAGGCTATATTGTAAATTCTTCCAAATGCTTCTTCCTTATCCGTGGTCAAGGCAGCAATGTTTGCATCTACTGCGTTGGAAACATACGTGAAGTCCCTGGATTGCTCCCCATCTCCGAATATTGTTGACCTCTCACGATTTAGGGTATTATTGATGAATCTTGGAATTACTGCTGCATAGGCCCCTTCAGGAGTCTGTCTTGGCCCAAATATGTTGAAGTATCTTAGACCAATCGTCTCAATCCCATGGATTTTGTTGAAAACGGCGGAGTAAAGCTCACCCGTCCTCTTTGAAACAGCATACGGGGATAGTTGAGAACCTATCTTCCCCTCTAGTTTAGGAAGACCCTCCTCATCTCCATAAACCGAAGAACTCGAGGCAAAAACTACTCTCCTGATATTCTTAGTTGCGGCCGTATGGAATATATTTAGAGTGCCTGTAATGTTGTATAAGTTGGTCTTTAGTGGATCTGCCACCGATCTCGGTACCGAACCCAAAGCCGCTTGGTGATTTATCGCATCACAACCCTCCATGATATCCATGCATGAATTTATTTCTGTAATGTCACGCTCAAAAAACTCAAAATTTTCTTTCCCCAGCAGGTGGGAGATATTCTCGGTAGATCCCGTGATCAGATTATCCACACAGACTACCTCTGTGCCCATTTCGACCAACCGATCACAGATATGTGAGCCGATGAAACCAGCCCCTCCGGTAACACAGACTCTTTTGGGACTATTTTCTACCATCCTATCAATCCCCTGATTGGCTCATACGGTATATCTCTATCAGTTTTTCATACATCGTTTCTGTAGAGAACTTTTTCCTGGCATTGCCAATCGAATTCGCCGATGAATTATCCAACCACTTCTTGCTTCTATTTAGCCAATCAATAATTTCTCTGCTTATTTCTTCCTTGTCTTCGTTAGATATAAGATAACCAGTGACTCCATCAATAAACGTTTCACTCGATCCTCCAGCATCCGTAGAGATCACTGGAACGCCAAAGCCCTGCGCTTCGATTAGGACATTTGGCAAACCTTCGACCCGTGATGTAAGGAAGAATAAATCCATCCTCTTTAGCCACGATGCAATGTCAGTGGATTGGCCCACTAGATGTACTCGATCCCCAATCCCCATTCTTTCTACATTTTCCCTCATCAGTTCTAATTGGACTCCTCCTCCAACAATTATGAAATGAGTATTATCCAATTCTGAGATTACCTTGCTAGCTACTTCAATCCATAGTTCCGGATTCTTCTCTTCTACTATTCTGAAGACAGAACCAACAACCTTGTCTTTCTCCCCTATCCCAAGATCTTCTAGAATCAACTCGACATTTTCGTCATTTGAACTTCTTTCAATTGTGTCAAAATCAACTCCGTTGTGTATAATTGGAAATGAGTCATAATCCATGTCAAGCCATTCTGAATAACTCCTTGAACCTGCATTGCTATTGTGGGCCAAGATCGCCCTGTCCCTTTTGAGAATCGACCGATATGCATCATCCAAATATCCCCTGCCTCTGATGTGAAGGACCGTCTTCCTATCTGGCCTCATTGATCGCGCGAACAAAACTATGTTTGGAACTCCGGCAATCATAGCCGCAATTGTGGCATCAATATTCATCCCATCTTGCCATGAATGGAGTATTGATGGTTTGAATTGTTTGATTCTCAGGTAAAGTGGGATTATGGTCTTCTTCATTCTTTCCGGAAGTAGCGAAACTAGTTTCCTCCACTCTCCAAGCTCTTGATCAATCACGCTCTTGTCCGGACTACCAGAACTACCAAACTCGTCAATCTTAATTCCCAGATTCTCCACTTCTTCTTCATAAGTTGCGAATCTACCTCCAGAAGTGTCTATCCTGTAGCAGAAAAGTTGTACTTCTTTCCACCTATCGTCCGCTGCTATTCCTCCGAGACAGGAGACCACCTGCCTTTCGGCCCCTCCCCTTCCCAGTGACGAAGAGACCATGGCGATTTTTCCATTTCCGTCCCATGATTGATTTACATTGTCGGATGTTAATTGCGCTATCCTCTCAATGACGCAACTTGTTCTTTGCAAAGTCACTCCGCTTTCAATCGCTTCATTAATTTTCTTCTCGCTCATGCCCACAATCTTGAGGAATCTGTTTAGTACGGCCAAATCAGCTTCAATGATCTCATTTCTACCGCAAACATCGATTCCGTTCTTCAGGAACTTGTACTCCATTGTCAGATTGTCATAATCTCGGAAAAGGCTCGACATTTCTCGATAGAAATCAACCTCATCCCAATATTCGCTAATTCCTCTTTCAGATATTTCCCTGCTCTTTTCGAATAGTGAGAATTCGTTTGCAAGAACCGTAGCGATTGCGTATCCCCGAATTGAACCTCCGTTTAGCGCAACGATATCCTCTATCGTTTCATCCGCTCCTTCGCCCCCACTACGAAATTGCAGAACAAGACGCTTTTCCCAATTGGAAATTTCTTCAGGACTGTTGATGCAGTAGTTAGTTATCAGTTCTAATGCACTTGAGAGAGATCCTGAACGGGCGTATACTTGAGAAAGAGTTCTTTTCGCCCTAGAGTCCCCTGGATTGATTTCAAGGCATTGTTCCAAGTAATTCTGAGCATCTTCATCCATCCCCATAGTGTAATATGTCCTTCCTAGGCCCAGCATCGCTTCAAAATCATCGACCCCCGAACCTAGGAGCGTTTCCCAAGTTCCCAGTGCCCTATCATATTCTCCGATTTTATCAAAAATCCTCGCACTATAGATCAATCCATGTCTGTCCTCCGGGGAGTTATCGAGAATTTCATTACAAATCTCCAATGCTTCTTTCAATTCGCCTTCTTCTATCAGAAACCGTAATCTTGCGACCTTTGCCTCCCTATCGTAGAATAGCAGATCTTCTAGAAATGAGTAGTGTTCCATTGATCCTCTAGTATCTCCGAGGGATCTTAGAGATCTGGCCATGTACCTGTGGCCATCTATATTTTCTCCATCTATTTCCAATAATTCTGCACATCTGTCCGCGCAATTCTTGTAGTCCTTTGATAGGTACAACGATTTTACTAACAGTCTCCTGGTTGACAGCTCATTGTGGTGAAGCCTAATTCTGAGCGATGCTAATTCCTGTAATTGGCTGTGATTACCCTCAAAATATAGATTCTGCAATTTTTTCTGATCCATACTTTCGATTAGATCGAGAAGATCCGAGCCATCATTTACCAAGTAGTCCCTTTTGTCCAAATCCAGAATCTTGGTAATTCTAGAGATTTCAGACCTTTCCATGGTTCTTTCCTTTGTTTTCCGATCCCGAGTTCGTCTTTTCCTGAGGTTATGTATCGTCACTTCATTCCCACTGAGATCTACGGACAAGAGAGCCTCAGATTTTGCGGATATTTCTGTCTCTGAATGTTTGCTAATGTCGATAGATTCAGGCATTTCTCCTTCATCTACTGAAATCGCCCAAATCATTGCAATTGTGGACAAGTAGAGTAATGAAACTATCAGAAGTATTGTTGTCAATGTCAGAATCCTAAATCCCCCTGTTTACAATGTTCTCAACGTAGAATTCGACTGCATCTTCAGACGGGCCATCGAATACTTTGATCCCATCGTCTAGTACTATTCCCCTATTGCACATGGATTTGGCCAAGTTCAGAGAATGCGTGGAAATCAGAATCGTCTCTCCCTTTTCCATGAAGTCCATTGCCTTCTTTGTGGCCTTTTCTCGGAAAATTGCATCCCCCACTCCCAAAGTTTCGTCCATCAGCAGAATCTCCGGATTAAGGCTGGTTGTGAATCCGAAACCAACTCGGCCAGCCATTCCCGAGGAGAGTGAACTGTAGTTTCTATCATATGCTTCACCAAGCTCGCAGAATTCTTCAACCTCTTTCTCGATTATCGAGACTTCGTGTTCCGGAATTCCATATATTTGCCCCATCATCCTAACATTCTCTCTGGAAGAGATATGTGGAATCAGTCCCGGGTTGGATCCTTTGAGTGTAAAAACACGCCCATTTGTTTCTATGGTTCCCGATGCAGGCCTCAGATTCCCCCCAATGGCGCTAAGGAGAGTCGTCTTGCCTGATCCATTTTTCCCTATCAGCGCAACTACTTCTCCCTTATTGATGGTCATTGAGACGTTGGAAATTGCCAATACTCTTTTTTGGTCCTTTCTCCTCATTATCCCCTTGGGGGTTGACTTGTATTCTATCGAGAGATTCTGGACATCAATTGCGATTCCTAGAACCATACAGAACCCTCCCAGCGCTGCTTGTCTATGTTTCTTAGCCCAATAAATAGCAGCAGTGTTACTGCAACCGAAAGAATGACAGCAACCTCTGGAATCAGCTCATTTATTCCTTCCTCACCGTATGCTGCGGCTCTAGATGGCTCTGAGAAATACGAGAAGGGGTTGTATCTGCAGATCTCCCTATGAAGGCCCGTAGTTTCAGTTAGAGGGTACAGTGCCGGGCTCATGAAGAACATCAGCATACCAAAGTATGAGACAAATTTGCCAAAATCTGGGATGCGAATTACCACTGCAGAGAGCATTTTACCGATGGAGTACCATGTAAGCCCATTAAGGACGCAAATTATTGGAAATATTGGGAAGATCGGCCATGACGCATTCAGAATGAACAAAACCCCGAGAGTTCCCAAAGAGACATAGAACGACTGCTGAATTACATACATCAGCTCTGCCATGATTATCGCCCTTGTGCGGACCCTCTCGATCTTGATTCCTGCCGTATAGTCCAGACTAGACGTGGCACCGTAGACTAGGTTCTGTTGTAGACCCTTAATTAGCGCCAGCCCAATCATCAGACTTCCCGGTTCCGGCCTGTATCTGATCACTGAGAATACAAACAGGTAAACCAGCGAGAGAATGAGGGGGTCTAGCATATTCCAGATTGCCCCAAGCCTGTATGACTTTGCCAGGGCGAGGTCTTTCTTCTTCACAATGAATCTGGCCCTCTTGAAATCCAGTCGACGTGCCTCTTTCTCGTCAGTAGGGTATTCAATACAGCCATCTCTAGAAATCTTCCTAATCCCCATATTCATCAATCTCCTTCACCGGTCTTTGTAATGATTAATTTTCAGAGTCCAGGACCCTGACAACTCTCTCAACTACAGTCCTCCAAGTCTTGTCTTCGGCCATTGCAACCGATCTTTCCTCATCCATCTCTTGGAATACCTGTTCCCATGGAATTTGAATTGACTCGTCTGCCACCTCCACATACATGTGATGCAAGTCGCGTGTCAAATCTGGTTTGATGAATGGCTTCCGGTAAACTTCGGGAACGATTAGGTATGCACCCGACATGCATGCTTCTAGGGCGGACAAACCCATTGACTCGCTGTGTCCTGAGATAAAAACGTGGGCTTGGCGCATCTCGCGGGCCAAATCTGGGTAAGGGACCCTGGGATTTCCACCTCTTGTTGCTGCATGCGCTTCCTTTGGGGAAGTAATTGTGGTCAAACCCTCCGATCCAATCGTCCTGAGACGAAAGCCATCAAATTCTGTATTCTTAATTTTGCTCGGTAACTCCTTCAATACATGCATTAGTATCTCTTCAGTAAGGTCATCTTTGCGAAGGTCAACATAGTACATCCCATCAACGAAAATTGAAAGGATATTTTCCGATTTCTCTGGGTAGAAAATAGATGAATCGCTACCCCATCCAATCCATCTTGACTGCGGTGCAGGAGGGTCTTGTTGTGATTCTCTGGCATGGAAGATAATGTCTTCCGGTCCGATAAAATGATCATGATCGCCTATGACACAGACCTTTCCACTTGTGATTTCCCTCACTCTTTCGAATAACTCTGGACGAGCTCTGAAGACTGAGTTCTGAAGACCGATGGCATGATCCACTTCGGGCAACTCCATTTCGCTGTAGAAAGGACCCTCATATTTCTCCCCCTGGAAGACTGCCATGTGTATCTCAAATCTACCCATTTCCTCCAATATTTTTCTGAAATAGTAGGTGTAAATAGCAGTAAACGTAGATAACTGGCTTAATTCAATCTCATCTGTTGATCTAACAGTCTGAATCGAATGACCGGTCAAAAGTAATATCCTTGTGTCCGACTCCATACGATGGCCAAGAAACCATAACGCTTAGAAATATTGGGAACTCATTCTTCTACAGCAACATGCAATACTCAATAGCAATACTCCTTTTGCTAAGACTATTAGTGAGACCATAATCTAGAAATATCGTCTCTGAGGGGGGTAGATGTTCATATAATGCCTTCCAGATTGTCATTACCCCCGTCCTTCTCAAAGAGAGCAGAGGAATTGGGATGGGCAAGTCTCCCCTTTAGGATTCAATCAAACGCAATCCTACTTGTCCAAGATGACTTCAGACTAAAATTTTGGATTGATGAGCGTGGGTCTAAGCTGTGGGACTTACATCGCTACTCGTCAATCGATGGTTGGCATCTTGTGCATAGGATGCTACATCCAGGGACAAGTAGACTGGTTGAGATCCTCAAGACATTTCATCAGATAATGAACATGGTATCTGACGAAGGCGTCCCTAGAGCCATAGGGAAAGGCCCTGCAAAACTCATCTCCAAGCAGATGGGAATAAACACGATCCTTTTGGCAGGGGTACGCAGATCAGGAAACCATGGATTGTTAAACTGGATAATCGGGAATCTTAGTGGAAAGGTAATCCACATCAATGCCTTACCTCACAGCGATTTAACACCCGAAATGTATGAGAAGAACTCTAGAAAACCGGATGATGAAAAATCCGGAGAAACCTATCCTAGATATCCCGTACCGGACTCCATCGAATTGGAGTATTCTGAAGGAGAATGGGTAAATTTCCATCATGCTGACTGGCTCATCTTGAGTTTGGAATCGGTCAAGATAAGACAATTGAAGGGCAAAATTGCCGATTTCTCCGAGAGAACAAAGTGTAAATCGGTTTTGTTATTAAGAGATCCATTAAACAACGCCGCATCTATGTACAAAAACAGGAGATCACGAGGCTCCTCAGACGAAAATTCACAAAGCAGCGTCGGACACGTTCTAGTGTGCTGGGAACAACATGCAGAAGAGATGGTCGAAGCAGACTCATTCTGGACAACACGGGTTTTATTCAATCGATGGATCATTGATCGGGGTTTTCGAGATCAAATAATGGCAGACTTGGGATTAACTAATTCGGACTCCGGTTTCGGAAAAATTAGCGGACACGGGCGGTCATCATTCGACCAAAATGAAGATGATGCGGGAAAACTCGACCTTGAAGGACGGTACAGGTCAATGATTTCTGACCAGACTTTCTTCAACTCCGTTGCGAACAAGGGCATTGATGCTGAATTGTGGAAAGGTGTTTGCAGCAAATTTTCCCACCACTTGGGGGACGAATATCTAGCGACTCTGCTCCAGTTCCCGAAGATGGATCCTTGAATCATATTCTAGTAATTAGTGAAGCTCATTATCGCTGACAGAACTCTTTGACGTACTCTCTAGTCACTGCTGAAGTAACCCAAGTTTCCATGAAGAAGACTTTCAGCCTCGGAGAGGCTAATCCCCTTTCTCTTTCCGTAGTCGATAATCTGTTCCTTGCTCACCCTTCCAACTGAGAAGTAACGAGATTCAGGGTGGGAGAAGAAAAGTCCACTAACCCCCGCAGCCGGGATGATTGCATTATTCTCAGAAACTCTCATCCCTATTTTCCTCGCTTCGAGGAGTTTGAATGTTTTTCGCATCTCACTGTGATCTGGACAGGCTGGGTATCCATATGCAGGACGGATACTGCGATATTTTTCTTTGAGTATTTCAGGAAAGGTGATCCCTTCCGGATCTGGAAAGCCCCATTCCGCTCTGACCTTCTTATGCAGCCATTCCGCAGCTGCCTCCGCTAATCTATCCGCTAGAAGATTTACCATAATTGATCCGTAATCGTCTCCAGAATCCTGAAATTTACTAGCCAACTCCTCAGCCCCAATTCCTGCTGTTACCGCAAATAAACCAATAAAATCGTCCTTTCCCGAATTTACCGGTGCTATGAAGTCAGATAGGCATGAATAACTTGATTCTCCCCTGTCCTGTTGCTGTCTTAGCATGTTGAGTCGCATTTTTTCCTCCCCGCTGACATCGTAGAGTAATATGTCATCTTCGTGACTATTCGCTTTCCAGAATCCGTATCTCGCTTTAGCCTGCAGAAGGTCCCCGTCTATGATTTCCTTCAGGATCTTTTTTGCATCTTTGAAGAGATTTCTTGCGGCCTCTCCATACTTCTCATCCTCTAGAACAGTAGGGTATCTCCTGGGTATTTCCCAAGACGTGAAGAAGAAGGTCCAGTCGATGAAATCTTCCAGAACACTGAGTGAGATATCTTCAGTAACGGCTTTGTCGACAAACGGTGGAATGGGAATTTCGGCTCTTTGCCAGTCTAAACTCAATCCACGTTTCCTGGCCTCGAGGAGCGGAGTAATCGATTTTCCTGCAATATCTCTGTTCCTTTTCCTTAGTGAACTTTGCAAAATTCTATTTTCTTCCAGAAAATCCTTAGATCTTTCAAAATCAATGACATTGGTGGCAATCTCGGCTACTCTGGAGGCATCCTTTACGTGGATGACTGGATGGTCACACTGGCTAGCGATTCTGACGGCAGTATGGTGCCTACTGGTTGTTGCCCCCCCTATTAGCAATGGTAACGTCATCCCTCTTGATTTCATTTCTTTCGCAACATGTGACATTTCCCTAAGTGAGGGGGTGATTAGTCCAGAAAGGCCAATTATGTCCGCATCTTTCTCTTCTGCGGTATTGAGAATCGTTTCTGCTGAGACCATTACTCCTAAGTCAATCACTTCGTAGTTATTGCAGCCAAGAACCACTCCCACGATGTTTTTTCCTATATCGTGAACGTCTCCCTTGACGGTAGCCAATACAACCTTCCCTCTATACTTCTTAGTTTGGGAAGCCTCCTCCATAAAGGGCTCCAGATAATTGACAGCTCTCTTCATTGTTCTTGCAGATTTAACTACCTGTGGAAGGAACATCTTTCCAGAGCCAAATAGGTCTCCAACAACCTCCATTCCCTCCATCAAGGGTCCTTCGATTAACTCTAGTGGAGTTTCGAAACTCTTCCGTGCCTCTTCCACATCTTCTTCTATATACTCGACTATTCCATTAACTAAAGAGTGACGCAACCTATCATTCACGCCCCTCCTTCTCCACGCAAGCTCTTCTTCCTCCTTTGAATGGCCTGTTCGGTATCCTTCAGCGAACTCAACCATCTTCTCGGTAGCATCTCTTTTCCTATCGAAGAGAACGTCTTCTACCCGTTCTAGTAGATCATGAGGAATTTCATCATAAGGTATAAGCATTCCAGGATTTACAATTCCCATGTCTAGTCCTGCATCTATCGCATGAAAAAGGAAGGAGGAATGGAAAGCCTCTCTCACGGAATCGTTCCCTCTGAATGAGAAGGATAGGTTGCTCACTCCTCCCGAAATTTTTACCCCCGGACAGAGTGATTTTATTTCCGGTATGGACTCAATAAAGTTGATTGCGAATCTGTTATGCTCCTCGATTCCGGTACCCACAGCGAGTATATTTGGATCGAATATAATATCCAAGGGACTCAATCCCACTTCTTCTACCAGAATCTGATAGGACCTCTGACAGATTTTGACTTTCCTTTCCACCGTCTCAGCTTGTCCTTCCTCATCGAAAGCCATCACAACTACAGCCGCGCCATGAGCCTTGACAAACCCCGCTCTTGTGATGAATTCATCTACTCCGTCCTTTAGACTGATTGAATTCACAATTGGTTTTCCCTGAACGCATTTGACTCCTGCTTTGATAACTTCCCAATCAGAACTATCGATCATTATTGGGACCCTTGCAACTTCCGGCTCAGTTGATATTAGATTCAAGAATCTCTCCATACAAGAAACAGAGTCAAGCATCCCCTCATCCATGTTTACATCAATTATATTTGCACCAGAGCGTACCTGCTGAATTGCGACCTGTAGGGCTCCATCGAAATCATTTGCTTCTATCAGCTTCCTAAATTTTGCAGATCCGGTTACATTGGTCCTCTCCCCAATCATTGTGAAATTGGATTCTGGCCTCAAACTGTATTCCTCTAGTCCCGCGAATGTCGAAAACTCGTGGGGATGGTGCGTACATCCATCATGATGGTTATGCTGTTCAGTGTCTGGGAAGATTTCTAGTTCAGAAATTCCTAGACCCAGTATCTTCTTTTCCCTTGGCGCGAATGAACAAACAGCCTCGCTAATTTTCCTAATATGTTCAGGAGTGGTTCCACAGCATCCTCCAACTATGTTCACCAATCCCAACTCGGCTAGTTTGGCCACTTCCTTGGACGTAATTTCAGGAGTCTCATCAAATCCCGTTTCACTCAGTGGATTTGGAAGACCTGCATTCGGGTAGCAGTGCACGTATGAATTTGAAATCATAGATAACTGCGTTAGGTTTGAAACCATTGAACTTGCACCAAGTCCACAGTTGATTCCAACAGAGAGAGGATTTGCATGTGCTATTGTCGCCCAGAATGCTTCTACCGTTTGTCCAAAAACTGTACGATTACTTCCTTCTTGAATGAAAGTTACAGAAATGATGATTGGAACTTCTACTCCGAGATCGTCGAATGCTTCTAGGGTTGCCACAATCGCCGCTTTAGCGTTAAGTACATCGAAAACCGTCTCTATGAGGACGATATCAATGCCTCCCTCGATTAGTGCTCGTACCTGCTCATAGTAAGAACTCTTTAGCTCATCGAAAGAAATACTTCGGAATGATGGATCATCTACATCCTCCGAAGATGAGAGAGTTTTATTCGTCGGACCAATTGCTCCAGCAACAAACCTCTTTCTTCCATCATTTTCGAATGCCTCTTCAACTGCCTTACGAGCAATCTTTGCAGCTCTGATATTCATCTGTTTAGCAAAACCTTCCAACCCATAGTCCTTCTGGGAAATCGAGTTGGCGCTGAATGTGTTTGTTTCGATAATGTCGCATCCAGCATCCAGATATTGCCTGTGAATGTCCAGAACTATATCTTCCCTAGTTATATTGAGTGCCTCGTTATTTCCAATTAAGTCAATTTCACT
>CETU01160239.1_pt1 | contig 23505 bp, 27 predicted proteins | sample 356531 | NCBI WGS metagenome assembly CETU01 (sample SAMEA2623488, study PRJEB7988) | marine metagenome | isolation source: saline water (ENVO:00002010), including
TTTAACTTAATAGATCATATCTTATTTGTAAAATTAATATGAAAAAAGTCATTGTAACAGGAGGTTCTGGATTTATAGGAAGTAATCTTATTCAGCTTCTTTTGAAAAAGAAATTTTTTGTTATTAATGTAGATAAGTCTAGTTATTCTGCGAATCCGTATAACGTTAAAGACTTTAAAAAAAATAAGAATTATATATTTTTCAAAATAGATATAAATGATAGAAAAAAAATTCAAAGAATTTTAAAAAAATATAAACCTATTGGAATCTTCAATTTGGCAGCAGAGACTCACGTTGATAGATCAATTGATAATGCAGAAAATTTTATTAAATCTAATATTATAGGAGTTTATAATTTACTTGAAGCAATAAGAAAATTAGAAACTAAACAAAAAAATAAGTTCAAATTTTTACAGGTTTCTACTGACGAAGTTTACGGAGATATTCCTAATAATAAAATAGCTGATGAAAACTATAATTATAATCCAAGTTCACCTTACTCTGCTTCTAAAGCTGGCGCAGATCAATTAATAAGATCATATGGGAGAACATATGGCATTAAAACTTTGATTGCTAATCCTTGTAATAACTATGGTCCTAATCAATTTCCAGAAAAATTTATTCCGAAGATGATTTTTAATATCCTAAACAATAAACCTCTACCTATATATGGGAGAGGAGGAAACATTAGAGAATGGATATACGTAGAAGATAATTGCGAAGCCATACTAAAAATTTTTTTAAAAGGTAAAAGTGGATCAAGTTATAATATTGGAACAGGTATTAGATTAAAAAATATTGAAATTGTAAAAAAACTTTTAAATATAGCAAAAAAAAATAAAATAAAGATTAGTGAGAAAACAAAAATAAAATTTGTAATGGACAGACCTGGTCATGATGAAAGGTATTCTCTGGACTCAAGAAAGATTGTATCTAAAATAAAATGGAAACATAAAACTCGTATTGATTATGGATTATATAAAACTATGACTTGGTATACTAAAAATCTAAACTTTTTTAAGAGAATCTCAAAAAAAAATATAACAAAAAGATTGGGTTTAAATATATGACAAAAAAAATTATTGTTACAGGTGGCTCAGGAAGATTTGCTCAAGAATTAAAAAAAATTAAAAATAAATATAAAATTATTTATCCAAGCAAAAAACAACTAGATATTACTAATTTTAAAAAAATAAAATCTTATTTAAAAAAAGAACGTCCAAAGATTTTAATACACCTTGCTGGATTATCAAGACCTATGAATGAACATAAAAAAAAAATTTCTAAAAGTATAAATTTAAATATAATAGGCACATCTAATTTAGTAAGAATTTGCTCAGATTTAAAAATAAAAATTATATATTTTTCTACCAGCTATGTTTATCCAGGCAAAAAAGGTAACTACAATGAGAAAGATCCTGTTTTACCTTGGAATAACTATGCTTGGTCAAAACTTGGTGGTGAGTGTGCTGTTCAAATGTATAAAAATTCTCTTATTTTAAGAGCGTGTATGACTGAAAAACCTTTTGTACATAAAAAAGCATTTAGCAATATTAAATTAAATTTTATTTTTCATCAGGATATGGCAAAAATACTTTTTAAGGTAATAAATAAAAAAGGTATTTTAAATGTTGGTGGACAAACAAGAACAGTTTTTAATTTTGCAAAAAAATATAATACAAAAGTAAAAAAAATTCGATCAAAAGGTGAATTTCCTCCAAATCCATTTATGAACTTGTCAAAACTAAAAAAAATAATATGAAATTAATTAAAACTAAGTTTAAAGATTTAAAAATTTTTAAATTAAAGAAAAATTTAGACTATAGAGGTTATCTTTCTGAAACATACAGTAAGAAACTTGTAAAGGGAAAGGATTTAATTTTTGATTATAAAGTAGTTTCAAAAAAAAATGTTTTTAGAGGTTTTCATTTTCAATATAAATTCCAACAAATAAAATTTATCACTGTTTTGAAGGGAAAAATCCTTGATTGTGTGATTGATTTAAGAAAAGATTCTAAAACTTTTGGCAAAGTTTTTAAAATAATACTTTCTGAAAAAAATGATTTATCACTATATGTGCCAGCCGGTTTTGCGCATTCCTATTTGACACTAGAAAATCATAATATTGTTTATTACAAATTATCAAATTATTATCAACCTAAATATGAAAGCGGAATTATTTGGAATGATAAAGATTTAAAAATTAAATGGCCAACAAAAAAATTAAAAGTTTCTAGAAAAGACCAAAAACTTCCAACCTATAAAAATTTTATAGAAAATTTTAAATATCTTTAGTTTATTTTCTTTATAATATCGTAGTATGTAATATCCATTGTTTTGAACTTAGCATTTTTTTCAAACCAATAGGAAGTGAATCTTTCTGCTAAAAAAGCATAAATTCTAGCAAGATCGTAACCTTGCAAATCTTTAGATGAAAAAATATTTTCACATCTTTTTAACCAAGGAAATAAAGTTTGGTAATATAGATTTAGGAGCTCTTTTGATTTGCAAATAAACATATTAAAAGGATGAAAATATTGTTTCGTATTAACATATTTTTTAAAATCTTCTTTATTTTCATCGTCAAGCAAATTTATAGCCTTGTTCAAGTTGTTTTCTCCATGCATAATATCAAAATGAAATTTAATAGTTCTTTTGCTTTGATTATATAAATAACTTGGATTTTTCATTATAATTTTAATACCTTTTTTAATAAATTTCATAGTTCTTCTCTGATTTACATAAAATGGTTTACCTAAAATAACGTCGAAATCATCATACTCTTGAGGAACATTTTTAAGTACTATAGATGAAAAATCTTTAGTTTCAGATTGTAAATCATCAAATTTTTCAGTAGTCCAAAATTTTCTGTAATGACAAAAACCAATCCATTTAGTCTCAATATTTTTTAGATGATTTTTCCATAACCAATAATGAAAAGTACACTCTGCATAATTTTTGTTTTTTGTTGATATATTTTCACCTGAATTATCTCTAATCCAACCCTTCTGAAAATTTTTTGATCCTAAGCCTACAGGTATATATCCAAGTTTTTTTATAAAATTATAATGATCTGGTTCTAAGGATGTGCAGAACATTTCTAAATTTTTCATAAACTTTTAAAGTCTTATTAAATTTTCTAATTTTTTTATAGGTATGTGGATATGTCCCTGTTGAATACCAAATTTTACATTTTTCACTTCAATAATTATAGATTTGTAATTTAAATTAATTTTTTTTGCAATGTTTTCAATTATTGGTCCTGAAGATGAATTTCGAAACTCTATAACTTTAGTTTGAGGGTTACAAAATGCAATATTAGCAAAACCTGAACCGTGTAATCCGACGATTATTTCCGCATTATTAAATAAAACAACCTGATCTGAAAAACTCAGATCGCTCAATTTAATGATATCGAAACCATTAACAGATAAAAATTTTCTGATCTCTTGTTCATTTTTTACTGTTCTTAAATGAGCCACATTAGATTTGGAATCACTACGATCAATATAAATTCTCTTTGAAAATTTTAAATCCTTTTTTATATTTTCTTTTAAAAACTTTTCTTTTAACCATATCATAATCCAATTTGGTATTTTTTGTGCATCACTATGTGGATCGTTAGTAAACATATAAGGATGCGCAGTAGTAATTATCTCGTTCGCTTTTAAATGGCGGTATTTTTCACTAGTTAGAATTTTTTCTTTTGAGATGTTAAGTATCTCAAGTGTTTCTTTTTGAAAACTTAATTTAATATCTGGTACTAAGAAATAATCAATTGAATTTAAATTAAATATTTTTTCACAAATTTCCAATCTTGGTAGAACATCATATAACCAATGCCAATAATTACTATTTCCGCCTCCACCAGTTAATAAAGAAAGAACTCTACCTTTTAATTTTTTTAAAATTCTTGGTGTTCCTTTGGAAAATACAATATTTTCCATAATATTTGAATTTGCGTTATTTTTTCTTAATTGAAAAGATGCTCCATCAACTATTTTGTTATCTATTAAAATAGCTGTATCTTGAATTCTATCAGTATATAATCTGCTATGTTTTACTAAATAAACTGAATAATAAAGATCGTTACTAAATTTTACTTTCTCTTTTATAATTCTATCGTCTTTATCACTTTGGATAGATTTTTTTATTTTACCATATACTATTTTAAAAATACTATAAGATATATTTTTGAACACTTTTTGTAAAAATTTTTTAATCACTATATTCTTCAAATGGTAGCGGGGAGTGGATTCGAACCACCGACCCCAGGCTTATGAGTCCTGTGCTCTAACCAACTGAGCTACCCCGCCTTTACAATTAAAGATTTATAATCCTTTTGAAAATTGTTTCAATCATTTATTTTTTAGAAATTTGACCTTTTCTAAAATCTTATTAAATTTATAAAATAATTTCCAACCCCAGTTGTCCTGGTCTTGGGTAAATCTCTTAAAATTTATTATTTGATCAGTTTTGTTAGTTTTGCCATTTCTAAAGTCCTTGAATGAATCTAAAATTCTATTTTTATAATTTTCTTCAAATTTTTTATCTTTTAAAAAAACTGCAACAAAATCACTTGTACCCTCTCTACCAGAATAATTATGAGTAAAACTTTCCAATAAAACTGGGTCAAAACCATTTTTTTTACCCCAATTTGTTAAAGTACTTCCAGCATCAGGATAGAATCTCCAATTATCTGTATCGTGTCTATGAAATGGTCCATTAGATGGGACATTTAAAAGAAATAAACCATTTGGTTTCAAAATTCTAAGTATCTCTAAGAAAGCATCCCAAAAAAATTCCATATGCTCAAAGGTAGAAATTGATACCACTATGTCTATTGAATTATTTTCAAAAGGAAGCTTGTATGGATCCTTTAAAACTACGTCTACATTTTCGCCTTCTGAAAGATCTACTCCGGTATAATCTGAGTTAAAATCTATTTGATCCTTAATAGTTCCATTAACGTTCATAGATCCTAGGTCTACTATTCTTGGATTTGAGAAATTCTTGATATAATTCTTTTTAAAGAACTCAAAACTTTTTTTAGCAAAGGGATGCATAATAATTTTCTTTGTTGACTTTAGATTACAAAATTGTTTTTATTAACCCAAAATGAACAATTATAGTTTATAGACTTTATGGAACGTGTCAAGACATTAGAAAAAGATGATTTAAAAAAAATTTTCGAGGAAAATTCTACGAAACTTATGCCTAGCTTTTATGAAATGCAGAGTACATTTTTGTCAGGTATATACAAAAGATATGGGGACTTAGAAGGGGGAAATATAGTTATATTTTTTGCAAGAGATCTTCATTTAGAAATTTTAAGAAAAAGAGAATTAGATTTAGAATTTGATTTATCATTGGAAAAATTTTGGATTAATCATAAAGATATTGTTCAAAGTAAAAAAAGAATAATAGTGGTTTCAAAAGAAACTGGTCTTCCAAAAGAAACTACAAGAAGAAAAATACTTTATTTAATTAAAAAAAAACATATTAAAAAAGCAGAAAAAAATAGGCTTTTTTGGGAACCAGCCTCGGAACACAAAGAAACCTATCTTCAAATCATTGATAATCAAATAAATTCTTTATCTAGATTTATATTTGATCAATCAAAAATTTGTAATATTGCTCTTTCGATATCAAAAATAGAAAAAGAAATAAAAAAAAATTATTGTTTTTATTGGTATAATTATTTATCTGCACAACTCGAATACATTAAATATTGGCATTCAAAATTAAAAGACCTTGAGATGTTGCTAATTATATTCCAAGTTCTCATCCAAACTGTTAATTTAATAAAAAGGAATAATGCAAAAACACCTGGCAGTATTTCAAATTTATTCTCAAATCTAAATGGATATTCTGGAGCAGATATAAGTGCTACTTCGATTTCTGAAATTACTGGTATACCTCGAGCTACCTGTATTAGAAAATTAGATAGATTTGTAAAGATGAAGGTTCTTCAAAAAGATGCTGTTTCTAAAAGGTATTTTTTATCAATTGGTCGAAATAATCAAAATCCGATTATCGACTCAGAAACAATAGGACAGAAAATATCTTTATTTAGTGATTTTTCTACGATCGTATTAAAAGCCTTAGGAAAATAATATTTTATAAAGTTAATATAATCCCGAAAACCGCGACTGCAGAAACCGCTGCAGCTGAAATTGCAATGTTTTGTCTTTTACTTTTCTTTTCTTCTTCTTTAACTTTTAACATTAAATCGTTAAGGTCTACCCTAGATCGATTAACCGTGCTATTTGTTTTTAAATATTCCTCGCCTCTCATAAAAATATTTAATCATATCTTAACAATTTTTTTAAGTTTATTTGAAGCCAAAATGGGTTTTTAAAACCTTAAATATAGGTTTACAAAACCTCATATGATGTTCAAATTGGGTTTGAGCTTAATTTTGAAATCCAAATAAATTTTGAAAAATTATTTTGAATTAGAGTAGGAAGATATTCCTTTTCTTAATTTATCTATAATTTCGTCTATATGTTTTTTTTCACATATAAAAGGTGGGGCAATAATTAAGCAGTCTCCTGTAGCCTTAAAATTTACTCCAGCTTCATAACATTTTTTGTATACTTGATATCCCGCTTTACCAGGTCTTTCTGTTTTTTTTATATCTATTCCACCCATCATTCCATATCCTCTTATATTTTCAACGCAATCAATATCTTTAAGTGAAAATAAACCATCAAGGAAATATGATGAAAGATTTTTTGCTCTATTAAAAATATCCTCTTTATCAAAAATATCTTGAACGGCTAATGCTGCTGCTACAGCTACAGGTATTCCCGAATAAGTATAACCGTGAAATAACTCTATCACTCCATCTGGTGCAGAATTTACTATAGTATCATAAATTTCTTCTTTGACAGCAACTACACCCATAGGAACAATCCCATTAGTAGTAGCTTTGGCCATTGTCATTAAGTCTGGTGTGACACCATATTCTTTAGCGGCAAATGAAGATCCGGTTCTACCCCAACCTGTTATAACTTCATCAAAAATTAAAAGTATGTCATACTTATCACAAATTTCCCTTAATCTATTTAAATAACCTTTAGGAGGAACCAGGGTTCCTGTTGATCCAGATATTGGTTCTACAATACAAGCTGCTATATTTTCTGATCCAAAATTCATAGCTATTCTTTCAAGGTCATCTGCTAATTCAACTCCAGTTTCTGGCTGACCTTTGACAAATTTATGCTCTGGTAAATGCGTATGTCTCATATGAACAACTCCTGGCATTAGAATATTTGCAAATGTTTTAACATTATTTATCATTCCACCTACAGAAGTGGCGCCAATATTCATACCATGATACGCCCTTTCTCTACCAACAAATCTAAATCTTTGACCGTGTCCGCGAGCCTTATGATAAGCAATACAAATCTTTAAAGCTGTTTCAACAGCTGTTGAACCACAAATAGTATAAAAAATTTGATTTAAATTACCTGGTGTGTGTTTTGCTATTTTTGTAGCTAATTCAAAAGATCCACCAAATCCTTGCTGGAATGGCTGAACATAATCAAGGGTTTCGAGTTGTTTTGAAATAGCATTAATTATCTCTTTTCTACCGTGACCCAAAGGGTTACAGAATAATCCTGAGCTAGCATCAATTTGAGTTCTACCTTTATGATCTTTAAGATAGACCCCTTTGGCACCAGTAATAAGTCTAGGCTCTTTTTTAAAGTCTTTGTTTGAAGTGAACGGCATCCAATGTTCATGCAAAGAATTTGGTATACCAGTTCTATTTTGACTTGCCATAAATATTTATTTTCCCGGTGCTTTATAAGTTGATGACATTTTTTTTGCAGTGTCAGCTATTTTATTTAAATCAGCTGACTCAAGTATTGTAAAATTTTCTACTGTACCGCTTGAAACTGCAACCATCTTTGCTGCCGCCATTTGTTCAAATGTCCCTTCTAAAACAGCAATAAAATCAAACGCACCTCTTAAAAGAGAATAGTCAATCATTTTTGCTCCTCCAGCCTCCACTAAAGCCTGTGTTGCAGCTTTTCGGTTTGTAGAAGGATTGTTTACAAAACCAGCTAAACCTTTGTCGGTATAGCAGCCCATTGTATAAAATTTAGTCATTTTACCTCCTTATATTTTATATATTTTTATTATTGCAAATTTTTTTTCTAATAACCAGAACTTTTTACAAATTTAATATCACTAGTAACCATATCTTTTACCAGACTTTCAAAAGGAGTTTTTGGTTTCCATTTTAAAACTTTTTTTGCCTTAGAATAATTGCCTAAAAGCGTATCTACCTCTGCAGGGCGCAAGAGGTTTTTGTCAAGAGTAATGTAATCCTTATAATTTAAACCAGCGATAGAAAAAGCAAGTTTTGCAAAATCTTTAACTGAGTGCTGTTTTCCAGTAGCTATTACAAAATCATCTGGTTTTCTTTTTTGAAGCATAAGCCACATAGCTTCTACATAATCCTTTGCATGACCCCAATCTCTTCTTGCCCCTAGATTCCCTAATACTAATTTCCTTTGTAACCCTAACTTAATTCTAGCTACACCATGTGAAATTTTTCTGGTTACAAACTCAAACCCTCTTCTTGGCGATTCATGATTAAACAAAATGCCAGTACAACAGAAAAGGTTGTAAGCTTCTCTGTAGTTTCTTGTAAGATCGTGACCGGTTACTTTTGATATTCCATATGCTGATCTAGGGTGAAAAGGTGTTTTTTCATTTTGAGGGACAGTCTTTACTTTACCAAACATTTCAGACGATCCAGCAAAATAGAATTTACTTTTTGGCGAAAAATCTTTTATAGCTGACAATAAATAGTGGGTCCCGCTTATGTTGGTGTTAAGTGTGGAAAATTCATCCTTAAAAGAAAAATCAACATAGCTTTGGGCAGCTAAGTGGTATATTTCATCCGGTTTAATTTTTTGGATAATCTTGACGAGACTAGCGTAGCTTTCCAGAGATGCAGCGTGTAAAATTACCTTTTGTCTTATCTTTCTAATTCTCCACAATCTATGAGTTTCATCCTCTAATGCGACTCTTCTAATAATACCGTGAACTTTATATTTTTTTTTAAGTAGAAATTCTGCCAAGTAAGAACCATCTTGACCTGTAATTCCTGTTATTAAAGCTTTTTTAGGCATTTTCCGAATACACTAATTAAAGTAATCTAATTAAATGCTAAAAACAAATATAAAAATTAATGTTTGTTTAATTTTTTTGATTTTCTTATCTCTTTATACAAACTCAAAAGCAATTGCCCTTGAATTTGAGGGCAAATTTATTCAAGGCCATTTCATAATTGGAAAAACAGACCCAAAAACAAAAGTTTGGATAGATAAACAAAAAGTAATGGTTACGAATGATGGTTATTTTGCATTTGGACTTGGAAGGGACAGAAAATACAATGTAGTTATAACTTTAGAAAAAGAGGGAATAAAAGAAAAAATTATAAAAAAAATTAAGAAAAGAGAATATAAAATTCAAAGAATTGATGGTTTGCCAGAAAAAAAAGTTACCCCTCCAAAAGAAGTTTATGAGAGAATAAAAAGAGAAAACAAAATTATTGGAGAAGCTAGGGCTATTGAAAGTAATTTAACATTTTTCAAAAATAAATTTATGAATCCCTTGGACAAAGCGATTGTAACTGGTGTTTATGGTAGTCAAAGAATACTCAATGGAAAACCTAAATGGCCTCATTATGGAATAGACTTTGCCGCTAAAGAGGGAACAAAAATTAAAGCTATGTTAGATGGTACAGCGACTATGGTTGAGCCAGATTTATTTTATACTGGTGGTACTTTAATTTTTGATCATGGACATGGAGTTTCTACATTGTATATGCATATGAAAGATATTTATGTAAAAAAAGGGCAGGTAGTTAAGCAAGGTGAAATAATCGGAACGGTTGGTTCTACTGGGAGATCTACTGGACCACATCTTGATGTAAGACTTAATTGGTTTGGAACAAGATTGGATCCAGCAACAGTTTTAAATTTAGATTAATCTTTTTCAAATTTATTCTTATAATCCTGTAAAAGTTTTTGATTTTGTTTTTCTTTTAATAAAATAAAATTTTCACAAACTAAAATATCGAGATTTGTTCCCATAAAACACCTAAAGGAATCTTCTATCGAACAGACTATCGGTTCACCCCTTACATTGAAAGAAGTATTCACTAGAAGTGGGCATCCTGTAATATCTTTAAATTTTTTTATCAATTTATAATATCTTGGATTAGTTTCTTGATGAACAGTTTGTATTCTAGCGGAATAATCCACGTGTGTTACGGCAGGAATAGATGATCTTTTGATATTTAATTTATCAATACCAAATAACTTTTGATCATTTTCGTTCATAGGAACTTGAATGTTTTTTTTTACCTCTGCAACTAAAAGCATATAGGGGCTATCAGAATTTAAATCGAACCATTCATTTACGTCCTCTTTTAATACGGATGGAGCAAATGGTCTAAAGCTCTCCCTAAATTTTACTTTTAAGTTTAGTTCTTTCTGCATTTTATCTGATCTTGGATCTGCTATGATTGATCTAGCTCCCAATGCTCTTGGTCCGAATTCCATACGGCCTTGAAACCATCCAACTGTTTTTTCATTTTTTAATTCGTTAGCTACAGTGTTAATTAAATTTTCTTCACTAAATTTTTCATATTTAGCACCTAGAGATTTAAGTATATTTTCAACTTCCTCATTTTTGAAAGACGGTCCTAAATAAGATCCTTTCATTTGGTCTCTGTTTGATACAATTTTCCTCTTGTTTTTAAGTTCCTGATACCAAAAAGCTAATGCTGCTCCTAGAGAACCCCCGGCATCACCTGCTGCTGGTTGAAACCAAATATTTTTAAAAGTATCACTTTTTAAAATTTTTCCATTAGCCACACAATTTAATGCAACCCCTCCAGCCATACATAAATTTTTAATGTTTAATTCTTTTGAAACAGATTTTGTTAGCCTTAAAACGATCTCTTCAGTCACTTCTTGTATTGACGCTGCAATATCCATATGAAATTGAGTTAATAAATCTTTTTCTGGATTTCTTACTTTTTCTCCAAATAATTTTGAAAATTTTTCATTTGTCATAGTAAGTCCTGTTGTATAATTAAAATATTTCATATTTAATCTAAATGAACCATCATCTTTTAAATCTATTAATTCTTTTTTTATAATATCTTTATATTTCGGTTTTCCATATGGAGCTAATCCCATAACTTTATATTCTCCACTGTTAACTTTAAAACCAGTATAATATGTAAATGCTGAATAAAGTAAGCCAATAGAATGTGGAAAATGTATTTCTTTCAACATAGATATTTTGTTTCCCTTGCCAACTGCAACAGTAGTAGTAGCCCACTCACCTACACCGTCTAAAGTCACTATAATTGCTTCGTCAAATGGAGACGGATAAAATGCGCTTGCTGCGTGGCTAAAATGGTGTTCTGAAAAATTAATCTTATTTATGTCTTTGAAATTTTCGTCATGTTGTTTAAGATTATCAAACAAAAATTTTTTTTGAAAAAGTTTTTCTCTTAACCAGATTGGCATTGACATTGAAAAAGAAGTAAATCCTTTTGGGGCAAAAGCTAAGTAGGTCTCAAGTAATCTTTCAAATTTTAGAAATGGTTTTTCGAAAAAAACAATATGGTCAACTTCACTTAATTTTAAATTTGAATTCTTTAAAACGTATTTAACCGCATTGAAAGGATATCTTGGATCGTGTTTTTTTCTTGAAAATCTTTCCTCTTGAGCTGCAGAAATTATTTCACCATCAATAATCATTGCTGCTGCGCTGTCGTGATAAAATGCTGAAATACCTAAAATTGATGTCACTTAAAAAATTGTATAAATAAATGGCGCAACTGCTGAGCCTTGGCTAAGCACTATAAGTATACCAAAAAGTGCAAGTACTATTATAATGGGTAGTAGCCAATATTTTTTTCTTTCTCTTAAAAATTCCCAGAATTCTTTTAGAAAACTTAACATTAAAACTGCCTTTTCATTGGTCCAATATTTTTTTCTCTTTTAATCCAGTAAGATTTTTCTTTAGAAAATTTTGTATTTAATAAATCTTTTCCAATCATACGCATTAATAAACCTATTGGTGTTACGATTACGAAATAAACAAAAGCCATTACTATTGGAGCAATAACCCTTCCTAAAATTTCACCAAATTTTACCCAAATTTTGTTTAAAGGACCTAATAGCTTTGAATTGATCAAACCTAAAATTAAGAAAATAATTGCAAATGGTATTGGCCATACTCTTATAGGTCTACTATCTATCAGAGGCCAAATTGATATAAGCGCCAATACTATAAAAAAAAGTAGACCGAAGCTTCTATTGGAACTAATTCTTTCCATTAGCTCCTTGATATATTATTGCTTAAAAATTTTCAAATTTATTTAAGCAGCAACTCTTAAGCTGTGTTTTTCCACCATACCACTTAAGAAATTCCACAAGTGCTTAGCAGTTTTTAGAGCAGCTTTCTCAGCCTTTTTTTGCTCTACTTTAGAAAGTCCATCTAATAACTTTTCACATGCTTTTCTATGGTGCACATCAGCAGCCTTATGTGCTTCAAAAAATTCAAGACCTTTTTTTGAACTAACACCGTAATGTTTTTTGAGTCCTTGAATTTTTGTCTCTGCTATTTCAGGAATTTGCCTCTCGTAAGTATATAACGAAGCAAGACCCTCTGCGTAAGATTTTCTTCCTTGTTTAAAAAAATTATCAATAAGATTTTTAGTAAAAGTCTCCAATTTTACATTTTCTATTTTTTTTTCATTAGCTCCTATTGATAAAGCAAAATTTTTCCAAAGCTTAGGATGATCCGCTTTAGGATTTTCCTCATCTTGCAAGTTTTCCAATAGAATTTTTCTCTTTTCTATATCCTCACAAATTGAATGGGTTGCGCTAATATAACGAGGAAATGCCTTAACATGTTGATAATACTGTTCGGCATAATCCTTTATGATTACTCTGTTTAATTTTCCATCATTCCAAGATTTATAAAATGGATGATTTAATAAATGATACTTGTCTAATTTTTTGTTTAATTGTTTTGAAAACATAATTTTCCTCCTTAAATCTACTTTAAATAAAATTAAAAATTAAACAAACAAAAAAATTATCCACAACTTTAGATTGTTGCTTCCTTTCTTATTGGTTTTTCATCTATTGGGAGATGTAGCAGGGTTGCAACAAAGGATAATAAGATTGCTAAATACCATGCATAATCAAAGTTACCAAAAATATCATAAAAAACTCCACCAAGATATGCTCCCAAAAAAGATCCTATTTGGTGATTCAAAAAAACTATTCCAAAAAGCATTGACAGATTTTTAGCACCAAATATCTGTGCTACAATTCCGTTAGTTGCTGGAACTGTAGCTAACCATAAAAGTCCAAAAGTGATACCGAAAGCTATAGCAGAAATATTAGATGGAGGTAAAAATATAAATAGCATTATTGATATCGCCCGAAAAAAATATAGCCCACTTAAAAGCATTTTTTTGCTATATTTATCACTTAGATAACCCATTATTAAAACACCAATAATATTAAAAAGACCTATTAATGATAAGATTGCAAAACCAGTCCAATCATCAAGTCCTCTATCTTGAACATATCTAGGGACGTGAGTAGCGACTAAAGTGATTTGAAATCCGCAGACAAAAAAACCTAAAACTAACAATCTAAATCCTTTATGAGCAAAAGATTCTTTTAAAACTTTTATTACACTGTCACTTTTTACTTTCTCTTTCTCTAAACTAATATCTTGCGTTTCACCCTCAGGTTTCTTCAAAAAAAATCCTGGTATACACATTATAAATAAAATGATTGCAAAAACTGTAAAGGTACTTTGCCAACCTACTTCGATCATTAGATATTTTGTCAAAACTGGAAAAATAAACATACCTAATCCCCCAAATGCTGTTACATAGCCAGCCGCTTTACCCCTGCTATGATTTGGAAAATGTTTAGTTACAACAGGTGCTAAAATTGTTCCTGCAGCTCCACCTAAACCTATACCAACTAAAAGGCCAAGATTAATTTGAAACCAGGTTCCAGTATTAAAATTATTTCCTAAAGCTAAAACACCAACACCATAAATAATCAGAGTAAAAATAACCATTTTACTTCCGCCATGTTTGTCGGCAAATCTACCGAAAATAGGGGTAACAATCCCCCATATTAAAGCGTGCAATGCTATCGCTAGACCAAATTCTGTATTAGAAATTCCACAATCAATTTCAAAATCACCAGAAAATAATCCAAAAGTTTGTCTAACGCCCATAGTTGCATTAACAACAAAACAGGCTGCAACTAAAGTTATTAGAGCTGTTTTGTTTGGAAAAAATTTTGATTTCATTTAATCTTTTTAATTGCTTTTCTTAAATCTTCAATCAAATCTTTCGGATCCTCTAAACCTATATGAAACCTTACGATATGGTGGTTTGACTTGATATACTTTTTGTAAACTCTCTGAATTACTTGGTTTTGGTACAAAACTAAACTTTCAAAACCACCCCAGCTTTGTCCAATCCCAAATAATTTTAATGAATTGACAAATTTATAAATTGAATTTCTATTCTTACTGCTGATAATTACTGAAAATAGACCTGTTGAACCAGAGTAATATTTTTTCCAGTTTTCATAATTTTCACTTCCTTTTTTGTGTGGATAAAGAATTTCTTTGATTTTTTTTTCCTTTTTTAAGAAATTTACAATTTTTTTAGTGTTTTCTTCGTGTTTTTTTAATCTTACATCTAAAGTTCTCAGGCCTCTAAGGACTAAATATGCATCGTCCGGGGAAGCCCTATATCCTAAAAGCTTATTGCAAAATCTTACTTTTTCATAAACTTTTTTGCTTACAGATAAACTCCCGAGCATTACATCTGAGTGACCGGAAAGATACTTTGTGCCAGAGGAAATTGACATATCAAAACCTATTTTTAATGGCTTTATAAAAAATGGCGTACCCCACGTATTATCTATTACAGTAATAATTTTTCTTTTTTTTGCAATGCCTATTATTTTAGAAAGGTCTTGAAATTCAAAAGTATTACTTCCAGGATTTTCTACAAAAATCATTTTTGTTCTTTTATTAATTTTACTTTTTAGAGTATTTATATTTACAGGATTATAAAAATGGGTTTTAACTTTAAACTCTCGAAGTAGTTTAGAGGTAATTGCCCTCGTAGGAGCATAAACAGCGTCTGTTACAATAATTTCATCTCCTGGTCTACAAATACTCATAATAGCAAGTGCGACTGCTCCAAAGCCCGTTGATGTTAAAAATGTTGCATAAGCTGCTTCGAGATCAGCTATAAAATTTTGAAGTGCGATAGTTGTTTGGCTACCTCCCCTTCCATATTCGTAAAAATTGACTTTTAAACCTTTTTTAACCAATTTTTCCTGCTTTAAAAGTTCCTGCATACTTTTAAAAAATATAGTTGAATTTCTAACTATCGCTGGATTAGCTGATCTTGAGATTTTATCCTGAGCTAAATGCTTTAGTTTTGTTATATCTGAATATTTCATCTATATATTTTCACAACCTGTTACCCATAAGTCATATACTGGATGATCAAAGGGTCTTAAAGTAGGACTTGAAGAAAAAGTCCAGCCATTAAAAACAAAGACTTTCTCATCTTTTTTGTCAGACAAATCTTTTACTTGTAAATAAGCTACTACTCCTGGATTATTTTTTTCAATAGATCTTTTACAATTTTTTGGAAAAATTTCTAGATAACCGAATCTTTTTTTAGTGCCTAATACTATATCAATATCTGAAGTCTTGGCTGTTATCTTGTCTAAAGCTCTTAATTTTACTATTGTTTGCTTTGTATTTGAGTTTTTCATATCTTTTGATTTTATATTTGAAATCTCTTGGTCTTGATCATTTTCTAAAGTATCCAATTCCTCTTCAAATGTTGGTTGTAAATTTTCTAATTTTATCTTTTCTTGTGCTTTAATTAAGCCAATATTAGAAAAAATAATAATTAATAAAATAATTAATTTAAGGTTTCCAATTTTCATATTTTTTAAAGTTTTTACCTTTTTTTTGAATTTTGCTAGGCTGATACGAATCGGATGTACCTGTCTTATTGTCAATATGTGGTTTTTGCCAGGAATACTTTTTTTGATTTTTTTCTTGTGGTGTGGTGTTAGTGGTATGATGCATCCAAGAGTGCCAATCAGCTGTAATTTTAGAGGCATTTATTTCTCCTTTATAAATAACCCATCTTTTTCCTGTTTTGTTTTTATAGTATTTGTTGCCAAATTCATCTTTTCCAACCAATTTTCCAAAAAAAATAGTATATAAAAAAGTTCCAAGAGTTTGGGAATTCCACCAAGTAAAAATTTGTCTAATCATTTTTTTTATAAATTTTTAAATCCACACAATTATTAATTGTATCATAATAACATAGACACGACCAAAATATCGTATATATCTAAAAAAATACATCTTTCAACAAACTTTAAGGAAAAATTATGTCAAAATTTTTAGTAGAAACGCATTATACATGTACATTTAAAATAGTTCACGAACTTGATGAACTAAATGAAAAAGCTCTATCAAATATTGATAATAGAAGCGACGGAAAGGTAGAAATCATTGACGTTACAGTAAATAATAGAAAAACTAAAAAAAATAGCTCTGACAAAAAAACACAAAAATTTGAACTCAAAGATAACTTAAAAATTGATCACAAGTTTAAACCTAAAAATTCTGAGGACGCCAAATCCCCATTAAAAAGTAAAAATTTTAAAATGGGCGATGAAGTGAGAGCAAAAAATTCAAGTAAAAGATTTCAAATGCCAGATAGAAGAAAAGGTTATATTCAAAAAGCTACGGTTGGAGACCATAAAGTTTATTTACATACCGGAGAGTATAATGACGGAAAAATTGGAGAAATTTTTATAGATACAAACAAAGAAGGAGAACTTGTTAAGGCATTAATGAATAATTTTGCTATAGCCATTTCTCTAGGGTTGCAATATGGAGTTCCTCTTGAAGAATTTGTAGATGCTTTCATAGATACGAATTTTGAACCTTCGGGTAAAGTATTTGGAAATGATAGAATTTTGAGTGCTACATCAATTTTAGATTATATTTTTAGAGAGTTAGCAATTTCTTATTTAGGTAAAGAGGAACTAGCTCATACTCCAAGTATTAGTAGTTCTGTCACAACTAAAGAAGATGGAAAAGATGATCAGTTCCTTAAAATAGTTAAAAATATTACTAGTAAAGGTTTTGTAAGAAGTAATTACGAAGAAAAATTAGTAGATCTTAGTGATGTCAGAATTAATTTAAAAAGTAAAAGTTAATTTGATTTTTTTAATATTTTAATACTTAACTCTTTTAATTGCTTTTCTGAAACTTCTGATGGAGCGTTCATTAGGAGATCTTGGGCATTTTGATTTAATGGGAATAAAGTAACCTCTCTGATATTTTTCTGACCTGCTAAAAGCATTACTATCCTATCAATTCCTGGTGCCATTCCTCCGTGAGGAGGTGCTCCGTAAGAAAGTGCTTTGATCATTCCTGAAAAATTTTTTTCTACCATTTCTCTTGGGTAACCAACTTTTGAAAAAACTTTAAATAAGTATTCCGGAATATGATTTCTTATTGCTCCTGAGGAAAGTTCGTAACCATTACAAACCAAATCATACTGATAAGCAAGAATTTTTAATGGATCTGCGTTATCAAAGTCTTTTATATCTATTTGTGGCATAGAAAAAGGGTTGTGACTAAAATCTATTTTTTTTTCTTTTTCATCATACTCATACATTGGATAATCAGTTATCCAGCAAAATTTGAAGCTGTTTGCATCTATAATTTTAAGTTCTTCTGCAATTTTTTGTCTAGCTATACCTGAAAAATTTAGTGCTTCTTTTTCTTTATTACAAACAAAAAAAACAGAGCCTTTTTCAGTAATTTTACAAATTTTAAGTAATTTATTGGTAGCATTATCTGAAAAAAATTTGGCTATAGGACCTTTTCCAATAATTTTATCACTGGTTTTTTCAAATGTTATATACGCTAAACCATTGGCACCCTCACTTATTGCCCAGTTGTTTAAACCATCAAAGAAACTTCGAGGTTTAGAGAAAGTGTTAGATACTGGAATAGCTTTTACCACCCCACCTTTAGAAACAATTTCTTTAAAAATTTTTAATTTTACCTCATCAGATTCAAAAATTTCAGTAACATCAACTAATTCGATAGGGTTCCTTAAATCTGGTTTATCTGTTCCGTATTTTTCAAGTGAATCTTTATATTTAATTCTAGGGAACGGGGTATTATTAATTTTTTTACCATTACCAAATTCTTTAAATAAATCAAAAAATATAGGCTCAACTATTTTTAATACATCCTCTTGTTCTACAAAAGACATCTCCATATCTAATTGATAATGTTCGCCTGGGCTTCTATCTGCTCTGCCATCTTCATCTCTAAAACATGGGGCAATTTGAAAATATCTATCGAAACCAGATATCATAATCATTTGTTTAAATTGCTGTGGAGCCTGCGGAAGTGCATAAAACTTTCCAGGATGAACTCGGCTGGGTACTAAAAAATCCCTAGCTCCTTCAGGACTTGAGGCAGTAAGTATTGGGGTTTGAAATTCTAAAAAATTGTTATCTATCATTTTAGACCTTATGAATGAGAGAATTTTAGATCTTAAGTGAATATTTTTATGCATCTCATTTCTTCTTAAATCTATAAATCTGTATTTTAATCTTATTTCCTCTGGGTAATCTTGTTCACCAAAAACTGGCATTGGTAATTCTTGTGCTTCTGACAAAATTTTCAAATTTTTTATTTTAACTTCAATAATCCCAGTTTTTATTTCTTTATTTTGTGTTTCCTTGGATCTCTTGACGACTGTTCCTTCTATCAAAATAACTGACTCTGGTTTTAATTTTTCTAAAACTTTAAAATTTTTATCTTTGTTTTCAATAACGCATTGAGTAATTCCAAAATGATCTCTTATATCTAAAAAAAGTAAATTACCGTGATCTCTTTTCCTGTGAACCCAACCAGAAAGTCTAATATTTTTTCCTACATCTTTTTCAGTTAGCTCTGAACAATTGTGTGTTCTATATTTATTCATAAATTTATTAGTTTAATTTTTCTAAAACCTTTTTTATTAATTGTAAATTAATTGGTTTGGCCTTAACTAAAGACAAATTATCAATAGAGTCCGCAAAAGAATTAATTTTTTCGTAAGATCTATCAATATTTTTTAAAATATATTCAATGTTTTTCTTGCTAATCTGAATTTGTTTATCCGAAAAATTTTTTGTCAATATAACCCTTAACAAATCATCAGTTGGCAAATCAATTCCAATATCAATAAAACTTGTAAATCTTGAATTTAAATCCTTTAATTTTATTTTAAACTTTTTAAGAGCAATTGGCGAACTAATAATTAAATATTTGTTATCCTGAAATGCCATATTGATTATTGAATAAAGTAATTCCTCATTTATATTTTGTGCAAAATCATCAATTATTAAACATTCTTTTGTCTTATACTTTAACAAAATATTATCATTAATATTTTCTGCAGAAACTAATATACATTGAATTTTACTCATCAATATGTTGACAAGATGGGTTTTGCCGCAGCCTTTCGGTCCAAATATATTTATAAATCTACTAGACCATTTTGGCCAACTTTCTATCAATTTGAATGCGTTAAAATTATTTTGTGCTACATAAAAATCTTGGCTCGAATAACTTTTTTTAAACGGAAAATTAAATATTAATTGTTCAGACATCTTAGCTTGCTAATAATAAAGTCCATTCATCATTTTTAATTTTAAAATTAAAACCATTATCAATAAAACTATTTTGTAGATTTTTAATTTTTCCAAAGAATTTAATTTTAATTTTTGCAGATTGATTGTCCAATTGTTCAATAGAATAATTATCAATTAAATTAATTTTCTTTATTTTATCAATCACCTTCTTTAAAGATCCTAAATCCTTTAATTCGGTTTTAACTGTCAAATAAGATGGTACCGCGATATCGATTAGATTTTCTTCCTTCCAAATTTCGTTTATATAACTCTTTAAATTTCTAATAATATCGTTTCTAACTTCTTTATTATTCAAATCTTCCAATTTAAAATTTATCTTTTTTGACTTTTTTATTCCTTCTAAGTTAGTTTTTAAAAAAATATTCAAAACTTTTTCATCATATCTTAGAATTAAAATAGTACTATTTTTTATTTGATAATTATCAACAAGTCTTGATAAATTTATTTCCTCAAGTTTATTTAAGTTTTTTTTTATAAAATCTATATCATCAAGATTTTCAACAGGTAAAACAAAATTTACATTTTCAAAATATTTTTCATCATTCCATTCATCAAAAAATTTATTTCCAGAAAAAACCTCAAGTTGTGAGTTTTTTATCATAATCGGATAAACAATTATTTCTAAAGATTTTATTTCAGAATATGAAATATTTTTTTTTTGTAAAAAACTACCAATTAAATGTCTATCAAAAATGACTGTTAATTTAACATTGTATTCGTTATTAAAAATTTTTTCATCTATAATTCTATAGTTAGACGTTAATTTTTTAATTGTTTTTGTGTCTGTGCTAAGTAATTCTTTTTGGTTATCTTTGCTTATTATATTAGAAACCAATTTCTGAAAAGCGTTTTTTAAACCTTTGTTAAGGTACATAGTTTTGTAGTCCTGACTGGTAATTTTTCCTGAAACTTCAATATTATCAACAGTAAAAGTGTCAGAACTACTGAAAACATTTTGAGTTTTTGTAAAAAACAATATTATTAAAGAAAAAATAATAATTTTTTTCATAAACTATCTAATTATCATTTTATTCATGAAAAAAACAAAAAATAGTTATAAAAAAAGCGGTGTAAACATTGAAACAGCCGATAAATTGACAAGATATATAAAAAATATATCTCAAAGAGCCTTTAAAAAAAATTCTAGTAAAAATAATATTGGAAACTTTGCTTCAGTTTATGACTTAAGTTCACAAAAAATAAAAGACCCTTTAATAGTGAGCAGTACCGACGGCGTAGGAACAAAAATTGAAGTTGCAAATCAATTTAAAAAATTTGATACAATCGGAATCGATCTGGTAGCAATGTGTGTTAATGACTTGATTGTGCAAGGTGCAAAGCCATTATTTTTTTTAGATTATATTGCGACAGGAAAACTAAAACTAAATCAAATGAAAATAGTAATTAAAAGTATAGTTAAGGGTTGTAAAATATCTGGTTGTGAACTTGTGGGTGGAGAAACCGCTGAAATGCCTGGTACTTATACAAGTAATAAATTTGATTTAGCGGGATTTTCAGTTGGTATAGTTTCAAAAAAAAAATTATTAATTAAAAAAAAAGTTAAAAAAAACGATATAATATTAGCAATACCTTCTAGTGGTTTACATTCAAATGGTTTTTCATTAGTAAGAAAAGTTTTTAAAAAAAAAAAATTGAACAATTTTTTAAAAAAAGAATTGCTTTTACCAACAAAAATTTATGTAAAGGAAATCCTTAAACTCGTTAAAAATGATTTAATTCATTCTTCTGCTAATATTACAGGCGGAGGTCTTACGGAAAATATACCCAGATCAATACCAAAAGGTTTTACAGCAAATATAGATTTATCTAAAATAAAAGTTTTAAAGATTTTTAAATTGTTAAAAAGTCGAAACATAAGTGACATTGAAATGTTAAGAACCTTTAATTGTGGTATAGGCTTTTGTTTAATAACAAATAAAAAAAAAGCGAAGAAAATAAAGAAATTTTTTAATAAAAAATTTGAACCTTATGAAATTGGTTACGTAAATAAGTCTTCAAAAAAAATTAATTTTATAAATAAAATAAAATGGTAAAAAAAAAGGCTTGTGTTTTTATATCCGGATCAGGCACAAATTTAAGATCAATAATTAAAAGCGCTAGAGATTATAATTTTCCGATAAATATTGGACTTGTTATATCAAATAAGCCAAATGCAAAAGGTATAAATTATGCAAGAAAATATTCTATTCCATATCAAATCATTACAAATAATAAAAATAAATTTGAACATTTTGCTCTTCAAATAATTCACTTAAAAAAAATTGAAATTATTTGTTTAGCAGGTTTTATGAGAATTTTATCAAAAAATTTTATAAGAAAATTCAAAGGTAAAATTTTAAATATTCACCCTTCCCTTTTACCGAAATTTAAAGGTTTAGATACTTTTAATAGAGTTTTAAAAGCAAAAGAAAAATTTACAGGTTGTACAGTTCATTTCGTTGATGAAAAACTTGATAATGGAAAAGTTATAATTAAAAAAAAAATAAGTATTAAAAGGAATTTTAACCTTGAATCGCTTAAAAATAATGTTCAAACTTTGGAATATAAAGCTTATTCAGAGGCTATAAGAAAAGTATATAGATCTAATTAAAAAAAAACTGTATCTCTTTCTTTGCGTTATCCTCTGAATCTGATCCATGAACTGAATTTTTATCAATTGAAATCCCAAATTCCTTTCTAATAGTACCATCTTCTGCTTTTTGAGGATCTGTGGCTCCCATTAGCTTTCTGTTAAGATTAATAGCGTTTTCGCCCTCTAAAATCATTACAACAATAGGACCTGATGACAAATAATTGCACAATCTATCGAAAAAAGGCTTTGTTTGATGAATTTTGTAAAATTCGGCCGCTTCCTCTTTTGAAATTTGTATTTTTTTTTGGTTTTTTATATTTAATTTGTTTGCTAAAAACTTTGCTTTTATTTTTTCTACAAGATTTCTCTCTACAGCATCAGGTTTTATGATGGAAAGAGTTTGTTCTGTGCTACTCATAGTTTTCTTCAACAAGTTCGTTCAACAACCTTACTCCAAATCCTGTTGCACCACCTGAGTTTAAAGCTCCACCGTATTTTGAAAAAGCCATACCAGCAATATCTAAATGTGCCCATGGCGTCTTGTTTAAAATAAATCTCTGTAAAAATTGAGCTGCTGTTGTTGACCCCGCTCCACCAACATAGTTTATATTTTGTACATCTGCGTTCTTAGAATTCATAAGTTTATCATAATTTTTATGAAGTGGCATTCTCCACACCTTTTCCTCAACTTTTTCACCTGCGTTAAATATTTCTTTAGATAATTTATCGTCATTCGAAAATAGTCCAGCGTATTCCGAACCTAAGCAAACTATGATTGCACCAGTTAGAGTGGCTAAATCAACAATAAACTTTGGTTTAAATTTTTTTTCAGTAAATGTTAGTGCGTCAGCTAAAACTAATCGTCCTTCTGCATCTGTATTTAAGATTTCTATAGTTTTACCACTATAAGATTTTACAATATCTCCAGGCCTTTGAGCATTTCCACTAACCATATTTTCAACGAGTCCTACAACGCCTACAGCATTAATTTTAGCTTTCCTCAATGCAAAGCTTTTCATTAAACCTACAACTGTAGCTGATCCTGCCATATCATAAGTC
>CETU01170774.1_pt1 | contig 23494 bp, 13 predicted proteins | sample 356531 | NCBI WGS metagenome assembly CETU01 (sample SAMEA2623488, study PRJEB7988) | marine metagenome | isolation source: saline water (ENVO:00002010), including
CCATCTGCTATATTCATAATAGCATGAGTCGCATCCGATGTACGGCCTAAATCACCTAAAATTAAGTTTAGTAATAGAGTAATATCTAAAACATTTACTATTCCATCAGCGTTAATATCAGAAGATGATAAATTAGGTTCAATTTCACCTAAAATCATATTAACTAATGCTATTACATCTAAAATATTCAAGATTAAGTCACCATTTGCATCACCTAGTAATGCATCAGATTCCATAAAAACTGGTGGAAATACTATTGAATCAATGAAAGCTGCATCATCACAGTTTGTATTTGTGCAATCTGTGCTACCTCCCCCACCATCTTTAACATAAGTCCATGTAAATGTTGTTTCACCTTCGCTAACAGGGAAACTAGCATATTTCCAAGGACTAGTTCCATCTGTTTCTGTTTGGAATTGTGCTTGTAGTTGACCATTAATATAAAATTCTAATCCGTCATAGAAAAAATTACCAGATACACTATATTCTGCAGAAACTCTATACCAAAATTCTATATTTCCAGCTTGAGTAACATCAAGAGTTACACCTGTTGAACTTACCTGGTTATCTAAAATAACTCCAGATTTATATGAATTTAAACCTGAATGAGAATAGTCAGATGAAATACTCCATGCACTAAATGGACTTTCCTGCCAATCTAGATTTAAACCAGCTTCAAAATCAGCTGTCACTTGCCCAATTGGAGTTTCAACCATAATTTCATCATGATAATCAGTATTAAGCTGATCAATCATAACAAACATTTGACCCATAGTTCCCATTGGTGCTGATGAACTGACTGATACATCTGCAGTTATTTGTTGAACATTACTGGATAATCCTTCTCCATCAACATTTGGCCAAACATAATCAGAACCAGAAAAAACTATATTTGAAGCAGTTAAATACTGCCCCATTTCTAAACTTACTTCAGGATACATAATTTCTGCACCACCTTGATTAATCAATGTTATAATAACAGAGCTAGTTGATCCAGGTTGTAAATCTCCGCTCATACCAACAAAATTAATATCAGGAGCTAGAGCATCTGTCGAAAAGCTATAATCCCAACTATATTCTCCTGATACAAGTGTTACATCAAAATTTATAGTGTGACCATTAGGAATCATTGTTGCAATATCAGCGCTAAAACCATCTATAGTTGTTGTTGCACCAGCATCTAATGTTATTGTTTCTGTAGCATCAATCATTGTAACATATTCATCATCTGTAGAAACTGTTACTAATAAATTCTCAGCAGGATCACTTCCAACATTCTCAACATTGATTGAAACTGTTGTAGCACTACCATACATTACATCAATCATAGATGAATCCATTGTTAAATATGGACCTTCTGGAGCAAGTACAGTGATTTGAGTTTCGTAAGCTACCGCATTATACCCTGTAACCACAAGATCAAATAAACCAGGATTATCAACTAATCCACCTAAATTCATATTGATTATACCTGTAGAATTAGCATACTCAGAAGCCAATAAAACACCATCTAAAGAAATGGCTGCTAGAGCACCATTGATACCTGTATTAATAGTGAAGTTTTCTTGCCCAACTAGAACTACATCATCATGAGATATATTCATTTCTTGAGGCACATCTGTTCTAAATGTTAATGATGGATCTCCAAATAAAGTCCAATATCTAGTTTCATTTTGTCCTCCACTACCTTGTGCATCATTCATGTGTAAACATCCATTTGTTGATATTCCACCTATAGTTCGCGTTCTATGGCCAAATGGAGGTTGACCATTTAGACCGCTATAAGATTCAGTTATAATTTTATTCATGGCATATTGACCATGCATTGGTGGCTCCCATGATTGAGAAATAGTCGAACCTAAGTGAGCGATTCCACCAGATGGTTGACCATTATGTGTTGCTCTTTGCCATGCTTCAGCATAACATTCATTAGTACTATTAAATTCACCAACATTACATCCTACAGTTATGACAAATGGTAATTTACCAGTATTTGTTAAAGCATTAATTTGTGATGTATTGAGTGAAGCTCCATTTCCCCAACTAGAAATAGAACCATGCCCTGTATAATTGATTAATCCAACACCACTATTAATAGCATTAATACCACCTTGATCAGAACCGCCACTTCCATCATACTCACTGTAATATGTATCATAGAAGTATGGAGATAAAATTGTGTTCCATAAATATTCATTAAATTGATCATCACTAAAACCATTAAAACCTGGCCCTTGATTTGAAGCAAATCCTGCTACGTTGTTGTAATAATCTCCATCAGTTCTTTTTTCGTAATCTAAACTTCTTTCAACTTGTGTTTGAATGTGATTTGGAGTGCTTCCAGAAAATCTACCAATAATTACTTCTGCGTAAACATCATTTCCTGTTATGAAACCATAACTTGGGTCCGATGCGCTTCCACTGTAAAGTGGAGATGTCACCTGAGCGTAATCTCCAACAAGAAGAACAAAAGTCAAACCATTAGTATTATAATAGTTTGTAATATAATCTTTTATTTGCGTAGCACTTGTTCCTGTCTCCGAAGTACTGACCATTACTGTTGGTACACCTCTTTTATTTTTCCAATCTACAAATGGTTGCATTGTAGATAGAAAGGCACTGTTTGAAATAACAAGCATATTGCCCTGATCAACTATATAAGTGAATCTTGTATCATTTTCGAAATTTAAAAAGTGAGAGCTGTAAATTTCATTATAGTCTGAAGGTATTTTTAATGAATTAGAATCTCTATTAATTACATTTTTAGATGAGATACCATCTGAAAGAACCTCAACAACTATTTCACTGTATGCTCTCAAGGTTTTTGTTACAGGATTATATTGAAATGGGTTAAAAGTTACAGTTTGACCTCGTAAATCTCTAAGAATGTAAGGCTCTCCAAGCTCTGATATTGAACTTGGGTAGAATTCATTATTTTTATAAACGTCAGAATAAACATATCTAATGTCATTCGGGTTAATATCTCGAGTTAAATTTCCTTTTGAAGGAGCAATAATAACATTTTCATAATCATGATATTTGTATGATACGATATTAACTCTCATATCTGCAGCATCAGGAATTATAACAGATTTGGAAATCTTTTGTAAATCTGGGCAACCTTTGTTTAATATTGATGCACCATTTTCAGTCTTAACTATAAATTTCTTAGAATCATTAGTTGGAATTAGATGAAATCCTTCCATTGTAAACATTATTTTAGTATTCTCAATGTTAGACTCAATCATCTCAATATTCATCGGTTTTGGAACATTAGAATTAATACCAGTCCATGTTTGACTTGGTAATAAAATTGAACAAAATAAAAATAGTAATATCTTTTTCATAAAGCTTATATCCTTCTTGTGTTTTAGTATTCGCAATTTATTACATTTAAGGTAAAAAATATTTTGTAAAAAAAAACTAATAATTACATTGTGTTACATTAATAAATTAATTGTAATATAGTTCACATTTTTATATAATTTAATGTTGTATTATTATAATCAAAACATATTTAAATAATTATATTTATGAGTTTTAAAAAACCTAGAAAAAAAATTTATAAGATTTTAGATTCTGCATCACACATGAAGGGTGTCTTAAATGCCGTTAATGAGGGTGTAATTACTTTTGATTCTGAATTAAACATTGTAATGATAAATCGATATGCTCTTAATTTGTGGGGGTACAGTAGAGAAGAAATTTTGGGTAAAAGTCTTACGGTTCTTATTGATAAACCTTATTCTCAAAGAATTAAAAAGTTTGCTAAGGACAAAAGTTTGAGTGATAAACTTAATATGTTAAATAAAAATTTAGAAATCAAAGGGCTCACTAAAGACAAAAATAAATTTCCAATGAGTTTAAACTTTGTTGAAAACAAAACTAAAGTAAGTCAATATTTTACTGTAGCAGTGACTGATTTAACCTCCTATTTTAAAAATAAACAAATTCAAAGCTGCATGTTAGAAATCTCAAATTCTGTAAGAGTATCGACCAATATAAAACAACTGTACAGAGATATATACAAAAATTTAAGTTTATTAATGCCTATTGAAGAATTTGCAATTAGTTTACTTTTAGAAAATAATTTAGTACAAGAATATAATTATAAAAGTAGGACAAGGGCATTTGAATTAAAATATAAAATTAGTTCATCAATAATTGAACCAATTGTTTACAATAAAAAACATTTAATTTATTGTTCTGAAGAAATTGAATATTTAAAAGAAAAAAATAAATTAGACAAAAACTTTGAGACACCTAATTCTTTTATTGGTTGCCCACTTATAATATCAAAAGAAATTATTGGTGTTGTTTCAGTTAAAAGTTTTGATAAAAATATAAATTATACAGATGATGAACTTAATATACTTAAATTTATATCTGATCAAATTGCTCTAGCCATAGATAAAGTAAAATCCGTAGAAGAAATGCATTACTTAGCATATTATGATAAAATGACTAAATTACCAAATAGAATATTATTTAATGATAGAGCTAAACTAGCTTTTAAAAATGCCAAAAGAAATAAAGACAAATATGCAATTCTATTTTTAGATTTAGATGAGTTTAAATTAGTTAATGATACGATGGGTCACAATGCTGGAGATAAACTTTTAAAGATTATAGCGAAGAAACTTAAAAATTCAGTAAGAGAAGGTGATACAATAAGTCACTGGGGTGGTGATGAATTTACTATTTTATCAAAAATTAATAGCATTAATGATAATGAATTTTTATGCAAAAGAATACTTAATGAAATCAAAAAACCTGTAAAAATAAATAATAAAAATATTGATTGCTCAGTTAGTATTGGAACTGCTATATACCCAACTGATGGTGAAAACATAGATGATTTAATTCAAAAAGCTGATATGGCAATGTACGTATCAAAAACAAAAGGCAAAGATAGTTTTACCCTTTTTGATGATAAGATTAATGAAAAAATGTTAGAAAAATTGAATTTAGAAGTTGAAATGAGAAAAATTCAAAATTTAGAAAAGTGACATAAATCATATTTTAGGTAAAAAAAGTATTTGTAAATTAATTACCGTTTAATTAAAATAAATTTGAATAACAAGGAGATATAATGAACAAAAGAATAACATTGACAGTTACACTATTATTAACTGTATTTACTACATCTTTAGTTGCTGCAGAATACGAAGCTCCAACTAAGCCAGCTATGATTTTAACTGCTGAAGATTTAAATATAATTGATGGTGCTATCAATTCCGATTTTAAAGGTTTAAGCAAAGCAGATAAGAAAAAACTCAAAAGCTTTTTATCTGATTATGCTACTTCAGCAAAAAGAGAGAAAAATGCGATGTCGAAAGGCATAACTAAGTCTGGTAAAAAAGGTGCGAAAGGTATAAAGTATAAAAAAACCAAAGGTATTACCAAATACAAAGCAGGTTCAATTTCTAAATAACATATTTTCAAATTAATTGCTAATGTTGTAAAAAGCCTCTTAAATTTAAGAGGCTTTTTATTTTTTATATCAAAATTTTACTTAAACAGAAAGAATATTCATGAAAAAAAATCATTTTTTATATACCTTTTTCTTACTTTTAATATCTATTAGTTATACATATGAGTGTAATTCTCTTAAACTTGATAACATTTCTTCAAATAGGGCTTTATCAACACTTAGAGCTTTAGGATATAATATTATTGAGCACACAAATGTATATGTGGATGACATCAAAACAGATAATTTGCTTCCCATGGATGAAATTGATATAGCAAGTGAATTATTTATTATTGATATTCCTGATTATCAAAATTATAGTCTGAATGATTTGAGTATTGATGATGATGAAGAAGATGATGGGTTTAATAAATATTTATCTGGAACATCAATGAGTAAACCAACGCAAAGCGATCCTATTGAAAGAATTATGGTTTGTTATGAAACTGAAAATTTAGATTCTTATCGTCAATTTTTAGATTTGTTATATAATAAATTAGATATACCCGCTAAACAAATACTGATAGAAGCGTTAATTGTAGAAATAAATAGTGATTCAATTAAAGATAAGGGTTTAGGTATTGAATATCTCAACCAAGGAGATGGATTAAATATAACAACACCTTCAAATGATGGGGCACCTTTTTCTTTAATTTACAATGAAAATGATTTTACTGAATTATTAATTGATATTGAGACAGGCGAAATATTTTCAAATACACTTGATGATGTTTTTAAAGTTAAACTTAATGCGCTTATAAATGACAAATCAGCTGAAATTTTATCAAAACCTTCAGTTTTAGTCCTTGATGGAAGACAAGCAAGAATTCAAGTAGGACAACAAATACCAATCTCTAAACTACCTATCTCAACATTTAGTGGTGATGAAATTTTAATTCCTGATATAGAATATTTACCTGTTGGTATTGTTCTTAATCTAAAACCTCGAATAAGCAATGATTTAAAAAGTGTTTCTATGCAAATAGAAACAATTATTACAGAAACTGAAGATTTAACATCTGGTGTTCTTGAGGCTCCAATTATAAATAATAGAAAAGTTGAATCTCATGTTAAAGTTTTAAATAATACACCATTTATTATTGGAGGTTTAATTAGTAACAAAAAAGCTGATCAAGAGGGTAGAATACCAATAATAAGTAAAATTCCTATTTTGGGTAAACTCTTTTCTTGGGATACAAAACAATCTATAAAAAAAGAAGTTATTGTAGTTATCACACCCCATATCATTGATAATAATGATGATAATTTTAGCAGAATAATTCCGCAAGATGAATCTATATTTGACTCATTTGGAAATACATTATTCCCAAATAGTTATAGATTAAAAGAATCTGATATCTATGATCTAAATTTTATAACTGAAAGTACTTTTCTAAATGATGTAAAAGAAAATGCTAAAGCTATAATTTTAGATGATAACAAATCAGATTTACATGAACTATCTACATCTATTTTAAATGGAAAAATTCCTGGTGAAAATATAATTGCGAAACGTATGTTATATGATATTGTTGAAAAACAAAATTATTACAAAGTACTTGATTCAGATAACATTATTTTCTTTAATAGTGAAAAAAATTATAAGGTTGATTTTCTTAAAAATTATGTTAAAACAATTAGCAAAAAAGATAAAGGAATCATTCTGCTTATAAATAAAGATAAAAATGAAAAAAATACTTTTTTCAGACCTGGTATTAAAGTTAAAGAGATTGATTTAAATGAAAATTATAATTTTAAAGATTTATTAAAAGAAGAATATGAAAAAAATAAAGATTATTATCCAATTCTAATTGCTAATCAAAAACAATTAAAAAGACTGTATGAAGTTTTAATTATGCAGGAGGTATTAAAATTAAATAGTTCATTAAATCTTACAATAAATGAATTTAAAAGAGGTTTAGAGATTCAATTTCCATCAAAAGAATTAATATCAGATAATAGTTTTATTATTGATGAAAATATAGCAAAATATTTCTATGAAGTTAACTTTTACTATGAGAGTTTTGAAAAAGAATTCAAAAATCAAACAGATTCATTAATGAAATAAATAATGTCATTTTTTTATCTTTTAATTGCAATCATTTGTGAAGTTATTGGTACGATGCTTTTATCAGTTTCAGAAAATTTTACTAAACCTTTACCAACAATAACTTTAACTATATCATATATATTAGCATTTTATTTTTTAACATTTGCTATAAATGATATACCAATTGCTATTGCATACGCTATTTGGTCCGGACTTGGAATTTTTTGCATTTCAATTCTAAGTTATTTCATTTATGGACAAATATTACAATGGCAATCTATATTGGGTTTACTATTAATAGTATTAGGTGTCATAATTGTCAATTCATTTTCTGTTCACAACAATTATTAAATTATAAAAATAAAATTATGATAAACGATAATATTAAAGATTGGAAGCTTCAAAATAGCTATTTAGAATTACCTGATTGTTTCTTTGAAAAAATTGAACCAACAGTAGTAAAAAAACCAAAATTAATTTATTTTAACAAATGTTTAGCAAAAAATCTTAATCTGAATTTCTTAAACGAAAATCATTCAAAAGTTATCGATTTTCTTTCTGGAAATAAAATACCTTTGAACTCAAAACCAGTTGCACAAGCATATGCTGGTCATCAATTTGGTCATTTTACAATGCTTGGCGATGGCAGAGCAATACTTTTAGGTCAACAAAAAGACTTAAATGGAAAGTTGTTTGATATTCAATTAAAAGGTTCTGGAAGAACACCTTTTTCAAGAGGAGGTGACGGTAGGGCAACTTTAAGCTCTATGTTAAGAGAGTATCTAATTAGCGAATCAATGCATCATTTAAAAATTCCAACAACTAGAAGTTTAGCTGTAATTGATACAGGTGAAAAAGTTAATAGAGAGATTACTAATAATGGGGCTGTTTTAACAAGAATTGCATTAAGCCATATAAGAGTTGGTACTTTTGAATATGGAAAATATTTTTGCTCAAAAGAGGATTTTAAAAATTTTATTAACTATGTTATTGAAAGACATTATCCAGAAATTTTAAATCATGAATCACCATATGTTGAATTATTAAAAATTATCATAAATAAACAAATAGATCTTATTGTCAATTGGGTTAGAGTTGGATTCATTCATGGAGTAATGAACACTGACAATACAAGTATAACAGGTGAAACAATAGATTATGGGCCATGTGCTTTTATGAATTTATATGACCCAAAGACTGTTTTTAGTTCAATTGATAAACAAGGTAGATATGCATTTGGTAAACAACATGAAATTGCTTATTGGAATCTAACAGTATTTGCAGGTACAATATTACAGTTTATTGATGATGATAAAGATAAAGCTACTAAAATACTTCAAAATATTTTAAATGAGTTTCCTATTCAATATTCAAATAAATGGTATGATATGATGTTTAAAAAATTGGGAATTATTAATTATAATGAAGAAGATAAATTGTTAGTTATTAAATTACTAAAATTAATGCAAAGTTATAAATCGGATTACACGAATATTTTTGCTAGCTTAACTTTAGATAAACCATACAATGATGCTTTAACTTCATCAAGTGATTTTAAAAACTGGCATAAAAATTGGAGAGAAAGAATTAAAATTGAAAAAAATAGTCACGAAATAATGCAATTAAATAATCCACTATATATTCCAAGGAATAATTTAGTTGAACATGCATTAAAAAAAGCTATAATTGGAAATATGAATGAATTTGAAAATCTTTTAGGTATTATATCTAATACGTATAATTATGATTCAAAACTTTATGAATTTCAAAAGATTCCAAAAGGCTTTGATAAATCTTATAAGACATTTTGCGGAACGTAAAATAAATTTAATTCAATAAAAATTATTCTTTATCTAATAATTATTGATCACTTTGGTTTATTATATTATTTGCATTTCTCAATCTATTACATAACATGGCTAAAACACCTTTAATAACATGTTGATTAGAATATAATATATTTTTGAATTTAGTGGATTCAAGCTTTAATAAAACTGTATTTGACAATGTAGTGGCATCTGCGGATCTTGGTTCACCATCAAGTAAAGCCATTTCACCAAAATAGTCACCTCTTTTAAGGCAAACTAATTGCTTACCACCTTTTGATATTTTTACTTCACCATTAAAAATAAAATACATAGAATCTCCAACATCACCATCTTTGAAAATATTAGTATTATCTGAATATTGTATTTCTTCTAACTCTTGCGAAATAAATATTAATTCTTTTGCAGGTATATCCTTGAATATACTGGAGTCCTTTAAATATAAAGTCTTTTCTAAACTAGTAATCATCTTAGTCAAAATTAATTGAATATTATCTTTTTTCAAAAAATTTTCTTGATTAAAATTTTTGTAATTAAATAATAATTTAAAATATCTGTTATCTAAAACTAAATTTGAAAATAAATCTATATTATCGTTGCCAACTTCAAAAGATGAAATGAAATCATACCACTGATCGTGACCCAACATTTTAGTCTCTAATAAATAATTAATGTTAATAGTTTTTAAATGTTTATAAAATTTTAAGCTATAATTATTCTTGTCTAATAAACTAATATCATCTAATAACGGAATGATTTTATTTTTATATCTTTCAATCAAAGACTCTTCAAAAATTTCGATAACTTTTTGAATATATAATTCATTAGAAAATAGACTTATACTTAACTTTCTTTTAAAAAGATTATCATTATTATAGTATAGTAACTTTATCAGTATTTCAGTTTTTTGTTTAAATCTATATCTAAAATATTCTTCTACTAATTTTCTATCTTTAGAATCTCTATCAATAAGAAACGATAAGCGTATATATAAATACAATGAGTTATTTAATTCTTCTATTATTCTATCAATTAACTTTGAATCTATTACTTCTTTAAAATTATTAGTTTTAATATTTATAATTACATTACAAATAGTATTTAAAACATTATCATTTTTGAAATTATGATTTAAATACTCATTACATAAATCTAAAGTATGAAGTGAGCTTATTTTAGATGCTAGAGAAATTATAAAAATTTTCTTTTCGATTGAATAATTAGAGCTAATAATCTTGTTCTTAAAAAATAAAAAAATATCTCTAACATTTATTTTATCAAAAAAGCTGATTAGTTTTTGATCAATGAATGATTTTTTGTAACAATTATCTAAAATACAATCCCAATTTCTATGATCATTTATGTCATCAATAAATTTTAATGAATCTAAAATCAATTGATAATCTAAATTATCAACTAATTTATAATATTCTTCATTATTTAATTTAAAATGTTTTGGATCTATATTTCTTATAATATGTTGATTGTGATTTTTAGTATTAATATTATTTTTGATTTGTTTTAAAATGTCTCTATCTTCATTATCATTGAGGCAATTATTTAATGCAGTATACTTTAGGCTTAAAGATTGTGAATTGCAGATTTTTTCATTCAGTGATATAATATCTTTACTTTGTCTTTTATATAAAATTTTTAGTGATAATACTGATAATTCATTCTCAAGTTTAACTTGATTGTATAAATAGTTTTCACTTATTATCTCATTATCATCTGAAAAATACTTTAAGATTTCTTTTTGGGTTTTTATATCGCTATCATAAAAAACTTCCATTAGAGTATCTTTACATTTTTCTATAATATTTCTATCTAATAATTTTATAATAAAATATCTATCGTTTTTATTTTCTTTAATTTTTGAATTTATTGTATCAACAATTTCAATATTGCTTGAAAAATTAGTGATATTTTTATTATCAAATGATAGTGATCTATCATCAATTGCCCTAATAAGTTCATTAATATAATATTTTTTAGATTTACTCATAAAAAATATTAATAATGATATTAATATTATAAGAAAAGGAATGATTTGCATAAAATTAAAATTAAAATAAACCATTAGAACTATTAATAAACCACCAATTGAGCTAAATAAATTTTTAAATAAATTATTAACTATAACCTTAGTTGCATCTTTTATATATTTTGGTAATGGCATCCAAAGAATCTCCATTGATACATCATGGAGGGTTGATTTAAAAACTTGTTCTTTACCTTTTAAAAATAAAAGTATATAAAAAGAAGAAAAATAAATTGAAAAAGGCATTACGAGTAATAATAAAAATGGTAAAATTAATAAAGAATATGCTACTCCAAATCTTTTAAAAACGTAACTTGAAAATAGAAACTGAAATAAGAAAGATAGTAATGATGTGATTGAATAAAATTGAGCAAAATAATTTGTAAGTTCTTGTTGGTTGTCTGAAAATTTTTCAAAAGAATGAATTTTAAAGTAATAATCTACAATAACTGAAATAATAGTAAACAGAAAAACTATTGATATAATATTTATAACATATTTATTTGAAAGTAATTTAATTTTTGATTCATCAGATTGATTTTTATTTTCTTTTTTTGATTTTATTGGTATGGATTTTATTAATAATTGCTTTGTAAAAAAAGGACATAGAAGTATGATAAAATTAAATATTATTAGAAAATCTTTCTGTGAAATATAGTTTGTTAAAAAAGATAAGGAACTACCAAGAATTATTGCTGATAGAAAACCACCAGAAGTTATGATACCATAAAGTCTTTTAGCTTGTCTAGTACTAAATGAATTAGATAATGATCTCCAAAATAAAAAAGCAATAATTGATATTTGTAAATCAACAAAAATATAATAAACGAAAATTAATGAGTTATTTAGATTAGTAAGAAAAGTTACTGAAATTATGAAAATTATTGTATGAAGAATGACAGATTTTTTAAATAATTCTATATGATCTATAAAATAAATTACTAACCATACTATTAAACCAATTATTATTGGGTTAATAATATATAGTAAAGATAATTCTTCTTTTCCAAATGAATTTAGAAAAAGCGAATCCCTATAAGACTTAGAGAGAATAAAAAAAGATACAATGAAAAATGAATAAATAAAACCATATAAAACTGATAATAATTCATTTTTTCTAATATTAAAATAAGATAACATATAATTAAGCACTCAAATATCAAAAAAACCCCTTTTTAAAGGGGTTTTTAACGCTGTGGGCGATGAGAGACTCGAACTCCCGACTTCCTCCTTGTAAGGGAGGCACTCTGAACCAACTGAGTTAATCGCCCTAATTAATATCTAAATTCAGGCTTAATTTTATGGCTTCATCAACCTCTTTTACAAATGATATTTTTAATTCAGATTTTACCTTATCAGGAATCTCCTCCAAATCTTTCTCATTTTCATATGGTGCAATGATATGATTTAACCCTGCTCTGTGAGCAGCTGTGGCTTTTTCTCTTAAACCACCAATTGGTAAAACATTGCCTCTTAGAGAAGTTTCACCAGTCATTCCTAATCTTGACTTAACAGGTTTATTTAGAAGAAGTGAAATAATAGCTACAGTCATTGCTACACCTGCTGATGGGCCATCCTTTGGAATTGCACCAGCTGGTACATGAACATGAATATCATTTTCTTTGTAAAAATTTTCATTAATTCCATATTTTTTTGCATTGGATCGAACATACGACATAGCTGCCTGTACAGATTCTTTCATAACATCACCTAATTTACCAGTTAACTTTAAATTACCTTTTCCAGGCATTTTTGTTGCTTCAATAAATAAAATATCACCACCAAATGCAGTCCAAGCAAGCCCCACTACAATTCCCGGTTTCATATTCCTTTCTGCTATTTCAGGTAAAAATTTCTTTGGTCCTATGAACTTTTCAACATTTTTAGATGTTATAGTTACACTTTTAATATTACCTGAAGCAATTTCAGTAGCTACTTTTCTACATACATTTGCAATTTGACGTTCTAAATTTCTTACTCCAGCTTCACGAGTGTATGATTCAACAAGCAATTTTATACCTGAATCTTTAAATTTTATTTCAGTATTTTTTAAAGCATGATCTTTAATTTGCTTTGGTATCAGATGTCTTTTTGCTATTTCAATTTTTTCTTCAACAATGTAACCAGTAAAATCTAGCATTTCCATTCTATCTCTCAATGGTCCAGGAACTCTATCAATTTGATTTGAGGTAGTAATAAACATAACATTAGATAAATCGAAATCAACTTCTAAATAATGATCATTGAAAGAAAAGTTTTGCTCTGGATCAAGAACTTCAAGCAATGCACTCGATGGATCTCCTCTAAAATCCCTTCCAAGCTTATCAATTTCATCCAACATAAAAATTGGATTATTTGTCCCAGCTTTTTTTAAACTCGCAATTATTCGTCCGGGTAATGCTCCAATATAGGTTCTTCTATGTCCTCTAATTTCTGCTTCATCACCAACACCACCTAATGATATTCTAACAAACTTTCTTCCCATTGAATTTGCAATAGCTTTTCCCATTGAAGTTTTACCTGTTCCTGGAGGACCATTGAAACATAATATTGGACTCTTAATTACTTCACCTTTTTTGCTTCTCTTTCTTTTTAAGCTCCTAACAGATAGATGCTCTATAACTCTCTCTTTTACTTTATCAAGTCCATAGTGATCCTTATTTAAAATATTATTTGCATTATCAATTTTTTCATTATCTTTTGATTGAATGTCCCATGGCAGCTCAACAAGCCAATCAAGATATGTTCTTGATACAGTATATTCTGGTGAATGTGAAGGTATTCTTTGTAACCTATTAAGTTCTTTTAATGCAATTTTTTCAACATTTTTAGGCATCTTAGCTTTTGTAATTTTAGATTTAATTTCATCAATCTCGACACCACTACCTTCTTCACCAAGTTCTTTTTGAATTGCTTTCAATTGCTCTCTTAAATAATACTCTTTTTGTGATTTAGATATTTCATCTTGAACATCAGATTGAATTTTTTCACCAAGCTCTATTCTTTGAAATTCTTTATTAATAACTTCATTAACCTTTTTTAATTTATCTAAAACATCAAAAGTTTCTAAAATTACTTGTTTTTCAGGAGCTTTTATATTGATTAATGACATTGCTTTATCAGCCATCTTTGAAGGCGAATTAATATTATCTAAAGCATTTATTTGATCTTCATTAAGATAAGATGCAACATCAACAAAGGATGTAAAAGAACTCTTTAATAATTTTGTATAAGAATCAATTTCAGTATGATTCATATTAACATCTCTTATTCTTGAAATTAAACCAACAAAATAAGGTTTTTTTTGTGTTACCTCTTGCAATTTCACTCTTATAAGACCTTGTACAATTGCTGATTTTGATTTGTCAGGCATATCAAAAATTTTCATCACAGTAGCTAAAGTTCCGTATTCATAAATGTCTTTTTCTGTTGGATTTTCAACTGCTCCATCTTTCTGAGCAACAACAACAACATATTTTTTTTCTAAATTTGAAATATCATTAATTAAATTTAACGATTGTTGTCTTCCTATATAAATTGGAATAATTTGATTTGGAAAAAGTATTGTATTTCTTAATGGTAAAATTGGATAGGTTTCCAATACATCTTTTGGTTCATTTTCTTTCATTATAATGCCTTTAAATATTTAACTATGATTATGCAAATTTAATACCATTATATTATTTTAGTTCAAAAAAATACAAATATGTCAATTTGTCTTAATTTAGTTTTGTTTATTGTAAAGTTTTGCTTGCTGATCAGCATGATAGGATGATCTAACTAATGGTCCTGATTCTACAACTTTAAATCCTAACTCTAAACCTATTTCTTTAAACATATTAAAATCATCAGGATGTACGTATCTATCAACTTTCAAATGTTTTTTTGTTGGTTGTAAATATTGTCCTATATTAAAAATTTCAACCCCAACATCTGCCATTTCTTTCATTGTAAATATAACCTCATTATTTGTTTCACCTAATCCAACCATTAAGCCAGTTTTAGTAAGCATGTTATTTTTAACTGAAAACTCTAAAACATGCTTTGATCTATTCCAACGAGATTGCTTTCTAACATTTCTTGAAATTCTTTCAACACATTCAATATTATGAGAAAAAATTGATGGCTTTGCTTTAAAAATTTTTTTTAATGAGGGTTTGTGTCCTTTAAAATCAGGAGTTAAAACTTCTACACTACAATTTGGAACAGAAATATTGATTCGCTTAATAGTTTCTGCCCATATGGATGCACCATAATCATCTCTTAAATCATCTCTGTCAACTGAAGTAATGACAATATGACGTAAATCCATTTTTTTTGCAGCTTCAGCAACCCTAATAGGCTCCAAAATATCAACCGCATTTGGTTTACCTGTCTTAACAGAACAAAATCCACACGACCTAGTACAGGTGTCACCTAAAATCATAATCGTTGCAGTTCTATTATTCCAACACTCATAAATATTAGGACACCTTGCTTCAGAACATACTGTATTTAGATTATTTTTTGATATAATATTAGATATATCATTGTAATTTTCATTTAATGATAATTTTATTTTAAGCCAATCTGGTTTTCTTTTATTTTTAATCATTTACTTTTAAACTACTACTTCCTCAGTACTAAAATTTTCTAAAAGGTTTTTAATTCTGTTTAAAAATTTAGTTCCATATGCTCCATCTATTAATCTATGATCATAACCAAGCGTTAAATAAAGCATGTGTCTAACAAATATAGCATCTCCATAATCTGTCTCTTTTACTACAGGACGCTTCTCAATAGAACCTACAGAAAGAATACCAACATTTGGCTGATTAATAATTGGCATACCAAACAAACCTCCAAAAATCCCAGGATTTGTAACTGTAAAAGTTGATCCAAAAATATCATCTGCAGCTAAACCATTTGAACGAGCTTTTTTTGCAAATGAATCAATACTTCTTGATAAACCTAAAAAGTTTTTTTCTTCTGATGACTTTATAACTGGCACAATAAGGTTGTTATCAGGCAAAGCAACAGCAATTCCCATGTTTATATTTTGATGATGTATAATATCATTGCCATTAATTGAAGCATTTATAATTGGAAACTCTTGAATAGCTTTAATACATGCAGAAACTATGATAGGTGTATAAGTTAACTTTATGTTATTTTTATTTAAAAATGCATCTTTCTTTTGATTTCTAATATTAACAATATTTGTTACATCAACTTCACTTGTGGTATAAACATGTGCAGATACATTTTTTGAATTTACCATGTGTTCAGCAATTTTTGCTCTTACCCTGTCCATCTGTTCAACAGAATCTTTTAAGAATTGAGAATTACCAGATATTTCAGTTGATGCACCAATAGAATCTGGTGTATTTACTTTTGTATTTTCTTTAGTATTTAAATAATTTAAAACATCTGTTTTATTTACTCTTCCTCCTAAACCTGATCCTTCAATGTTATCAAGTTCAGATGTTGAAATACCCTCTTTTTTTGCAATAGATTTAACTAGAGGAGAGTAAAATTTATTTTTTTTATTATTTATTTTTTTATTAGAAGCATCTATTTTATTATCTTTTTTAACTTCTACTTTAGGCTCATCTTTAGATTCCTGTTTAGGTTCATCTTTAGGTTCTTCAGTTTTATTTTCATTTGAATCCTCTGTCTTTGTTGAATTATCTAATTTATCTGAATCCTCAGTTCCTATTCTTGCGATTATTGTATCAACTTCAACTGTTTCATTTTTATCAAATAAAATTTCTAATACTTTTCCAGCAGTTGGACAAGGAATTTCAGAGTCAACCTTATCTGTTGAAATCTCTAATAAGGTTTCATCTTTGGCTATCATATCACCAATAGATTTCTTCCACTCTACTATGGTACCTTCAGTTATTGATTCACCCATTTTTGGCATTAATACATCAACTATCATAAAACTCCTTATAAATTAAATTTATTTAAATGCAGGTATATCTGTCAAATCTTGACCTAAGATTAAAGTATGCATTTCATTAGTACCTTCATAAGTGTACACACTTTCAATATTCATAATGTGTCTCATTATAGGATAATCATCTGTGATACCATTAGCACCTAATATCTCACGTGCTAATTTTGCACACTCACGAGCACACCAAACATTATTACGTTTAATCATAGATACTTGCTGATGTTTTAATGAACCATCATCTTTATTTTTACCTACATGTAAAGCTAATAATTGAGATTTAGTTATTTCATTTAACATCCAAACTAATTTATCCTGAATTAATTGATATGATGCTATTGGTTTATCAAACATGACTCTTTGTTTACTATATTCTAATGCTACATCTAGCAATTCCATTGCTACACCTAATGCGCCCCAACCTATTCCAAATCGAGCTTGATTCAAACATCCTAGTGGACCTTTTAAGCCTTTTACATTTGGTAGTAAATTTTCTTCTGGTACAAATACATCTTCAAAAACTAATTCTGAAGTAATAGAAGCTCTAAGTGACCATTTACCTTTTTGCATTGGTGCAGAAAACCCTTTTGATTTTGTATCAACAATTAAACCTCTAATAATACCATCTTCATCTTTTGCCCAAACAATTGCAATATCTGCTATCGTTCCATTTGTTATCCACATTTTACTTCCATTAAGAATAAAGCCTCCACTAACTTTTTTATAATTTGTAAGCATACCACTTGGATTTGAACCAAAATTTGGTTCGGTTAATCCAAAGCACCCTATCTTATCACCTGAAGCAAGTTTAGGTAACCATTTTGTTTTTTGATCTTCATTTCCATAAGCATATATTGGATACATAACTAACGAACCTTGTACAGAAACAAATGATCTTATACCTGAATCGCCTCTTTCAAGCTCCTGACATAATAATCCATATGCAATATTAGATAAGCCTGCGCAACCATATTTTTCAGGAAGATTCATACCAAGGAAACCTAAATCTCCAAATTTCTTAATTAAATGACTTGGAAAGGTTCCTTCTTTAAAATGCTTTTCTATAATTGGAAGAACTTCATTATCAACAAATTCTCTACATGATTTTTGAACTAGTAATTCTTCATCTGAAAAATATTGTGAAATACCTAAATAATCTAAACCTATTAAATTCATTAAATTTCCTTTATTTTAAAAATTATATAACTCTCTAACTTTACCTTCAATTTGATTTACAGGTAAATAAACATCTTTCTCCAATTGACTTGAGAAAGGTATAGGAGTATCAAGAGCTCCTATTCTCATTATTGGCGCATCTAATAATTTAAAACATTTTTCATTAATATATGCTGATATTTCGGCACCAATGCCACCAGTTAAATTTGCTTCATGCAAAATTAACATTCTATTAGTTTTTGATAGGGATTCTTCAACTAAATCTTTATCCCATGGCATTAAACTTCTTAAATCAATAATTTCAATACTTATATTTTCGTTTTTTAATTTTTCTGCAACTTTCATTGACCAATGTAGACCCATACCATAAGTAACAATAGTCAAATCATTACCTGTTTTTTTGATATCAGCTTTACCTATTTCTATATTATAATAACTTTCTGGAACATCACTTTTTATACTTCTATATATATATTTATGTTCAAAAAATAAAACAGGGTTTGGATCAATAATTGATGTATTTAAAAGTCCTTTTGCATCATAGGGAGTTGATGGTGCAACAATTTTCAAACCAGGTGTATTAAAAAACCATGACTCAGGAGATTGTGAATGAAATGGACCAGCACCCATTCCACCGCCATAAGGTAATCTTATAATGATATTTAAAGATTCTCCCCATCTATAATGGGTTTTTGCTATATTATTTATTATTTGATTAAATCCACAACTAACAAAATCAGAAAATTGCATTTCTACAATAGGAATGAAACCATCCAATGCTAAACCAACTGAAGCACCTAAAATACCTGATTCAATTATAGGCGTATTTCTAACTCTAATAGAACCAAATTCTTCTTTAAAATCTTTCGTGATTTTAAAAACACCTCCATAATCACATATGTCTTGGCCCATAATGAGGGTATTATCATATTTTTGCATATTATATCTTAAAGAATCAGAAATAGAATCTATATATCGTATTTCCTTAACATCATTTTTTGATTTAATTAAATTAAAATCATATTCTTTAAAAACATCATTTAATTCTGTTATCTTATCACTTTCAGGCTCATTAGAATTAAAAGCAAAATCAAATGCAGAATCTAGCTCTTTATCAATTTGACTAATGATTTCTAAATTAATTTTTTCTGTTAAAATTTTCTTTTCTTTTAAGTAAGATTTAAATTGTAGCAATGGATCTTTTTGTTCCCATTTTTTAAAAAGTTTTTTGGGTATATAATCAGTACCAGAAGCTTCTTCATGACCCCTCATTCTAAAAGTCATTGCTTCTATTATTACAGGACCACCTCCATTTCGAATTTTTTTTGCTACTTTATTTATTGTTTCATAAACCTCTAAAACATTATTGCCGTCAATGGTTAAACCTTCAATTCCGTAACCTATAGCTTTATCAGATAATTGCTTACACTTAAATTGTTCTGAAGATGGAGTGGATAAACCATAACCATTGTTTTCAATAAGAAAAATCACTGGTAGATTCCATACAGCAGCTAAATTAACAGCTTCATGAAAATCTCCTTCACTAGTTGAGCCATCACCTGTGAATGATAATATAACTTTTTTATCATTTTTAAGTACTGAAGCTAGACCAAAACCATCGGCCACTGGTAGCATTGCTGCTAAGTGCGAAATCATTCCAACAATATTTTTAGACATCAAGCCAAAATGAAAACTTCTATCTCTTCCTTTTGTGAAACCATTATCTTTTCCCATAAGTTGACAAAACAATTTGTTTAAGTCTACTTCTCTAGTTGTAAAAACTCCTAAATTTCTATGCATGGGAAGAATTACATCGGTATCCTTTAGTGCAAAAGTAGAACCAACAGATATAGCCTCTTGACCAATTCCTGAAAACCATTTAGATATTTTGCCTTGTCTTAAATAGTTTAGCATTCTATTCTCAATAGCTCTCGGTAGTTCCAAAAAATATAATAATTTTAAAAGTTGTTTATTATTCATCTTTTTACTAAAAATTTAAAACTTCTTCTATACCATCACTTATCCATTCTGTTTGAACCAAAATTTCATTTTCTAAATTTGGTGAGTAAGCTATATGAACATCTTTTGATGCTATCCGCTTAACAGGAGCATCAAGATATTTAAATCCTACATCGGCAATTTGTGCAGATATTTCAGCACCAAAACCTGATGTAAGATGATCTTCATGAGCTACAATCACTCTATTAGTTTTTTTAATAGAATTTAATATTGTATCCATATCCAATGGGTTTAATGTTCTTATATCAATGATTTCAATCGATTCATTTGAATTTCTTGCTGCCTCAACAGATTTTTGAACTATAGCTCCCCATGTGACAATTGTTAAATCAGTTCCTTCTTGAACGATTTTAGCTTTTCCAAATGGCAATAAAAAATCCTCATTTGGTTCTGGAGAGGATGCAAAACCTTGTCTATATATTCCTTTGTGTTCCATAAATAATACAGGGTCATCACATCTGCATGCATATTTCAATAACCCTTTAGCATCATAAGCATTTGAAGGATAGGCAACTTTTAAGCCTGGGGTATGCGCAAAATAACCATCTATGCTCTGACTATGATAAAGTGAACCATGAATATAACCACCAACAGGTACTCTTATTACAAGTGGACAAGACCAATTACCATTTGATCTATATCTCATAGTAGCAACTTCATTTCTAATTTGCATCATTGCAGGCCATATATAATCACCAAATTGAATCTCAACAACAGGCTTATAACCTGCTACAGACAATCCTATAGCTGTACCAATTATTGATGATTCAGCTAAAGGAGAATTAAATACTCTATCTTTTCCATGTTTATCTGTCAAACCTCTTGTAGCAGTAAATACACCACCTTTATCTCCACCTACATCTTCACCATAAATCATCATTTTTTTATTATACTCCAATTCCTCACTTAAAGCATGATTAATACTATCAACCATTACTGTTTTATCGTTAATAATATTTGGTTTATTGGATAAATTTTGATTAATTTTTTTGGAGTCAGAAAATAAATGTTTTGTTGCATTGTCCGGATGTGGATTTTCTTGCTTTTCAACAAAATCTACTTCCTCTTCTATCATTTTTTTAATATTTTCTTCAATCTTTGAAAATTCCTTAACTGATATAATATTTTTATCAGTACATTGCTTTACAAATTTTAAAATTGGATCATTTTTTTTATCTTTTTCAAGCTCTTTTTCAGATCTGTATTTTCTTTGATCGTCTGAAGATGAGTGAGGAAGCAATCGAACTACTTTAGATACTATTACACTTGGACCCAATCCTTTTCTTGCTCTTTCAATAGCTTTTTTAAAAGCAAGTTGAGTTTCAAAAAAATTTGTTCCATCAACATTAAACCTGGATAAATCTTCATAACCAGAGCATATATTATAGACAGAGCCACCACTAGTCTGCTCTTCAATTGGAACTGATATAGCATAACCATTATCTTGAATATGGAAAATCACTGGAGCTTTATCCTTACTTGCCCAATTTAGAGCTTCATGAAAATCACCTTCACTTGTAGTTCCTTCACCTGATGAAACATAACAAACACCCTTATTTCCATCTCTTTGTAGAGCAAATCCAGTTCCAACTGCTTGAAGATATTGAGTTCCGGTACAACTGGATTGACTTACTATGTTTAATTCTTTATTACCATAATGTTGAGGCATTTGTCTACCTCCTGAATTTGGGTCTCCCTCTTTATGTAAAAAACACATCAGCATATCTCTTGCTGATGAACCCCAACCAAGACAAAAGGCTTGATCTCTGTAATACGGATAAGCATAATCTAAACTTGGATTAAATGATATTGAAGCAGCAAGCTGAGCAGCTTCATGTCCAGCTGCCCCAATATGGAACCAGCTTTTGCCTTGTTTTAGCATGATTAACATTTTGTCATCTAAATATCTTGACGTTAGCATTTTTTCATAAATGCTAATTAATTCTTTTTTATTAAAATTATGTAATTTCATTTTTATTCCTTTATTAAATTTTCTTTGAAATATTTTGTAAATAATTTTGCTATATCTAAACATTTATAATCAAAATTAGTTTGATTACTAATTGATGTAACGCCTTTTTCAAAAATTCCGCACGGTATTAATCCATTGTAATAACTTAAATCTGTACTTACATTTAATGCAAAACCATGCATGGTAACCCATTTTGCTAATCTTACTCCAAATGCTGCTATTTTATTATCATCAACCCAAATGCCAACATAGTCATCACTATAATTACTATCAATTTTTAATTCTTTCAATAAATCAATTATAGTTTTACTTAAAACACCCAAATACCAATTAATACTCATTTTATAATGATGTAAATCAATTATTGGGTAGCCAACTAATTGTCCTGGACCATGGTAGGTTACATCTCCCCCTCTATCGATTTTAACAATATCAGTATTATCTTTAGAATTGAGAATGTGGTTTTCATTGGCATTTTTTCCTAGAGTATACACATGATCATGCTCAAGTAACAGAACTACATCTTTAATTTCTTTTTTAATTCTTAATTCGTGAAGTTGTTTTTGTAACTTCCAAATAGGTTTGTATTTTCTTTTTGATAACCAAAACAAATTAAGCTGGTCATTAGATTCATTTTTGATTAAATCTAAAATATGACTAGAGTCAGTAATATGCTCAATATCCTTAAAATGAATACCTATATCTGTAATTTCTTTAATCATAAATCGTTAAATATGAATTGCTTCTCCAAGAGCATCTGCAGTAGCTTCCATAATTGCTTCTGATAATGTTGGATGTGGATGTATTGAATTTAAAATTTCATTATGAGTTGTTTCTAAATCTCTTGATAGCGAAATTTCAGAAATTAAATCTGTAGCATTAGCGCCTATAATATGGCAACCCAATAATTCACCATATTTGTCATCATATATTATTTTAACAAAACCATCAGTTTCACCAATTGCTACAGCTTTACCTAGTGCTCTAAGCGGAAATTTA
>CETU01022271.1_pt1 | contig 23202 bp, 13 predicted proteins | sample 356531 | NCBI WGS metagenome assembly CETU01 (sample SAMEA2623488, study PRJEB7988) | marine metagenome | isolation source: saline water (ENVO:00002010), including
GGTGACGAAGGAGGAGGAGGAGATGGAGGAGGTGATCCACCACCACCTACACCACCAAGTGCTGCAACTTTAACAGCGCCATCTAATAACAAAGTTTGTGAGACAGGAACTAGTATTAGTGATACTCAAAGTAATGTAGATTTTTCTTGGTCTGCATCTGCTAACACTAATTCGTATGATTTAAAAATAACTAATCTAAATACAAATCAGATAACCAATAAAACTGGTTTAACAACAACAAGTGCAACAGTAGCTTTAGCTAAGGGTAATCCATATTCATGGCAAATTACATCTAAAAGTAGTCAGACAACACAAACAGCTAGCAGTGCTACATGGAAATTTTATTTAGCGGGAGCTACCGGGCAGACAAGTTATGCTCCGTTTCCAGCTGATTTAAAAACTCCAGCATCTGGGGCAACTGTTTCAAGAACATCTGAAGGGAAAGTAAAGTTAACATGGGAGGGATCTGATCCTGATACTTCTTCTGGATTAAAGTATACTGTTTATATTGATAAAACTGATGGAAAGCAAAATCCAACAAGTGAATTATCAAACTTAGAAACAAGTGAAGTAGAAGTTGCTGTTGATGCAGCAACTATATATTACTGGAGAATTATGACTAGTGATGGAACTAATAAGAGTTATTCCATTGTTTATTCGTTTAGAACTGAATAATATTTTATTTTAACTTTAAATTAATATCCTAATGAGTTTTGATTATCTAATTCATTAAGGTTAATACATCCTTTTTGGTATCCTGGAACTGGATTATAATTTAAAACCATAGTAGCAATTTCTTTTGAGGTTTTAAATCCCCAAACCGTTAAGCCTCTAATTTCACTGATAACGGATTTGTTTTTTAAATTCTTGAAATCAGTTGAAAATTTATTTAAGATATCTTCTAATGATTGTTTTCCTATAGGTTTCTTATTGTTTTGTTCATAATCATTCACTAATAACTTAAATTTTTCTGTAAATTTTTTTTGTTCATCTATGGTATAACTTTCACCTATTAAAATATCAATAAATTGAGGAATTTTTAAAGTTATTGATCCAGGAGAATCGGTTTCAGGGATAATTATTTCACATAATTGAGCTAAAAAATTAAAACTAGTTTTTGAAAAGTATATAGGTTCATAATCTTCAAAAGTTTCACAACTGGTTAAAAGATTAATAGTTGAAGTGCTTAAAACTAAACCACTTGAACTAAATAAAATACCTTTTAATAGTTTTCTTCTTTTCATTAAATATTTCCTTTATTTAATTCTTCAACAGCGTAATTTGCTGCTCTAGCTGTTAATGCCATATATGTTAAAGACGGATTCTGTGTTGCTGATGAAGTCATACATGCACCATCTGTAACAAAGACATTTCTTACATCATGAATTTGATTGAACTTATTTAATACTGACGTTTTTTTGTTTTTACCCATTCTTGCTGTACCCATCTCATGAATTCCTCTTCCTATTGGGGCATTTGAGTCAAAAATATTAATGTCTTTACAACCAGCATTTTCTAACATTTCTGCTGCTTGTTGTTTCCAATCCTCTTTCATTTTCTTTTCATTTTCTTTGAACTCTGCATCAATAACTATTTTTGGAAGTCCCCATATATCTAAATCATCATAATCTAATTTCATCATATTTTCATGATAAGGTAAAACTTCACCAAATCCACCCATACCAACCTGCCATTTTCCAGGTTTAGTAATTGCTTTTTTAAAAGCTTTACCATAACCAATCTCATTTATATATTCAGACCAATCTGTTCTTGAAGCTCCTCCTTGATATCCATATCCTCTTAAAAAATCAACCTTTTTTGAATTATTATCTAAATTTCTAAATCTTGGAATATAAAAACCGTTTGGTCTATTTCCATAATAATATTTATCCTCAAATCCATCTATTTTTCCACTAGCACCGCTTCCTAATTGATGATCCATAATATTATGACCAACTTCACCCGAATCATTTCCAAGACCATCAGGAAATCTATTAGATTTTGATTGAAGGAGTATAGATGCTGATGCTATTGCAGATGCACATAAGAAAATTATTTTAGATCGATACTCAATATGTTCATTAGTTTTTGAATCTATTATTCTTACACCAGTTGCTTTTCCAATGTCTTCATCGTATATTATATTGTAAACTATAGAGTTTGGTCTTATAGTCAAATTACCAGTTTCTTCTGCTGATGGAAGTGTAGAAGAATTAGAGCTGAAGTATCCACCATATGGACATCCTCTATCACATTTGTTTCTAAATTGACATTTACTTCTGTGTTTTGAATTAATATCCTCTGTTAAGTGTGCAACTCTACCAATGGTTAGATATCTGTTGTTATATGTGTTTTCAATACTATCTTTTAACTTGTTTTCAACACAGTTAAGCTCCATTGGTTTTAGAAACTCACCATCTGGAAGGTGTGATAAATTCATTTTTTCTCCACTAACTCCAATAAATTTTTCAACATAGTCGTACCATGGTTTAATGTCTTTATATCTGATCGGCCAATCGACTCCATATCCATCAATTAAATTGGCTTTAAAATCATAATCACTCCACCTGTAGGTTTGTCTTCCCCATATTAGAGACCTTCCTCCAACTTGTGTACCTCTAATCCAATCAAATGTCTTTAACTCTTTATAATCATTTATCGAATCATCATTATAAAAATGTTTATTTGCTTCACCAAAGTATCCCCATCTTGATTGTTTGTTGTATTTTTTTTTGTCTTTAGATGATAATCTTCCTCTGTGTTTAAAATCCCAATCCTCTTTGAACATAGTAGGGTAGTCATCGATGTGTTTAACCATTCTTCCTCTTTCAAGAACTAAAGTCTTTAATCCTTTTTCACAAAGCTCTTTTGCTGCCCATCCACCACTGATTCCAGATCCTATAACAATTGCATCATATGAGTTAGTTTTATGAGTTGTAATGTGCTTCATTAGTTATTTATTTCATGAATGATATTCCATCAATAGCTTTATTGCTTAAGTCAAATAATGTTGCATTTTCCCAATGTGATCCTGTTCCCCATAGAGTTTTACAATTCGTAGAAACCCATGCTGGTTCCCAATAAATTAATCCACTTCCTCCACCTGAAATAATTTTATTTTTTAAATCAATAAGATAGTTTTGTTGTCCTTCAATTGTAGCAGGATAGCCTGAGATTAAAGAATTTTCATCAAGAATATTATTTGCATCATCAATATTTTTCATTGTATATGGATATGCAGTCTCCACAATCATTAATTTTTTATTATATGTTTCAATTAAGTTTTTTATTGATTGGTCTAAATCTATTAAGTTAACACTTGACCATTTTGGATAATAAGAAATTCCTATCCAATCATAATTATCAATACCATTTTGCGATGCTTCTGAAAACCACCACAATGCATTTTCAGGCTGTGCAATGTGTAACATAATTTCAATTTCTTGGTTTAAATCTCTAATTGCTGAAATACCTTTATTTATTAGATATGAATTTCTATTCCAATCAATTTTTTCACTATGATTGTTTTCTTCTTGTAATAACATTGTATTAATCTCGTTCCCAACTTGAACAATGTCTGGTTTTAAATTTTCTTGAACTAATTCTTTTAAAACAGACTGTGTATAAGAATATAAAAGACCACCTAATTCAATAGTTTTTCCTATTGAATTTTCCCAATCTTTAGGAATTATTTGTTTTTTTGGATCTGCCCAAGTATCAGAATAATGAAAATCTAGTAAAACTTTCATTCCTAGTTCTTTAGATCTTCTTATTGTTTTTTTTACATCATCTAGATTAGAATAATTTGTCCATTTTGGATTATTCCATAGTCTTACTCTAATAATTTCAGCACCAGAATTCTTAAAAATATGAAAGACGTCTTCAAAATTGTTATTTAGGTTTTTATAGGTTGCCCCACAGTCTTCCATTTCATTAACATATGATAGATCTGCTCCATCCATAAATGATGAATCTCCAATAATTTTGTCTTTTTGATCATCATTTTCGTTTGATTGATTAACACAAGAAATAAACATCACTAAAAAAATTAGTATAAGTTTTTTCATATTAAGCTAATATATTAATTGTCAGGATTACTTTATGTCAATTTTTTTTAGTAATAAATAATCCCATGAATTAAATTCAAGATTTTGTTTTGAACTCAATTTAATTAATTCACCATTAAGAAGGTTTTCATAATTACCATCTATATCATGATTTATAGATTTTACTTTTTTTGATAAATTACTAATGAACAAAACATTTTCATCATCTAGTGTTCTTTCTAAAATAAAAATATCATCATCCATTGAGTTTTTAATGTCAAACTTTGTTTCTTTTGAAAAATGCAATGCTTTATTATTTCTTTTTATTTTCCCAAGCTTATTGTAAAATTTAACCAGCTCAGTATTTTCTTTTGGTATAAAGTCTTTTTCAAAAAACTCCAATCTTTTATTTAATGAATATTCTTGACCATTATAAAGTAAAGGAATTCCTGGCATTACATAAGTTAATACAGACATTGTTAAATAACTATCACCCATTCTGTCAAAGACAGTTCCAGCCCAAGTATTTTCATCATGATTTGATGTGAAGTTCAGTAAAATATGATTTTCTTCATAAATAGATAAATCTCTATTTATATTATCTTTTAAATCTTTTGCTGATTTATGACCTATAGAGATTTTATTGAGAATGTGATGGCCCTGCCAGTTGTAGCTCATTTCAAAAGTGTTAATTAAATCAAAACCTCCAACATTGAAAGGGTCTGATTCAGCAAGCATAAAAACATTTTTAACTTTTCTTAGCTCATTGATTGATTCTTTCCAAAAATCTACTGGACAGCTGTGAGCAGCATCACATCTGTAACCATCGATATCAAATTCTTCAATCCAATATTTCATTGCATCAATCATTTCAGATCTCATATCAGAATTTTCAAAATTTAAGTCTGCTACGTCAGTCCATCCCCATGATTCACCAGTGTATGGATTTATAGGATCAGTGATTTTACCATCATTGTCTTTTGTATAATAATCTGGATTATTGTATATCCATGAATGATCCCAAGCTGTATGATTTGCAACCCAGTCCATAATCACTATCATATCATTTGCATGTGCTTCTTCTACCAGTTCTTTTAAATCTTCACTATCACCAAATTCAGGATTAATTCCTTTATAATCAGAAATTGAGTAATAAGATCCAAGACCTCCCTTTCTTTTTTCTTTACCAATTGGATGAATAGGCATTAACCATAAAATTTCAACACCTAATTCCTTTATTTTTTTAATATCATTAGTTACAGCTTTAAATGTTCCTTCTTTTGAATACTGTCTAACATTTACCTCATATACTATCCCCTTATTAATTTCACCTCTGTCTACTTGAAATTGATTGTCATTACATGAAATTATTAATGATAAAATGAGTAATGTTTTAATCGATCTAAACATATTTTAATTTTTTATCTGAAAGGTTGTTAATAATATTTTTACTTGAATCTTTTCCAGAAACAATAATTGACTCGTTAGTTATATCAAATTTTAATATTTGATTTTTATAAAAAATATTAAATTTTAATCTATTCCAGTGTTTAGGGATTTTGGGATTAATAATAATATTTTTTTTATCAATTTTTAAACCTCCAAAACCTTCAACTATTGCAATCCAACTACCTGCCATTGATGTAATATGAAGCCCTTGCTCAACCTCTTTATTATAATCATCTAGATCTAACCTAGAACTTCTTAGAAAATATTCATAAGATTTTTCAACTTGATCGATATGAGATGCAATTACTGAATGAATTGATGCTGATAATGAAGATTCATGCACTGTGTATTTTTCATAAAATCTAAAGTGTTTTTCAATAAACTCATATGAAAAATCATTTTCAAAATAATATATACCTTGAATTACATCTGCTTGTTTTATGTATGGAGATCTTAAAATTTTATCCCATGACCAATTTTGATTTAAAGGTCTTTCGTTTTTTGGTATCTCATCCACATGAACTAGTTCTTTATCCTCAAATCCATCATCTTGCATGTATAGTTTATGTTTTTTTGAGTAGGGTAGATATATTTTATTTACAATTTTTTCCCATAAATCAAGCTCATTTTCATTAAAACCAAACGATTCATATTTTGATAAATTACTTTCTTTTAATCTTTTAAGGTTTTCAAGAGTATATGATAAACACCAAGATGCTCCATAATTTGTATACCAGTTGTTATTAACGTTGTTTTCATATTCATTAGGACCAGTTACACCTAAAATAACATACTTGTTGTGCTTTTCTGAAAAACTAACTCTTTGTGCCCAAAACCTTGATATACCTACCAGTATTTCAATTCCCATATTAGTCATGTAACTATAATCACTAGTATAATCTGTATATTTCTTTATAGCCATAACTATTGAAATATTTCTATGAATTTCTTCAAAAGTTATTTCCCATTCATTATGGCACTCTTCACCGTCTACTGTAACCATTGGATAAAGAGCTGCACCATGATTTAAACCTAGCTTTTCAGCATTTAATATTGCTTTGTCAAGTTGATTATACCTATATATTAAAAGGTTTTTTGCAATTTCAGTGTTTTTAGTCGCCAAATAAAAAGGAAAACAATAAGCTTCAGTATCCCAATAAGTACCACCTCCATATTTTTCACCAGTGAATCCTTTAGGTCCTACATTCAAATCAGGGTTTTGACCCATATATGTTTGATTAAGCTGAAATATATTAAATCGGATGCCTTGTTGAGACATTAAATCACCAGAAATTTCTATGTCTGATTTTTCCCATATATCTCCCCACAGCTTTTTTTGATATTCTAAAAGTTTTTCATAGCCAATCTCTGAACATTTATTAATTATTTGTTTAGATTTTTTATATATATCAGTTTTACATGTAAAATTTGAAATGTAACCACCAATTTTTTCAATTGTTAATGATTGATTTTTCTTAATGTTATATTTTAATACATGATTAGTCTCTCTATGATAATCAAATGGAATATCTTCTTCATCTAATATCATTCTGGTTTTACTAAATGAACATATCTTAAAATCTGTTTTTAAAACCTTTGATTTTATGAAAGTACTATCATTGTTTTGTAAAATTTCATCTGTTTTTAAAAATTTTTCATTCCAATTAGAATCAATATTAAATACTTTATCATCTATAAATGATCTAACAACAATATTACAATCAGAGTTTAAACATCTGACAGAGTATTTTAAAAATCCAATTTCATTAATTTTTAAAGAAATAAATCTTTCAGATTTAACTTCAACTATTTTTCCATTATTTAATTCAACTTCAAAATCTCTTCTTAATAAACCTTTTTTCATATTTAACTCTCTTTTGAAAGAGTTAATTTTCTTAACCTTATTTAAATCTAATATTTCACCATCAATAGTTATTGATATTCTTATCCAGCTTGGACAATTAACTGTTTTTGCGAAATAACTAGGATATCCAACTTTCCACCACCCAACTTTAGTCTTATCTGGGTAAAAAATACCACCGATATAGTTTCCGTCCAGTTTGTCTCCAGAATAATCCTCTTCAAAATTTCCTCTTTGACCAAATATCCCATTACCTAAGCTAAATATACTTTCAGAGGACATATGATTTTCTTTTTTAAAGTCCTCTTCAACAATTGACCATTCACTATATTTTAAGTAGCTATTGTACATTAATTATATCTTTAATTTTTAAATTTTTAAAACTTCTATAAACAACTTTAGCGTTATTTAAAACATCTTTTGAACCAATTCCTACTGTATACATATTTAATTTGTTTGCTCCTGCAATTCCAGAATATGAGTCTTCAAAAACAACACATTTTTCAGTATTTGTTATTGCTAAATCGGCAGCTTTTTTAAAACCTTCTGGATCAGGTTTTGAATTAGATACATTATTTCCATCAATAATTACAGAGAAAAGATCAATTATATTTAATTGAGTTAGAATTTTTTTTGCGTTTCTGCTTGCGGAGTATAATGCTATATTAATATTTTCTTTAATAGCTTCATGAATAAAATTTAACACCCCCTCACAAACATCTTTCTCATTAAGGTTTTTAATAAAATCTTTATAAATATTATTTTTTTCTTCTAAAAGAATTTTAATTTGTTTTTCAGAAAGTTTAGTGTTTGACCACTGCATTATCAGATCTAAACATTTTTTTCTGTTTACACCTTTTAATTCTTCATTCTTCTTTCTTGTTAAATTATATCCAATTTTATCACAGACAATTTTCCAAGCTTTATAATGATACTCAGATGTTTCAGTGATTACTCCATCTAAATCAAAAATAAACGTTGTGAATGAGCTTTTTTTCATTACCTAATAGCTTTATTATTTGTGATTGTTAGATTGAGTAATGATGCTATCAAAAGAGAAATACCTGCCAATATCATTGTATTAATCGTTTCTTCACCTATAAGACCACTTAAAAAATTGATTGCCCCTAAAGCTGCAATAATTTGAGGAATAACAATAAACATGTTAAAGATACCCATTGTAATACCCATTTTATTTTCATCTACTGAACTTGAAAGCATAGCATAGGGCATTGAAAGAATACTTCCCCATGCGATTCCAATCAAAGCAAATGAAATGTTTAAATAAGTATGATGAGTTATAAAATACATAGAAATAAAACCAATTCCACCCAAAGCAAGAGATGCCATGTGTAATCCTTTTCTATTTATCAGTCTCTTTGAAGAATAAATTGTAAAAAATAATGCAAAAAGCATTGAGGATAAACCGTATACACCCATATATGCTCCTGTTAAATTAGACGCTTCTTGAAATTTTAAATTCTTAGTATCAAAGTCATTCTTTTCAAAGTTATCATTGAGGTTGTACTCAGACTCAATTGGATATGGAGCATTAAAAACATGTTCAGTTATGGCAGGGTTAGCCATACTCCACATTGTAAAAAAAGCAAACCAGCTAAAAAATTGAATTGCTGCTAATTTTTTCATTGTTGTAGGCATACCACCAACATTTGTAATAATATCATTAACCATGTTGCTAAAACTCCATGGTTTATTAACTTTTATTTTTTCTTTTTCATTCGGAGGATATTCCTTTGTTGTAAAAATTGTGTATAGAATAGATGTTAAGAAGACAAAACTTCCAATTGAGAACGCAACTTTAACTGACATTGGAACTACTCCAGCATCAGCTTCATTACTGACACCAAGTTCAGAAACGAACCAGGGTAGATTGCTTGCTATCCAAGTACCAATTCCGATAATTAATGTTTGAGTAATAAATCCATATGTTCTTTGTTCTTCTGGAAGTTTATCAGCAACCAAAGCTCTAAATGGTTCCATAGAAATATTTATTGAGGCATCTAAAACCCATAATAATCCAGCTGCAATCCATAGAGTAGGAGAGTGAGGAACAATAAATAAAGCAATAGAACTTAAAATTGCTCCAATTAAAAAATAAGGTCTTCTTCTTCCAAGTTTAGGATGCCAAGTATTATCACTTAAATATCCTACTACTGGTTGAACTATAAGTCCTGTTAAAGGTGCTGCAATCCATAGAAGAGGAATTGTTTCTTGTTCTACCCCAAGAGTTTGAAAAATTCTTGACATAAATCCACCTTGCAGAGCAAATCCGAATTGTATGCCAAGGAACCCGAAACTCATGTTCCATATTTCCCAAAAATTTAATTTTTTCTTATTCATTATCGTTGTTAAAACGATAAGCTCGGCTTATCAAATTTATAAATTGTGAGAAGTAGATTTATAAAAATGATTGATCAAATATATATTTTTTTTTAAATGATATTAAAAAAACAAATGATTTTTAACATTTAATAATTACTACAACGTTATAGTGTTAATATTTATTTCACGATTTAGTTGATTGACGACTAGTAATAGTAGTTTCTATTGTTTTTGTAGTGTATTTAATAGATTTTTTTGAGTTGTCTAATCTATCAATCAGCATCTTACAAGCTTCTTTTCCAATTGTTTCACCATGCTGATCTACTGTTGTTAATGATGGGTCAGAAAATCTAGAAATAACTCCATCAGTAAAGCCAATAACTTCAACCTCTTCTGGAATTTTCTTATTATTTTTTTTCAATACTTTTAGTGCAGAAGCAGCATATATTTCATTAACGGCAAATATTCCATCAATTGATTTATTTAATTTTAATGCATTTTGAATTCTTTGTTCAATATTTGAAAGTTCTTTTTCAGAACTTTTTTTATCATCCACTTTAATAATTAGATTATTATCTAATTCAATATTATTTTCTTTAAGGGATTCTACATATCCCATAGTTCTTAATCTTCCTACATTTACATAATCTTCAGTAGTAATAAGCAATATGTTTTTTCTTTCATTTGATATAAGATGATTAGTTGCTTTTTTTGCTCCTTCTATATCATCAATTATAACTTTATCACAATAAATATTATTTGATACTCTATCAAATAAAACAATAGGTATATCTAAATCTAATGTTTCATTGATATGATGAAAATCTTGTTTTAGCATTGTTTCTTTAGAAAGAGATATTATCAACCCATCAATTTGACCATCTACAAGAGTTTCAATATTTAAAACTTCCTTTTCAAAAGATTCATTTGAAACACTAATGATTACATTATATCCTTTCTTTTTTGCATGTTTTTCAATTCCCATAATGACTTTAGAAAAGAAGTAATGAACCATTTCAGGAATAATAACACCAATGGTTTTAGTTTTTCTATTTTTAAGACTTAAAGCAACATTATTTGGTTTATAGTTGTAGAGTTTAGCAAAAGCTTTAATTTTTTCTTTAGCATCATCACCAATTTCACTGCTGTTTTTTAATGCTTTCGAAACTGTAGATATTGAATAGTTTAGCTCATTTGCAATCTCCTTTAATGTTATCCTTTTTTTCACTAAATATTCAATTTTATTGAAACAATCTTGCTAAATTAACAATAATATAAAATGATTTTTATCAATCTGTTAAAAAAAAACTTATTAACACTACAACGTTATAGTTGTTATACTACAACGTTGTAGTTGACAGGTGATATCTTAAAAGGTTTTTTCAAGAGCTTTTTTTTCTAGTTTAGTAGTTGAGAAGTAGATTTTTAATTTAATAACTAACAATAATGAAAATCTTAAGTAATATTTATGTTTTGTTGCTTTGTTTAACCTCTTTTTATGGTTTTTCACAGCAAACTGTAACAGGAAATGTTTCTGATCAAAGTGATAATCCTCTTCCGGGTGTCGCTGTTGTAATTGAAGGAACTTCAACAGGAACGGTTACAGATTTTGATGGTAATTATTCTATTACTGTCGATGATGGACAGATTCTAGTATTTTCATATTTAGGTTACGAAACTCAACGAATAACAGTTGACACTGTAACATTAAATATAGTAATGCTTGAATCAAGTTCAGAGTTAGATGAAGTTGTTGTAATTGGATATGGTACAGCCCAGAAAAAAGATTTAACCGGTGCTGTAGATTTAGTTACACCAGCTGATTTTAATAAAGGAACAGCAGTTAATGCTCAACAACTAATTCAGGGTAAAGTTGCAGGAGTATCTATCGTTTCTAATGATGGAGCACCTGGAGCTGGTTCTAATGTTTTAATTAGAGGTATAGGTTCTTTGAATCTAAATTCCAACCCCTTATACGTAGTTGATGGTGTACCATTAGATGCTGGGGGAGTAGGTGGTTCAAGAAATCCGTTAAATGTCATAAATCCTAATGATATTGAATCGATTAGTATTTTAAAAGATGCTTCTGCTACCGCTATTTATGGATCTAGAGCTGCTAACGGAGTTATATTGATAACCACAAGAAAAGGTAGATCTGGAGAGTTTTCTTATACTTATTCATTAAGGCAATCTACATCAAAACCAATTAGTTTTGTTGATGTTTTGACAGGAGATGAAATGAGAACGTACTTCATGTCAAATGGCTCTAGCGATGAAAAATCAAGACTTGGAAATGAAAACACTGATTGGCAAAGAGAAATATATGAAAATGCTTCAACTAACAATCAGACTTTTTCAGCTTCTGGAGGGTTAGGAGGTATTCCATTTAGAGGTTCTATTGGATATACAAGCCAAGAAGGAATTTTAAAAACTGATAAGTTTGAAAGATTATCTGCAAGTGTTAGTTTATCTCCTACGCTTTTAGATGGTGATTTGAGAATTAATACAAATGTTAGATATGTAAATACTAATAATGATTTTGCTGCTAGAGGAGCAATTGGAAGTGCAGTTTTCTTTGATCCAACTAAACCAGTTTATGACTATGGAAATCAATATGGCGGGTATTGGACATGGCTTGAAGCTGATGGCACGAAACTAGCTCTATCCCCTGTTAATCCAATTGCTTTACTTGACTTAACTAATGATCAATCTGAAGTGAATAGATTAATATCTAATATTAAGTTAGATTATGATATAATTAGCGGTTTAACTGCTACCGTAAATGCCGGTTATGATTATTCTAAAGGATCCGGAACTACAATTATTGATAAAAATATGCCTAATGATGGTGTTGGTTTTAATGGTAGTGACAATAACTATGAAAATGAAACAATAAATCAGTTGTTTGATGCATATTTAAATTACAGTAGCGACTTTGATAAACTTGGTTTTTCATTAACTGCAGGTCATTCTTATCAGAGTTTTGAGTATGACAATACTGCTCTAAACTATACTGAGTATTTAAATTCAGATGGTTCAATTAATTCTGATAACTCAATTAATCAGGAATTTATAGATACATCAAAAAATGTTTTACTTTCTTATTTTGGTAGACTTAATTTAAACTGGGATGAAAAATACTTACTAACAGCCACATACAGAGCTGATGCATCCTCAAAGCTTCCAAAAGATGATAGATGGGGGCACTTTATTTCAGCTGCATTAGCATGGAATATTCATAATGATTTTAATATTGAAAATGTTTTTGATGTTTTTAAATTGAGATTAGGTTATGGTGAAGTTGGTAATGTAAATGGTTTAGGTGATTATAATTTCTTAACAAGATATGTTAAAAGTAACAATCAAGGATTATATGGATTTGGAACACAATTTTATACAACATATAGACCTGAACCTATTAATAAAGATCTAAGATGGGAAGTTGGTCAAACTACAAATGTAGGTCTTGACTTTTCTTTTTCTAAAATTAAATTAAGCGGTTCTGTAAATGCATACATTAAAGAAACTAATGATTTAATTGCAACAGCTGTTGTTGATCCATTTACAAACTTTGGAACTACTTTAGATGCTAACATTGGAGATATGGAAAATAAAGGTATTGAAGTAGTTCTTAACTCTACACTTATTGATAGTGATGATTTTTCTTTTGGTTTTAGCTACAATGTATCTTTTAATGATAACAAGATATTGAGACTAGTGAATGAACAAAATGTTGGTGATATTGGTTTTGGTAATGCTCTTCAAAGACATCAAGAAGGAAAATCGCCCTATGCATTTTATACATATAAGCAAATCTATGATTTTAAAGGAAGACCGATTGAAGGTGCTTTTGCTGATTTGAATGGAGATGGAATAATTAACAATAACGATAGATACTTTTACAAAGATCCATACGCTGATGTTTTAATGGGACTAACATTAAATTTTAGATATAGAAACTTTGATTTAACTTCTGTATCGAGAGCTAGTTTAGGTAATTATGTTAGCAATAGAATGCACGCAGCATCTGTTTATACTCAAATTATAAATTTGAATAGAATTTCTAACGTACATAAAAAGTTTCTAAATGATCAACTTATTTCTTTTTCTGATAAAAACAACGTAAGTGATCATTATGTTAGAAATGCTTCATTTTTTAAAATGGATAATATAACTCTAGGATACACAATTGATAACTTTATTGACAATAACCCTATGAGATTGTATTTAACTGGTGATAATTTGTTTACTGTTACAAATTATGAAGGTATCGATCCTGAAATAACAGGAGGAATTGATAGTAATTTTTATCCAAGAGCAAGAACAATTGCCTTTGGATTAGATATAAATTTTTAAATTAAATAAAATGAAAAATTTGAAATATATATTAATTCTTGCTTTAACAATATATGCTTGCCACGGAGATTTAGATCAAAATCCAACAGATCCAGATTTATTTACTGAGGTTCAAGTTTATAGTACTTCCCAAGAAGCTAAAAGTGCTCTTGCGAAAGTTTATGCAAGTTTTGCTTTAACAGGACAACAAGGTCCTGCTGGTCAACCAGACATTGATAATAGTATTATTGATGAAGGTTTTTCTCAATTTACCAGAGTTATGTATACATTAAATGAATGTTCTACTGACACTGCTGTTGTTGGTTGGGGTGATCCTGGATTACCTAATATTCATGAAATGTCTTGGGATGTAAATAATCCATGGACAAAGGGAATGTATTTTAGATTAGCTCAAGCTGTATCTTTTGCAAATTCATTTATTGAAAATGCAGAAGAATTAGCTTCATCTGATCAAGAGGCTTCTTTTATGATTCAAGAGGCTAGATTTCTAAGAGCTTATGCTTATTATGTTTTAATGGATATGTTTGCTAATGTTCCTATTGTTACTAAATTAACGACTGATCTTCCAACTCAAAATTCAAGAGCTGAAGTTTTTAATTTTGTAGAATCTGAATTAAATGAACTAACTTCTTCTTTACCTTCATCTGGAGGGAATGAGTATGGAAGAGTAGATCAAACTGCTGCTCATGCATTATTATCTAGATTATATTTGAACGCACCAGTTTATGCTGGTAAGGATATGTATAATGAAGCTGCTGCATCTGCACAATCTGCAATTTCAGGAGCTTACTCAATTAATACTAATGATGCAAATGGTAACGGAAATGCATATGATGAGTTGTTTTTAGCTGACAACAATACAAATGGTGCACAAAATGAATTTATTTTTGTTGTACAATTTGATGGTTTGAAAAGTCAATCATGGGGAGGCTCAACTTTTGCAGTTCATGCTCCAATTGGAGGCAGTATGAATCCATCTGATTTTGGTGTAAATGGAGGTTGGGGAGGTTTAAGAACAACTAAAGGTCTAGTTGATAAATTCTCATATTCAATTACTTCTTCTAACTCAGATGGCGAACCGTTATCATGGTCTGATTCTAGAGCTATGTTCCATACAGATGGTCAAAATTATGAAATGGCGAAAGTTGGTCCATTTAAAGAAGGTTATGCTGTAACTAAATTTAAAAATATTAATAGTGCTGGCGGTGCCGGTGCTGATTCATCTGGAAATCACGTTGATACCGACCTTGCAATCATTAGACTTGCAGAGGTTTTACTTAATTACGCTGAGGCCCATGTAAGAGGAGGTGCTGGTGATTCATCAACAGCCGCTAATTACATTAACCAATTAAGATCAAGAGCTTCTGCTCCTACAATCAATTCATCTGACTTAAATGTAGATTTAGTTATGGATGAAAGAGCACGTGAATTATATTGGGAAGGTCACAGAAGACCCGACTTAATTAGGGATGGTAAATTTGTTACTTCATCCTATTTATGGCCATTTAAGGCTGGAGCTGCTCAAGGTATGGCAACTGATGAATACAGAAGAATATTTCCTATTCCAGAGGATGTTATTCTTGTAAATTCTAATATTAAACAAAATCCAAATTATTAATTATGAAAATAATGACTAAAATATTTAAAACTTTTGCAGTTGTAGCATTAATTTTTGCAACTGTAATATCATGCGACAATGAAGATTATTTAATTTTTACTGCCGTAAACGAAAAGGAAGTGAAGTTTCAAAATGAATTCCTTCCTGTATATAAACTATCTTCTGCTACTTCATCAAATGTTGCTGAAAGGTTAGTTTGGAATGAGCCTGATTTTGGTGCTCCTGCTACTATTACTTATGTTGTTGAAATTTCTACATCATCTAACTTTGGTAGTATTTCAATGAGTTCAGGTGATTTATCTTCAAATCATATGGCTCTGTCTGTTAAAGATTTACTTGGTATTGCTGAAACTCTAGGATTAGATGAAGATGGTAGTACTACAAATGCTGATGGATCTCCAAATAATGCTGCGACTCTATATGCTAGAGTAAGTGCTTATGCGGGTACTACATCTACTGGAGCTAACCCTTCATCAACTACTTCAGAATCAGCAACTATAAATATTGAGCTTTTAGAAACAGCTGGTTGTCAAGAACCTGTATTAAGCACATGGGGGCTTGTTGGAAGTGCTGTTAATGGATGGGGAGGTATTTCAAGAGGTTTTGCTGCTTCAAATGATATAGAAATGTTTGAAGTTGGTGATAATCTTTACCAAGCTTATGCTACACTATTAGATGGCGAATTCAAATTCAGAAAAGATGGTGGTTGGGCTGAAAATCTTGGAGATAATGATGCTGATGGTTCACTTGAAGCTGGAGGAGCTAATATTGCTGCATCTGCTGGAACTTATCTAGTGACTTTAGATTTATCAGAGAATACTTATAGTGTTGGTGCCGTTACTAGCGATATATGGGGTATTGTTGGAAGTGGTGTTACTATCCAAAAAGACGACGGATCTGGATCTGTTGCTGAATGGGGTGATGGTGCTGCTGATACAAAATTCTTACCAGATCCTTGTAATGATGGTGTTTTTATACTTCAAGGTGTTAAGTTAAAAAACGGTGAAATTAAATTTAGACAAGATGATGCTTGGGGTGTAAATTTAGGCGATAATGATGCTGATGGTACTCTTGAAGGAGGAGGTGCTAATATTGCAGTTACTGATGGAACTTATGATATAGTTTTAGATGTAGTAAACAATACTTACACTTTAACTAAAAAATAATTAGTGTTTATAAAATTAGTTTTAAAATGGATCACTTTAATTAGTGGTCCATTTTTTTTAATTTAATTAAATGAGAATAGTATTAATTATCATAACATTATTACTGTCTTGTAATAAGGAAAGAAAATTTATCATTGATGATTATGATACAATTAGTTCAAGTATTGACGAATATATAGATAATGGTTCTCTAGCTTTATTGCATGTTTATCTTGAAAATTATGATGGATCACCATTATACTCTTACAGTAAAGTAAATGATAGTTTAGTAGGGATTGATGTAGATGAAAACACCTGGTTTCGTATATGGTCAATGTCTAAAATTGTTACTATTTCAATAGCTATGGATTTAGTAGAGGAGGGAATAATATCATTAAATGATGATGTTTCTGATTATTTTCCAGAATTAAAAAACTTAAAAATAGCCAAAGGGCCTAACGGAGAGAAACTAAACCAATGGATTTCTAAAGATTTGTGTCCATTAACTTTTGAAGAAGTTGATTATCAAATGACTATTTCAGATTTAATTCTTCACAAAGCTGGGTTTTTTTATTCAACAACAAACCATAATTGTTTGAATGAATTAGTTGCATGGAAAAATCTAGCATCATCAACTGACACTGATGATTTTATTAAAAGAATTTCTCAACTTCCTCTAATACAAGAGCCTGGCGATGATGTATTCTACGGGGTAAATACTACCATTTTAGGAATGGTTTGTGAAAAAGCTACAGGAAAAACATTAAATGAATTATTAAATGAAAAATTGATAAGTCCATTTAACATAAAAGGTTTTTCTTATAATAAAAACAAAGATGTTAATCTTCTTCCAGTTTTTTCTGGTGTTGATTCACTAATTAGAAAAGCCAATAAAGGAGAATTAGATATTTACGGACAAGATGTGCCTAATTATGAGGCTGATAATAAATTATTTCTTGGTGGAGAAGGAATGATTGCAACAACTAATGGATATGCTGACTTCTTAAGAATAATTTTAAATGACGGTTCTTTAGAAGATATTAGATTCCTTGATAAGTCAACTATTAAAGAAATGAGCAGTCCACATGTTGAAAGAAATGAATATGGATACAATGGATATAATTTATGGGTAACAAGTGATAAAGTTCGCGAAGATGGACACGGAGATTCAGGATTATGGACTGGTGGTGGTTATGAGGGTACACATTTCTGGATTGATAGAAAAAGAAAGTTTGTAGGTTTAATAATGACACAAGTATTTAGTCCTAACAAAAATGCATCTAATAAAGACAATGAAATAAGAGGTCTTATATATAATGAAATATTTAAAAATGAAAAATAAAATACTATTAATAATTTTACTTGCCTCTTCTATTTCTTATTCACAACAAATTGAAAGAATAGAACCTCCCTTTTGGTGGGAAGGTTTTAAAAACACATCGCTACAATTGTTGATTTATGGGAAAAATATTTCAAATTTAGATTTCAAAATTAAATCTGATATTGTTGACCTTGTTTCTGTTGAAAAAGCAGAAAATCCAAATTATATCTTTTTAAACCTAGAAGTCAATGATAAAGGAATTAGTGGTGATTTCGATATAGATTATGGTGAAAATAGTATTAAATATAATATCAATAAGAAAGAATTAGATTCTGAAAACCATTTTGGATTTAGTTCAAGTGATGTTTTATGTTTGATTACACCTGATCGTTTTATCAATGGTGATTATACTAATGATAATCATCCTGATATGTTGGAAAAAGCAACAAGAGGTCCTTGGGGAAGACATGGTGGTGATTTAAAAGGTATTAATGATAACTTAAATTATCTAATAGATTTAGGTTATACTGCTATATGGTTAAATCCAATCCTAGAGAACAATATGATTAAATCCTCATATCATGGTTACTCTACTACTGATTATTATAAAGTAGATCCGAGATTTGGATCAAATGAAGAATTTAAAAATTTAACAAAAAAAGCAGATAAAATGGGAGTTAAAATGGTAATGGATATTATTCCTAATCATTCAGGAAGCGAACATTGGTTTGTTAAAGATCCACCTTTTTCAAACTGGTTAAATTTTAATAATTCTTATTCTCAAACTACTCACAGAAGACAAACTGTTCAAGATATTCATGCAAGTGAATATGACAAAAAACATTTTAGTGATGGATGGTTTGTAGAAACCATGCCAGATTTAAATCAGAAAAATAAGTTTATGTCAACCTATCTAATTCAAAATGCAATTTGGTGGATTGAATATTCAGGAATAAAAGGTTATAGGGTTGATACATACCCATATTCGGATAAAAATTTCATGTCTGATTGGACTTATGAAATAATGAATGAATATCCTAATTTTAATATCGTTGGTGAGGAGTGGAGTGATACTCCAATTATCACATCATATTGGCAAGCTGGTAAAACAAATCACGATGGATATATATCATATTTACCAAGCTTGATGGACTTTCCTCTACAAATTAGTTTTTCAGAGGCACTTAATGATGAAATAACTTGGGGTAAAGGTTTTGTTAAACCCTATAGAACTATTGCATATGATTTCCTATATGGTGATCCTTATAATTTAGTTGTTTTCCCAGATAATCATGATATGACAAGGTTTTTAACTCAAGTTGATAATGATTTAAATCTTTTCAAAATGGGTTTGGTTTTTTATACAACAGTTAGAGGAATTCCTCAATTTTATTATGGTACTGAGGTTTTAATGAACAGTAATGATAATCCAAGAAGTCACGATGTGATCAGAAGTGAATTCCCAGGTGGATGGAAAGATCATAAAGTTAGCGCATTAACTGGCATGGGATTGACAAGTGATCAAATTGAGTTTCAAAATTTCTTCAAAAGATTATTGAACTGGAGAAAAAATAATAAAGTTATTCATGAAGGTAAATTCATTCATTTTACACCTAAGGAGCAAGTTGAAATTTACTCTTATTTTAGAATACTAGGAGACAAGATAGTTTGGACTATTTTTAATCGAAAAGAAGAAACTCAAACAATTAAATTAGATAAATATCAAGAGGTTTTAAAAGGCAAGTCAAAAGGATATGATGTTATTAATGATAAAACAATTGACTTGAGTAATTTAAAAATTTCTCCAAAATCAGCTTTAATAATTGAAATAGGTTGATGAAAATCAAATATTATTTTTTTCTTTTTTGGTCTTTTTTTTCATACTCTCAAGTTCAGAACGGAACTTGGAGTGTTAATCCTAATCCTTTTAATGAAGATGAAGAAATTGAAGTAAAAGTTTCTGGAATTAATGCATCTAATTGGGGAGTTGAAGATGTTTATTTATGGACATGGTATTTTGATTCAAATGATGTTGAAGTAAATTCTAATATTAACTGGAATGGTGAATGGAATAATTCAAAAGAATCAATGAAAATGACAAAAAACCAAGATGGCTCATATTCATTTAAATTTAAACCTACAGAACTATATCAAGATAATGGTATAGGTAGGATAGGTGTTTTAGCGAAAGCTAAAAACGGAACTGGTGATAAAAAAACACCTGATCAATTTTTTGAGGTTGGTAAATTTGATTTAACTATTAATAGTCCAAAGAATAATCCCTACATACTTTCAAGAAATGGTTCATTTAATATCAGTGTAACTGGTGATATTGAATTGAATTATACTCTTAAAAATAAAACAGAAACTGTACATACTGTCTCAAACAATAAAAATTTTATTAAACAAATCTTAGGACCAGATTCTAACGGTGATGGTTATAAACTTAATTTGTCATCGAAATTAGAATTAACTGCCACAGATGTAAATAACTCATCTAATTCAAGAATATTAAATTTTGATATAATTGTTGAGCCAACTTTAATTGTTGAGTCACCACCTGTAGAACTTATTGATGGAATTAATAGAGTGGAAGATGGTTCTAAAGTTTATTTACAGTTGACAGCTCCTAACAAAGATTTTATTTACGTGATTGGAAATTTTAATGATTATGAGGAAAATGAGGAATTTTTGATGAAAAAATATCCTGATTCTGACAAGTTTTGGCTCGAATTGGATGGTTTAAATTCTGATGACTACTACTATTATCAGTATTCTGTATATGATAAAAATCCAATAACTAACTCTCCATCAAATGTTAAAATTGCAGATCCTTATTCAGAACTTGTGTTATCACCTTTTGATGATCCACATATTCCTAAAACTTCTTTTGAGAATATTCCAGAGTATCCATCTGGACAGGAAAGAGAATTTACACTTTTTAAACCTTTAAAAGAAAATTATAACTGGAAAGTTAATGACTTTAAAAAACCTTTAAAAGAGGACTTAGTGATATATGAGATTTTGATAAGAGACTTTGATTCTAATAGAAATTTTCAAGATTTAATAGAAAGAATAGATTATTTCAAAAACCTTAATATTAATGCAATTGAATTAATGCCAATTATGGAATTTGAGGGAAATGAAAGCTGGGGTTATAATCCTTCATTTCATTTAGCCTTAGATAAATTTTATGGTTCACCCGAAAAATTCAAAGAACTTGTAGATATATTTCATGAGAATGGTATTGCCGTTATTTTAGATTTGACCATGAATCATTCTTTTGGAAGAAATTCTTTAGTAAGGATGTGGATGCATGATCCAGATAAAAACGGTTGGGGAGGACCTTCATCAGACAACCCTTATTATAACGCTGAACCCAAACATTCATATAATGTAGGTTACGATTTTAATCATCAAAGTAAACTAACTCAAGATTATACAAAAAGAGTTATTAAATATTGGATAGAGGAATATAAAATTGATGGTTTTAGATGGGATCTTACTAAAGGTTTTACTCAAAATTGTAGTGAAGATAATCAGGATTGCACAAACAGGTTTCAACAAGACAGGGTGGATGTTTTAAAAATGTATGCTGATTTCAGCTGGTCTATTGATGATAGCCATTATGTAATTTTTGAACATTTAGGACAAGATATTGAGGAAAAGGAGTGGGCAGACTATAGAGTTGATGAAGGAAAAGGTATTATGATGTGGGGAAAACTAACAAATGAATTTAATGAACTTACTATGGGTTATGAAAGTGGTGCAAATCTTTCAAGATTTGATTATAAATCTAGAGGCTTTAAAGAAAAACGACTTGTTACATATGCAGAAAGTCATGACGAGGAAAGATTAATGTATAAAAATTTGAATTATGGAAATTCATCAAATTCAGTTCATAATATAAAAACTTTAGATATTGCATTAAAGAGAATGGAAGCTTTAGGTCCAATTCTTTTATTGAGCCCTGGACCTAAGATGATCTGGCATTTTTCTGAGCTTGGTTTTGAAAATTCAATTTTTACATGTGAAAATGGTGTTTTTGGAGGTGATGATTGTAAATTATCAACAAAACCTCAACCTCAATGGTCAACAGATTGGTCAAATGATGATAGGAGAAAAGCCATTTACAATAGCTGGTCTAAATTAATTGATATGAGGATATCTAAAAAAGTATTTGAAGGAAATCATAACTACAATAGATATTTAAATAATAATCTTATTCCAGAGATTAAAGTTTGGAATGTTTCTCTTGATGGAGATGATTTCAAGTTTGTTTATATTGTTTCAAACTTTGATATCTCTTCCAGAGAAATTAAACCCGAACTTCCTTTTCAAGGTTCATGGACCAATTTGATGAATCTTGATTTAGTTGAAATTAATAATGATTTTAAATTTATTTTAGAACCAGGTGACTATAAGGTTCTTGCTTTTAATGGCTCTATTTGTGATGGTTTTGATTTAGATGGTGATGGAGAAATTGACTATTGTGATTCTGATTATGATGGAGTTAAAGATAATGTTGATCAATGTCCAGGAACAACACCAGGTGTAGTGGTGGACACAAATGGTTGTGAGGTCTTCAGTATGCCAAAGGATAACTATAGGGTAGAGGTTGGTAGTGCTACTTGTATTGGTAATAGTGATGGTGTGATTAATTTAAGTGTAGAGGATGCTGCTTATGATTATACGGTGACTATTACTGGAAAGGATAATGTAACTATCACAGGTACTGATAAAACAGCTTCTATAACGGGATTATCTAAAGGAACTTATACAGTGTGCTTTAAAGTAGATGGTAAGGATAACTACGAGCAGTGTTTTGTAGTTGAAGTAGGGGAGCCAGCACCTTTAAATGCCTTTATAGATGTGGATGAGGATAATAAGAGAACAAGCATAACTATGACAGGCTCTAAGAGCTACAATGTGGATGTTAATGGAGTTAAGACTACAGTAAACGCAGATACTTTTGAAACAGAGCTTAACACTGGGTTAAATATCATCAAAGTATATACAGATTTAGAGTGTCAAGGTTTTGTTGAGAAGGAAGTATTTATATC
>CETU01020495.1_pt1 | contig 23057 bp, 17 predicted proteins | sample 356531 | NCBI WGS metagenome assembly CETU01 (sample SAMEA2623488, study PRJEB7988) | marine metagenome | isolation source: saline water (ENVO:00002010), including
TGGCATTTCTTTGTCTAAGAATCTACGGTCGTTCCATACACTATTTCCACATAATGGTGCTGAGTTTGGATTAACCCATTCTTGCAAAAATTCAATTGTTTGTTGTTGTGCTTCTTCAATTGAAACTCCTACTGTTCTTATTCTATCTACTAATCCACTTTGATGATGATGAGTAGTATTCCATTCATCCATGCCTTCAATAAGCTCTTCAGATACTTTAATTGCCAAATTTGGCCCTTGGGCAAGAATATTTAATTCACTATCTGTAATAATGGTCGCAATTTCAATTATGGATTCTTTTTCAATGTCTAGTCCAGTCATTTCCAAATCGATCCAAACCATGCGCTGTTCTCTGCCGTCCATGAGTGCCCCTGGCGAGATTTACATTTCAAAACGGCGGCGTGATATTGGATTTTTTGCTAATTTACAAATCAATCTATTCTAAATGAACAAACCTTTGGTTGTTTGAAAATTTTATGTCTAAATCGAGCAACTATGCTATATGCTATGTTTCTAATTGGTAAAGGTACAATCCAGCAGATAGGGTAAAAAATCCTATAGTGCCATTTCATGTAAAGTAGACATCTAATTGCTGCACTTGATTTCATGTACGGCTTACCGTTTCTAATCAAATAAACTGTATCTGCATCAATAAATTTTTGCGGCATGGATGCAATCACTCTTTTTGCATCTGCAGAATTATTTGGCCTGTATCCTAAATTCGCATTTTTGCTCATTCTCTTATCAACAAATGTAGCAAGCCTGTGGCATAGTCCACAGTCCCCATCTAGGAATAAAAAATCTCGATTTATATCTTCGCCTATTCGCTCTGCAATTTCTATAGAATAAGTCCTTACTCTAACACCCTCAGAGTAATGGACCAATTCAGGAGTTAGACAATCTTTAATCCCTAATTCGAAACTTTCAGTCAGAGAATTGTTGTCTAATTCTACTTCTGCAGTTTGGAAATCCCACTTTTTGTGATGTGTATACCCTCTCATGACCTTGCCTTTTTGTTCAGTGTACAGGCTATATCTTTCGAATAAGAACTCCTCTAAACTACCTTTCTTTGCTTGTTGAGAAACACCATTAATTCTTGTCACTCCTTGAATATTATACTTGCCATTTTGTCTTGAACTTTTCCAAGTCACAATGCTGTTATGCTTTTTTAGCGATCCTTTGGCATATCGGTATGGCAATCCATATGCTTTAGGAGCAAAATTACAAGTAATGAAACTCTTTGCTTCGAGAGTAAGAAAAAATACTCCAGCAATACCATCTTTTTTGACATAAGTCCTAATATTGAATTCTGGGAAAGTTGAGACAAAGGGTGTGCTTACAAACCAAGTAGGTCTTACATTTTTCATCATAAATGGTACGACGCCAATGTATGCTTTTCCTTCAAAGGTATCAATTTCTAAATCCTCTGGCACATGCGGGCGTAATTTTTCCAAATCTACTTCCCAATGCATGAATGTTAAATTCCGCCATTCTTGAGAAAGTGTATGCTTTCTTGATGGCATTGGAAATGGGAGATGTTCTGTTACGAAATCTCCCTCCATGGTTGATGCACTAATCTCTCTTGCTTCAATATAACCAATTCCTTTACGATATACTTGTTCATTAGGTAGTTATATTGATTTAACAAAGGTATTACAGTAAATCATGGCGGAGACGTTGGAGGCTGAGTTAATTGGGGAAGAATCCTCAACCAATTTGCTTGCTGGTTTACTAATTGCCTCATTACTAATCAGTGCCTTATTCCTAGTGATTGCTTATTCCCCAGAGGAAAAAACCACAATGAATGCTATTTCTTCAGATACATCAAATGAATGGCGAGCATTTTCAGTTGTTGCTCCAATCGATACTGGAATCAATGTTTATCATGACCATTTTCGAACCAATGAAACATATCCTCAGTGGTTATTGGATGAACTTGGAGTAAACAAAGTCTGTGATTTAACTTTCAATGGAACATGGCAAGAAAGGTACGATGCTGACAAAGCAGATTGTTGGGATAATTTGACTACCTCTGATATTGTTTATTTTCCTGGAACTAAAATTATTGGTACATCTCCTGATGGAGATGGCGGGATTCTAATTTTGGACGATCCTAACGATGGCCACGGGACTGCTGTAACTGGTTCAGTAATCGATGCTAATTCAGATGCGGTAATTTTCTTTGTCGAGGGCTTTTCTGATAGTGCTGTTTTGGCTGCTGCTAACCAACCTTTAGTAGATGTCATCTCAACTTCCTTTGGGGCAATTGGCTCGATTCCAGTTCCTGGAATTGAAGATGCTACCAAAGTAGCTGTGGTCGAGAAAAATAAATTGCATACAGGTGCTGCAGATAATTCACCATCTCCTGCGATACAAGATGCAACAGCAGGGCCTCCATGGTCAATAGGTATCGCAGGATATGCCGAAGAAGGAGACGACCAAAAAGAAATAATGTCGGGTTCCTATCCAGATATTTCAGCAGATTGGACTCAATATCTGCCTAATCATGATGATATCGATGGTTATCATGAAACCTCAGGGACCTCATTTGCTACTCCAAGAACAGCTGGAATTATTTCCTATGTTCTTGAGAGTTTACGTCATGAATTTTCAGACAACAGGTCAGGAGCATCACAGGAGCGTGGCGGAATGATGGTCGTTGGAGATAATTTTACTGTGTCAAATGCACAAATTAGAGAAGCGATTAATCTATCTGCATGGTATCCTGATTTTGGTTGGGATCCAACTTCTGGAACAATGCCTATTTCACCTATCTTGCCATGTACACAGACCGGCTGGGGTTTTGTCAACTTATCTAACATTGAACCAATTATTGCACACTTAAACCAATCACAAATATTCGATGACAGGCCATCAGATGTCGAAGCATGTATGTCTGCCAATCAAGAGATGCGAGAATCATATTGGGGTGCATATCCTAGTGCTTCTTTTTCATCAAATATTATTTTCTCAAAAGAATATGTAACTTGGAGAGATTGACACTTTTCAATTTGGTACTAAGAAACCAATTATTGATTAATCAGTGTTGACTGGAGTTATGTATGACAAGAATGAGTAATGCAGTATCAATTGTATTAATTTCGCTAATGCTACTACCTTCGCTTGGAGCGATTGTTCCTGCTGATGCGGAGCCTGTAACAGTTGAAGAAGAAGGTTGGTGGGTCGATACTACTGTTGACCGTAACAAAAATGGCATTGGCGACATGATTGAGCGTCATATCGATAATCCGATTCTGCTAAAAGATGGAACATTGCCAATAATTGTAGATTTTGACCATACTCCAGATGAAGAAGATGTAATTATGCTTGAACAACAAGTTGACTATGAACATCAGTTTTACCTTCCAGCGATCGATGCTGTCGCAGGCAGAGTTCCGGTTGCTCTATTAGACAAAGCAATTTCACTTCCTGGGGTTGTGATGCTCGAACTTGATGGTATAATGACTATCCAAAATGGAGACGCAGTTGCGCTTCACGGTGTAGATACAGCATGGCAAGAAACAGGCTATGATGGATCTGGTACAACGGTTGCAATTATCGATACAGGTATCGATGGTTTACATTCTAGTCTTGATGATCAAGATGATGACCCTGAAACTAATGACCCTAAAGTAGTGGCTTTTTATGATCCAGTAAATAATCCAAGTCTTACCAATGGAACAGAAGTATTTCCCTACGATGACCAAGGACATGGCTCTCATTGTGCAGGAACTACAGCGGGAACTGGTGCTCCAACCTATGAAAACCCTGGAATGGCCCCACAAGCAAAATTAGTTGGAGTAAAGGTGTTAGATTCTGGAGGATCTGGTTCTTTTGCAGTTGTAATGGCTGGAATGCAGTGGACTATTGATAATAGATACCAGTTCAACATCAGGGTTGCCTCTATGTCTCTTGGAGCATTTGGTATAATTGAATGGACTTCTTCTGAAGAAGATAGTGTTAACAGAATGGCTAATGACATGGTGTACAATGATATTACGCTGTTTATCGCTGCAGGTAATTCTGCTGGTAGAGGTACCATTGGGACTCCTGGTAGTGCCGAAGATGCAATTACAGTAGGTGCATTGGATAAAGATTCATCAATTGCTGCCTATTCAAGTCAAGGTCCAACAGAAGAGAACAGGGTCAAGCCAAATCTTGCTTATGTTGGCTCTGATGTCATGTCGGTTGCTCACAACACAGGAGATGGTTATACAGCCTTTTCAGGAACTTCAATGGCTACTCCTGGTGCTGCTGGAGTTGCTGCTCTTATGCTACAAGCAAACCCTGATTTAAGTCCGTTTGAAGTTAGAAATTTCATGCAAGAAACTGCCGAGTACCGTGCATGTACATACATGGGCGATCCTGCTGGAATTGATGGATGTGATGACAATGATGCTCAAAATATCATTACTAAAAACCGCCAAAACAATGTTTACGGACATGGTGAAGTACGTGCTTTAGAATCAGTTTTGGCAGCTGCTGAAAAATACTATGTTTTTGATTCCTCAATGCAAATTACAATTGAAAATGATCCAACTCATGATAATTCGCACACTCACTTAACTCCAAAAGAAGCAATCGAGTTCACGACTTCTGGAGGAATTGAATCAATCCAGTGGCGAAGTAATCATATTGTTGACGATTGGACAAATCTGCAATCTTTTGAAAAGACTGATACCGAGGGTCATGTTTCTGCAATTGATATTATCAATCAACTTGAACACCTGCCAGGAATTGATTTAGATGGCAACCATACAATTTCAATTAGAGGCTTGAAATCTAATTCGAGTGGAGGTCACTCATCCTCACCACTTGTTACTATCGATATCATGTTGATGGACACAGCATCTGCCTTCATGCAAGAGTCAGAGGAGACTCCTGGATTCACAATATTTGCAGTATCAGTCGCTTCTGCTATTGCATTATTTGTCAATCAGAGAAAGTTAGAATCGAATTCAATATATGAAGAAGATTAATTTCATCATAAACTGATATTTTTTCCTTTGCCATCGGCGGTGAAGTAAAGAGTAATACGCATCGACCACGACATATGTCGTGGCTCAAAGACCCAGAGAGCCAAGGTAATCAAAAAATAGGTTTGACATATCGACTATTAAGGAGATTTAACCGCTCTCTTATGTCTGTGTGGTTTAGAGAGTTAGATATTGTTGATAATGAAAACATGCCACATGAAGGAGGAGTCATATTTGTTTCATGGCATCCAAGTGGTTTGATTGATCCAATGCTACTACATGCTTCATTGCCTGGAAAATTATCAATTCTTGCCAAACATACATTGTTCGAAATACCGGTCTTAGGCCGGATGATTAGGGCAGGTGGTGCGTTGCCAATTTATCGTGCCAAAGATAGTGATAATCTGGAATTGTCTAAACAAAAAAACGCTGAAATGTTAGAAAATGCCGGAATGGAAATTTCTTATGGGGGCCGATTATTACTGTTCCCAGAAGGAAAAACTCATACTGAAGCAAATGTAAACAGAGCAAAAACCGGTGCTGCAAGAATCATGTTAAACGCTTTACGCAATGCTCAAATTAACGAATTGCCAAAGCCAAATATAATTCCGGTAGGGCTTCATTATTCTAATTCTCAAAAATTTAGAGAACGTGGAGCAGTTATTCTTGAAAGGCCAATGAATTTACCCGAAATACCTCCATTGGTGGAAGATGAAACTCAACAAAAGGAAACTGACTATGAATGGGTTCAAAGTGTTACAAAATCTATAGAATCAGAACTGAAACGGGCAAGTCTGTCTAAAACTACTTGGGAAGAAAGGCGGTTGATTTGGTTGGCAAGAAGTGTTGTTCATGCCGAGAGGGCAATCCAGAGTGGAGAAAAAATCCAGCGTCCAAGTTATGCAGAATCGGTAATTGGTGCTAGGAGGATGAGAGCAGGGTGGGAGTTTTATAATGAAAATAATCCAGACAAGATTTCACCATTAGTAGAGAAATCAAAAGATCATTTTGCCGAATTAGAATCTATTGAAGCTACTCCTTATGATGTTGCAGCAAAACCAGAGAAACCCAGTTTGTTTGGTTATTTAGGTGCATTAATCTCATGGTTATGGGTCGCTGCGTGGATGTTAGGTTTAGTGACTTGGAGTGCAATATTAGGAAATGTTCCACCATATCAAGCAAATTATCTTACAATGTGGCAACTAAAGAAAAGAGGTGTTTCAGATTCTATACATGGTACCTTAAAAATTGGAACTGCAGTCATAATGTTCCCTATTTGGTGGATTTTTGTTTCTCTATCCGTTACAGTCATCTTTCTGGCTACGGATAGTCCAGTATACATTTTACTAAACAAACATTGGCTATTGGCTTACTTCACACAAATTAATCCAATAATAATGTTCTTTGTATTGCTTATTTGGTGGCCGACATCTGGAAAATTACATATGAAACTCTATTCAAGATTGGTAAGAAATTGGCGGAATCTTAAGCGTTGGAAAAATTGGCGCAAGAATCAATTTTACTGGGATAAATTGCAAAAGAATCAAAGAGAAATCGGTGGACTGCTAATTAATTTAGGAGATGGATTAGTTTTGCCTGGAGATGAGGATTGGCAAGAACCAACAACTGGTAGCGATGACTTTGCTTATGTTAAATCAAGAGTTTAATTCTTGCATTTCATCCCTATATTGATATGCAACCATTGTTAGGATATAATGGGTGAGCAGTTGGTAGGTTCTGAGTATGTCAAAATGACTCCGTCTGCTGACAAAACCGTATGGAGTGCAACAGTCAACAAAAAGGAAACAGAATTGTTAATCAATTCTAACGCAGTTTTACTTGATGTACTTCGTGATCAAGTTGGTACATTAGGCGTTAAACGTGGATGTGATTTAGGGACATGTGGTTGTTGTACTGTAATGATTGATGGTGAGCCAAGGTTGTCTTGTCTATGTTTAGCAGGGCAGGTTTCAGGTACTGAAATTATCACTGTTGAAGGCCTTGCTGACGGGGCTCACTTGGCACCGATTCAAGCTTGTTTTGCAAAATATGGCGGCTCACAATGTGGTTTCTGCACTCCAGGATTTTTGGTCGCTTCTCAAGCCTTGTTAGAACATAATAATTCCCCTTCGGATGAACAAATTTCTGAAGCGATTGAAGGCAATTTGTGCCGCTGTACAGGATATCAGCAAATAATTGAATCAATTCAAGAAGCGGCAAAAATACACCGCGGTGAAAGTGCTGTACCTCAACCTGCATCCTCTCCACATCCAGACCCTCATCCTGATGGGCCTGGAGAGCCATCTATGCCGCCCGGTCATGCGAAGTGATAATCATGTCAGCAGGATATCGTCAGCAACCGGGCAAATCGTCAGAAAAGCGAACTGATGGTAAAAGAGTTGCTGGGAAGCAGGCATTTCCACCCCCTGGTTCGGGTGGTTCAAATCCAACAATGAAGCCAAGAGACCTCAATTTCATACCGGAGTCGGTAGGTGGAAAAGAGCCACAACCTGCTGGTTCACATATACACGACCGTATTCGAACAGGAACAGTTGTTGGAAAACCCCTGCCTTTGGTTGATTCAAATGCTAAAGTTACTGGGCAGGCTTGGTATGGTGATGATATTAGATTACCCAATGAGGCAATCGGCAAAATTTTGCGCTCACCTCATCATTATGCAAAGATAAAATCGATTGATACTTCAAGAGTTGAAGCATTACCTGGAGTCATTTCTGTTGCGACTGGTAAAGATGCCCCATCTCGTTTTGGTGTTTTACCAGTGACAAAAGATGAGCATGCAATGGCAGTTGAGAAAGTTAGACATATTGGTGATTTAGTTGCGTGTGTGTGTGCAGAAACAGAAGCGATTGCTATAGAGGCATTGTCCTTATTTGATATAGAATGGGAAATATTGGAGCCAGTTTTTGATAGAAAAAAGGGCTTAGAAGATGTTGATGAACCTATTCATTGGCGAGGCAAATATCATCTGTCAAAGACGAATGTACAAAAAAGAGTATTCCAGGAATTTGGTGACCGTTCTTTGGTGGACAATCCACATGCTTCTTCTCACGGCAAATGGAGTATGGAAGGAGTGCATCATGGGTTTACTGAACCACATGCTGTTGTTGCACATTGGGATCCTAATGGTAGATTACAGTTGTATACTCCTCAGCAAGTACCACATTATACTCACCGAGCGTTATCTACGGTTTTGGATGTACCCATGCATCAAATAAACGTAGTAAGGACCTTCGTTGGAGGTGGCTTTGGTGGCAAATCAGATCCGTTCCCTCATGAAATGTGTGCAGCAATACTTGCTAGAAAATCTGGTAGGCCAGTTAGAATTACTTTTGATAGAGAAGAGGTTTACTGGATTAACCGAGGTAGACATCCTAGTGACATAGAAGTAAAGATGACTGCTGATGATGTTGGTAGAATTTCTGGATTTGATATCGATGCACTAATCGATGGAGGAGGCTTTGCATCTTTTGGTCATGTTACATCATACTACAATGGAGTTCTAGCAACCGCCCCATATGAGTTAGGGTCATTTCACTATACTGGAGCAAGAGTTTGGACTAACAAACCGGCTTCAGGTGCGATGCGTGGACATGGGGCAGTCAATACCAGATGTGCTGTTGAAGTTGGTCTTGATGAAATGGCCGAACAGATGAATGTTGATCCAATAGACCTTAGATTAGCCAATTTATTGCCCCCACATAGTCGAACAATAACAGGTTTTAGAATTACTTCAAATGGCATGCGGGAAGCTCTCGAGAAGGTGCGCGAAGGTTCAAATTGGGATGAGAAATTCCGTCAATTACCTCTTGGTAAAGGTATTGGAGTAGGTTGTGGATTCTTCATTTCTGGTTCAGGTTTACCTATTCACTGGGACCCTAACAGATTCCCACATGCTACTGTACACATTCAAGTTGACATGGACGGTGGTGTAACAGTCCATACAGGTGCAGCAGATATTGGACAAGGTTCAACTACTGCAGTAGCACAAGTAGTAGCAGAAGTTTTAGCATTACCAATAGAGATGATTCATGTTAGAAGCCATGAAAGTGATACATCTCCAGTTGATTTGGGTTCATATTCAAGCAGAGTTACATTCATGAACGCAAATGCAGCAATAAGGGCTGCTTTAGAGATTAGAGATCAACTACTCAAAGCAGCATGGGACATACTTGGTTATCACCCAAATACCTTAATTTTGAATGATCGAAGAATCTATTACAAGCATGATCCTTCAATTGGAGTTTCTTATCTAAAAGCATTACACAAAGCACAGGAAGACAAAGGTTCACTAATTGCTAGTGGAGCTTACCGCTCACCCCCTATGGGTGGTGTTCACAAAGGTGCTGCTGCGGGACTTGCTCCTGCTTATTCTTTCTCAGCATATGTTGCAGAAGTAGATGTTGACGTTGAGTTGGGATTGGTTAAATGTACCAATGTGTGGGCTGCACATGACTGTGGAAAGGCACTCAATCCTTTAGCAGTGAAAGGTCAGATAATTGGTTCTTGTCACATGGGTCTTGGCCAGGTATTGTCTGAGAAAATGGTCTATGGAAGAACAGGTCATTTGCAAAATGCAAACTTGTTAGAATACAAAATCCCCTCCGTACATGAGATGCCTCATGTTGAACCTATAATCATTGAATCCTGTGACCCAGAAGGTCCATTTGGTGCTAAAGAAGCAGGTGAAGGCCCATTATTGCCAATTTTGCCAGCAGTTGTCAATGCTGTTTACGATGCTGTTGGTGTTAGGTTTAGAGATTTACCACTTACTCCAGATGTTGTATTCAAAGGCATTGAGAGAAAGCGAAAGTCACTCAAATTGGATGATTGTATGGATTTGCCAAGCCCTAGACTGGAACATGGTCCAATGCAAGAAGTACTTTCTTCAAGAGCTGATGAACACAAATTACGTGACAAAGCAAGGCAAAGAACAGAAGATACCTCTCATTATGTCAATGGAGTGTTGTTTGGTTTTGATCCAAACGTCCCACTTGAGGACCAAGTTGATGGATGGCGAATGGCTACCGAACCGGATCCAAAGCAATTAGCTGAATTGGGTCTAGCAGGCAAAGCATGGCTTAAGAAAACCCAACGAGAGATGGGAGGTGATTCATGATGCTAATGCCACCATTTACTCTTCATCATCCAAACACTATTGGAGAGGCGACATCGATAGCAGCTAATTTGATAGAACAAGAAGAGGATTTTGATTGGGTTGCTGGAGGTACAGATGTTCTGCCAAATTACAAATGGCGAATAAATCCAAAACCACATGTAATTTCATTGGCAAAAATACCAGAGGCAAACCAAATTAGCCCGTATGAAATTGGTTGTATGACTAAACTTTCATCATTGACTCCAGAAAACGGAATACATCCTTTGATTGTAGAAGCAGCATCAAAAATAGCTTCATCTTTGATTAGAAAGAGTGCAACTGTAGGTGGAAATTTATGTCTTGATACCAGATGTTTTTGGTATAATCAAAGTGAAGATTGGCGACGTTCAATAGACTGGTGCCATAAAGCAGATTGTGGAACTGGAGCAGATTGTCGAGTAATTCCGAATCAAAACACACTTTGTGTTGCTACTTATCAAGGAGATTTAGCACCTAATTTCATGGCATTAGGGGCAAATGTTACTTTGATCGGTCCTAATGGAGAAAGAACAATGCCATTGAATGAATTTTATCAATTGGATGGTATGAAAAAGAATGTCTTACAACCAGGTGAATTCATGCTAAAGGTGACTTTGCCAAAAGACTCATTTGAATATTGCGGAAGCTATCAAAAGTTACGAGTTAGAGAATCTTGGGATTTCCCCGAAGCAGGCATTTCTGCAGTATGGAAAAAGGGTGACTATAATACATTGAAGATTGCTTCGACTGCGTTAGAATCGATACCTAAAACCCATGACGAACAAGTGTCAGAATTTACTTCATCTTGGGATAAAGGTTCTACAATCTCTCAATTATCCGAGGCTATTAGAAAATCGGTAAAACCAGTTAATAATACCGCTTTACCACCTAATTATCGTCGGTCAGTAGTTAGAGTTCTTACTAAGCGAGCGTTGAAAAATATTGGATGTGAGTGAATGAAAAGAAGCAATACGAAATTGGTTGTAATTTTGTTCACATGTTTGTTGACTATCTCATTTTTACCGTTTAGTAGCGGACAAGACCAAGTTGAAATTCCATCATGGGAGGTAGGCTGGGAAACTAACATGGACGGCGTCTATGAACTCCAATTATCAGGTGAAGAAGACATCACGGATTCAATAGAATTCTTTGTCGCAAATGATAGAATGGCTGACCTAAACTTGGAGATAAGCATTGAATGGGATGAATCAGAGAATATCCCTATCGAGTTGGATTATGATGAGTCAATTTCCGTATCTGCATCAGATAATCAAACATTTACTATCGAGATTTCAGATGTTTCTGGTTATTCTTTTGAACGTTCGCCAAATGATTCTATGACTCTATTACTTACTGCACAAGAGATTTTGTTAGAACAACCACTTTCTACTCAAGAAATTGATGCTGAATTATCAGTTCCTGCAGTGTTTGATTTAACTTTGGAATCAGAATCTAAAGATGAGACTCTATTTGCAGGTTCATCGATAGAATACTCGCTTATTGTGACTAATGATGGTAATACAAAAGATGTCATAAAAATGCCAGAATCATCGATTAAATCATGTCCAAGTGTTTCGGTTGAGGGGTTAGATTCTATGAATGATATTGAGATCGAGAATTCCTCTACGAAAGATTTCGCAATTCGAATTTCAGCATCAGAATCACAACCAGAGAGGCTTTGTGAAATTACTATTTCAATAAAATCAGCGGGTAATGGAAAAATATCTAGTATAGTTTTTGAAATAAATGTAAATTCAAATTCTGCTGAAAATGATGACAAAGGAGATTCTAATGTTGAAGAATCACCTGATGATGATAATTCTGAACTTACTGAAACCAATACACTCAATTTCGTAATGGGTTATGAGATTATTTTGATGATAATGATTGCATTGATATTTCGTTCTAGAAATTAATGTTAAAAAATAGCAATATGTGGCCTATTTTTAGTAATAATAACTGTTTGAAAATTGGTCATCATTGTCTATAAACCATCGTATCAATTTGCTCACCAATGAGCAAGCATTATGAGTGGAGAGAATTTCGAGAGGATAGTAGTGCGCTATGCATTGTGCAAAAGGAGGAATAATATGGCGGATGAAGAGAAGAAAAAAATCAGTCTTGAGACTTGGCTCAAGGTTGGATTTATGGCTTCTCTACTAATTTCTGTTGTATTGATAGGTTTGTTCAGTCTAAACAAAGAAACTGTATTTTCACCCTACGAGCAAGATCCCGAATATTACAATATTCAGTTGACCGAAATGAGAGCTAATATGGGCGAAGACGGTACTGGGTACACAGTTGCTAACACAATGTCAACACCTATGTTAGTTAATGATTGGAAAGATCCTCATCGAACTTTACTAGTTATTGCTGCACCTGAGAAACCATTCGATGCTGCAGAAGCTGCTGCGATTCACGACTTCGTGACTGAAAAAGGCGGAAAAGTTGTATTGGCTTCAAACTCTACCAATGCTCAACTTGTAGCTTCTGAATTTGGGGTAAAGTACTTTGATGCTCCAGTTGTTGATCCATTTCAATTTTATGAAGTAGCTGATGAAACAGGGCAGGCATTGAAACCCGATGAAAGAAAACTTTGGGCTGCTGCAAGCATTACTCGTGATGTCACTCAAATGGGTGATGAAAAGCATGTTCCTTGTTCGAATAACGATATAGATAATGCACGGGTTAACGATTGTCGAATGCCTGTATTATTTCATAGAGCAACCGCAATCCAAGTATTAGATGAAGAGGTAGATGATGACAGGGAAGTCATGGTACTTGCACACGCATCAACTCCTGCATTTATTGCAAGACAAGATACCAATATTGACAACCTAAACAATCCAACTCTTGGAGAAGGTAAAACCGGCCTGATAATCCGAATGGATTATCCAGGAATAGAGGTTCTTGATGAGCAGCCAAACAACAACTTTGGTGAAGTTGATGTTACAGGTTCAATCGTATTTGTTTCAGATCATTCTGTTCTCGCTAACCATCTATGGAATCAAACAATAGGTGAAGAAACCGGTAAGCAACAATGCGAATCACCATATTATGTTTCAAATGCTTTGGGTAATTCTCACGCTTGTTGGGATAGTGCCTTATTCTCTTCTGATGGTAGAGAAGTGGAGTGGAATGGTAATGGTCCATATTTTGAAGCATTATTTTATGATATGATGGAATTCGATAATGAGGAAATTACTACCAAGGTGACTAGAGATCCTTCAGAATTTAATTTGGTATTCGATGAAAGTAGACACGTTTCAAGTGCCCTTTCATCACCATTTACCGAAGCGATTGGTGCGGTGGTTCTGCTTACAAGCGATAATGTGTTGAAGTGGTTAATTATCCTCAATCTCTTTGCATTGCTTGCCATAGCAATTATGGTAGTACCAGAAAAAGAGAATTGGCGCCATGTCTTTGACTTGACGAGATTTAGAGAAAGGCCAACAAAAATAGATACTTCCCAATATCAAATGCGAGTTAGGGAAGCGTTCTTGTCTAAAGTTAGACAATTTAACGATCTCACGAGAGATGAATTTGCTCGCAAAACCCCAGCGGAAATCATGTATATGGTAAAAGACCCGCGCTTAGTAGAACTGATTAGTTCTAACCGTTCCTACTCCAACGAAGAATTGAGGGAAGTGATTCCCCAAATACGTCGTTGGGGTAAATGAAATTAGGAGGAAAAAGACATGCAACCAGCCCCCCCACCCCAGCCTGCGCCAGCGCAGCCAGGGATGCCAGCAGCACCTGCACCAGCAGCGCCAATGCCAGCACCACCAATGCCAGCAGCACCAGCGCCAGCGGCTCCAATGCCAGCAGCACCTGCACCAGCAGCCCCAGCAGCACCGGCCGCTCCGGCAAAGCCGAAGCACCAGAGTAGCCCAGAAGTTCGCGAGAGACTATCTGCAGTAGGAGCAATCGCTCAAGCGATTAGTGCCGAAGTTCAGAAAGTAATTATCGGTAAATCACACATTATTGATAATGTACTCGTCAACATTCTTTCCAACGGAAATCTTCTGTTCGAAGATTACCCAGGTTTGGCAAAGACATTGATGACTAATACTTTCGCAGATGCACTTGGTTGTGATTTCAAGCGTGTACAATTTACACCTGACTTGTTACCTGCAGATATTACAGGTACCAATGTTTACGATGCCAAGAAGGGTGAATTTACATTCAAGCCAGGACCATTGTTCTGTAATCTACTTCTTGCTGACGAGATAAACCGTGCTCCGCCTAAGACTCAAGCGGCTTTGCTTGAGGCTATGCAGGAAAAGCAAGTAACAATCGGTACAGTAACTCACAAACTACCAGCACCGTTTATTGTTATGGCAACACAAAATCCAGTAGAGCAAGAAGGAACATATCCACTTCCTGAAGCACAATTAGACCGATTTATGTTTAAGATGTCTGTAGGATATCCAGACCGTGCTGATGAGGACGAAATTTTAGCTCGTCGTATTACTCGTGGTAAGGATGCTGTTGATGTTGATGTTATTACTGATCCTCAGAGAGTTATTGCCATGCAACAAGCCTGTGAAGATGTATATGTTGACCCTGCACTTAGAATGTACATGGTTGAGATTGTAGCACGTACAAGAGAAGATCCAAGAGTACTTGTTGGTTCCTCACCTCGTGGTTCTCAAGCATTACTGAAGACTTCAAGAGCAGCAGCTGCACTTAGAGGCAGAGATTTCGTTACTCCAGATGATATCAAGGCTATTGCTGAATTGGCAATTGCTCACAGAATCATCTTAAAGCCGGAGCATCAAATCAAGGGACTTGAAGCCGGTGAAGTAATTCAAACAATCCTGCGAGAAGTACCAGTACCAACAGTCTGATAATCTACTTACGGTGTTAATCATGTGGAGTCGCAAATCAGCAATGTTGGGGAGTTTAGCTATAGCAATGTATTTGCTAGGCTTGACTTTACGAAATGAGCAATTAGTAACTATTGCAGTTGTTATTTTCGTTTTCCTAACTTGGGCTGCCTTATTTGGCGGACATGCTGATGTAGCTTCATCTGGAAGAAGAGCAGATGAATGGTCAGGAGAGGAAGGAATTGCCCTTGGTAGCGTAATTGCCATGCGCAAACTTTCCAGTGCTAGGCTGTTCGAAGATGGAGAGTTAAATGTCACACTACGTATGCAAAATAATTCACCTTTGCCTAGGATTCTAGAAGTCAAGGACAGAGTACCAGAAGTAATGAGAATAAAAGAAGGTTCAAATTACATTTTGATGGAGTTAGGGCCTAGAAGAGAGACTTTCATTGAATATACAATCGAGTGCCCGCTTAGAGGATTTTACAGCATCGGGCCGGTTGCTGTAAGAATTCAGGATCCATTTGGTTTGTTTCACAAGGAAAAAGAAATGCATGTCTACGATGATTTCCTTGTATTTCCAAAGATGGAAGATCTCAAAGAGACTTTTGTTAAGTCAAGAGTTCCAAAGATTTTCACTGGCGCAGTAAACATTAGGCAACCAGGTCCAGGTTCAGAATTTTATTCTCTAAGAGAATATTTTGAAGGGGATTCGTTTAGATCTATCAATTGGTCAGCCTACGCTCGTTCTGGAAAGTTGATGGTTAACGAGAGAGAAAGAGACGCAGTTTCTGATATTATCATAATTGTTGATTCAAGAGCAGTTTCTGAAACAGGTCCTGTGTCTAGAAACGCTTTAGTTTACTCAACTAGAGCTGCAGCATCATTGGCTAAGTATTTCCTCAGCAGAAGAGATTCAGTAGGCGTTATTGTTTATGGTGATGAGGTTGTAAGCGTTGACCGTGACACAGGTAAGAAGCAACTTTATGTGATCCTAACGAAACTTGCTGGCGCAGTTGCTAGAGGTAATATTCCATTACAAGTTGTAGTAAACCGTATCATGCCTCATATCAACAAAGGAAGTCCGATTATTTTCCTATCAAACTTAGAGGATGATCCAACAATAGTTAGCGCATTAAGAGACTTTAGAGCAAGAAATTTCGATGTAACAGTTCTATCACCTTCATCACTTGAATTTGAGTTTGATGCAAAGAGAATTGATCGAACTGGATATGAAGTATTGAAGACTGAAAGAGATGTTTTGATTGGTGAATTGAGAGGTCTCGGTGTAAACATCATGGACTGGGAGCCAGATATGCTTCTATCAACAGCATTAGCAGGTGCAAGAGGATTCTGAGGTGAAAAAATGACTATGAATAAACCATCTGGAGATACAAGAGTCCTCTATGAGGGGAAAACTGTAAGGTCTTCTGCACCATCAAGGAAAAAACTTGCAGGTCAAGCAGGTGCTGGCTCGGAAATACCAAAGGATGCAATTCCAACTGTTGAGATGCCGAGCTTTATTGAGAGTCTTTTAGGAGGCCCATTAGTGCCTAAAACAAAGTTTCTGCCACCAGATAAGATGGTACAAAATCTACAACTTGCAGTATATGGAGTTCTAGTAGCTCTTTCTTTACTTACCTACATGATTTCACCACCAGAAGGGACATTATGGTACATGATTACAGGAAGTCTAGGCATCTCATTCATAATGCAAATTGTCATCATAGTTGTTGCTGCAGGGACAGGATTCTGGGGTACTATGCAAAGAGATGCTAGGTTTACCTTAGTAAGTAACTTCATGTTTATCTTGGCCATTTTACGTTTTGCTGCTTCTAAGGTTTCTCTTGCGAGTGATCCATTTGATCTGCAAGATAGTCCAGCTTTACTCAATATCTTGGTAGTAAGTTATGCTGTTTTATTAGTCATGTATTTTGAATTGGCTAATGGCGTGATTAGGTATTCAATGCTTGATACAAGCATTAGAACTAACGAAGTTTATGTAATGAATCCAAAGAAGATAGTTGGAAAATATCATCGCTCTTTAATTATCAATCCAATTTCAGCCGCTGTTTTAGCAATAATTGTATTATCTGCAAATACAATCTTGCCATTTATTGTTGGTATATTTTCTTCTGATACTGCAACTAGGATGGAAGAGTCTGTTGAACTAATTTCAGTATACGGAGTAGCACTTGGCACATTCTTTGTGTTTTGTGTAGTGGGCGGACTATTTGCACTTAATCTACCGAATCATTTGCAAAAGTTTAGAGAAAAGCGTGCTGAATAAATTAAGCACTCGATTTTTTAAACACAATTTGAGATAATGATTTCATTAATTTTTTGATATCTTCAGTGTTAGCAATATATTGAACTGAAAGGCTTGTTGAATTAAGGTAAGTTAACTCCATTTCTCTAGAATTAATATTTGATAATCTTTGATCAATAACTTGTTTATTATTGGTTCCGATAAATGAAATTAAGCAGGAATAAAATTCTACATTTGATATGTGCAATTTTTTGCCAATTATACTTTCTACAGTTTGAAGTTGTTGTTGAGATACTACAATATCAATTTTTGATGGACTAGATTCAACAGACCAACAAGTAATATTTTCCTGGTCTAGTAGAATCAAAATTTGTCCCAAGATTTTACTTTGGTTAGTATAATCTCCAACTTCTGCAGTGATTTTGGCTATACTTCTCATACAACCAATTGCTTTCAATTGATTCGATTCAATGATGTTTGGTCCAATCACAGTTGGAGCATTTGTTTCAAAAGCAGAATGTAGATTTCTAATTTCTATTGGGATTCCAATGTCTTTGACGGGAATAACAGTTGTATGGTGTATAACTGGAGCATCCAATCTAGATAATTCTCTAGCTTCATCATAACCAAGGTATGGTATTGGTTTGGTATTTACACCCCATCTCGGGTTGATGGACAAAACACCATCAACATCTTTCCAAAGAATTAATTTTTTAGCATCGAGAATCCTTGCGATAGCCGCGGCTGAATGGTCGCTACCGCCTCTACTTAGTAAAGCCAATTTTCCATCTTTACCTTCACCAAACCATCCGGTAATTACAGGTATTCCAACAAATGCTGTTTTGTCAAGAGTTTGTATTGATTTTTCTATATCTACGCTTGAAGCAGTGTTAGAGCCATCCAAGCAAATTCCTATATCTTCAGAACCAACAGGATGTGTATCTAATCCTTGTTTCCTTAATTCATTTGCCACAACAAGTGCTGAAAGTCTCTCGCCAGCAGCGAGTAGTGTGTTTACATCAACATCATTGTGGGGATTTTTTGATAGATTAAATAGTGATTTTTCAATTCCTAAGAAGACATTATTGAATTTTTCAGAAAATATTGATTCATTGATTTTTGGTGAAAACCGCAGATGTTGTTTTCTAAGGTCTGATACCAGTCTTGTAGCATATCTCGGCTCATTAGCGGCTCTTAACAAACGATCAGTTGCCCCCCAAAGAGCTGATACAACAATTACAGTTTTACACCGTTGAGACTTTATTATCTTGGCAATTAATTCTATATCAGAAGAATCCCTTAAGCAAGAACCACCAAATTTGTGAATAGTAACATCATTCAAGGTAAAATCCTCCTCTAAGTGCTAAATCTCCTATGACAAATTTTGCCATTGCTTCAACTACTGCAACTGCTCTAGGTGCTAGAACAGGATCATGTCTTCCTTTGACAGTTAAAGGCTCTTGTTTATTTGTAGCCAAATTAAGAGTGACTTGTTCTTTCGGTATACTTGAAGGTGGCTTAAATGCTACTTTACAGAATAAATCTGAACCAGTTGATAGACCGGCAAGTGCTCCATCAGGTTTTTCTCCCAACATTACTGGATTATTTTTGTCACCGCCCCAAGGACTATTATGCTCGCTACCTTTCATTTCAACCACTGAAAAACCGTTACCAAATTCCACACCTCTTGCAGCAGGTATTGACATCATAGCGCGTGCTAGATATGGCTCAATTCCGTCAAACCACGGCTCACCTATTCCAATTGGCATTCCAGAAATTTGTAATTCTACTTCACTTCCTATCGAGTCTAAACTCTTACGATGTGATTCTACTAGTTTTATCATTGCGATTGCTGAATCATAGTCTTGACATCTAATCTCTTGACATTCTTGACTTTGCCATTTTTCAGGACAGGAAACTATTGGTTTTGCTTTAACATTACCAATCGAAGATACATGAGCATTAACTTTGATATTTAATTTTTTAATAATCGGAGAGATTATTGCAGCAGCAGCCACAATTGGTGCAGTAAGTCTGGCACTTGATGTTCCACCACCACGCAAATCTGCTTTTCCATCAGACTTTTTCATCATAACCATGTCTTGATGACCAGGCCTTGGTTGATTTGGAAGAAATGAATAATCCTTTGATCTTACATCACTATTTTTGATTGAGATTTCTATAGTTTCTCCAGTTGTGGTAAAATTGTTTACTCCAGAGAGTAATTCAACAATATCGGCCTCTTTTCGCTTACTAGCATATTTTCCACCCGGCTTTCTATTGTCCATCGCCTTTTGAATTGCTTCCGAATCAATCTTTAATCCGGCTGGAACCCCTTCAAGAAAAGCACCAACTCTCGGCCCATGGCTAGTGCCAAATAGAGTAAGTCGCAAGACTTCACCAAGGCTCATCTGCATCGGTATCAGCAATTCCTGCACGCTTTAGTTCAAGAACCTGCGCAAAGTTATTCCATTTCTAATTCATCAGAATCAAGAGATAAAAATTTAGTTTCAATAATTTGTTCTTTTGGCACCATTCTTACAATTACAGATTTTAATCTTTCAACTGAATTCTTGAGAATACTTGGTATTACAATTACAACTGCAGGCCCTGAACCTGATAATCCTGAAGCTCTTGCGCCATTAATAAAAGCATCATTAGAAATTTTTCTACCTTGTATGTCATTAGTAACCGAGCAAACGGCTCTGCCATTCATGGTTAAACAATTGAACACCTCGCCTTGTTGTAAAGCAATTAACGCTTTTTCAAATTCTTGATACATTGGTACAAAGTCTTCTAATTGAGGCCTACTTGTTCTAGCATCTCGAGTGACGATTAAGACTATCCAGTCATCTGAGTTTGGTCCAGGTCCCTCCATAATAACTCCAGATGTTATATCTTCAGCATTAGCATCAATTAACTTCCATCCTTTGGTTAGACAAGCCCAGGAATCATCTATTGAACCGGTGATTGAAACTCCTGCATTAATTTGAGATTGTGAAGATAAACTTACAATTTCAGCATCTTCTAATTCTGTGCTAGTTGCTTCACAAAGAGCTTTAATTGCAGCAATTGAAACTGCTGCACTTGATTTAAGACCTCTATTTTGAGGTATTTTTGAGGCTACAGCCCAGTGAATATCTTGCATTTCTAATCCTTCAGGCAAGGATAAATTATTTCCAACCCATGTTTCAACTACAGATTTTAGTAGATTATCGGAGTCATTTAGTTCTCTCTTACTTGGTTTATCAAGGGCTTTGACTATTACTGGAAGGTCGAGTGACAATGATGCACCATATCCTGTTCCAGCAGCATGTAATAAACTACAAGCGCCATGAGCTTGTCCAGTGCCTATTACTGCCATATCATACCTCCTTTGAATTAATTGAAACTTTGTTACCTATGTGGCGTGTATGTTCTGAATCGTGACAAAGAATAGAGTCACCAGTTTTCAAATCTGTCACTGATTTCACCTCGCCAACTCGAGACAGGATGCGTACGGTCTCCGCCTGTTGAAGAAAGATAGAATTAGATATGTGATAGTCATTTTCCCAACAAATACGTAAGAATGGGCGTTTTTCGATTTTTAGTCGGCCGATTATTGCAGGTCTAGTTGAGCCGTTTTCAGTAACTAGCATAACCTCATCTCCTGAAATTAATTCTGACAGGTATTTTGTATTCCCATTAGCCATTAAGATATAGGAGTGCGGAGGTCCTGCATTTACTCTAAATGGTCTTGAAGGAACAAATTCAGACTCCAAAACTTCACCGTGAACCAAAGCCAATGATGAGGAACTGGAACCAATTAACATACCTTCACCATGAGAGATTAAGCATGTGAGATCGATGCAGTATCTTTCTCCTGTCCCTCCAGATTCTATTTTAGTTATCTTTGATGTGGTCAGTTGTAATTCTGAAAAGGAATCTTCTACAATCTCTATTACGTTATTTTGACTTTCAAGTCTTTGAGATTTAGCAATTTCACAAGCTTGAATTAAACTGGTTTCATTTTCAATTACGATTGCTCCAACACCTTTTTCGAGTGCAAATGCAATTCCATTGACCTCTTTTTCATCAGTTACTATTACAGCAATACTTGTTCCAGTACCTTCACATTCAGAAATTAGATTTTCGACAGGAATCATTTTCCAACTAGAGAATTCAAGGATTATCCAACTTAACAAACCAATTTTTCCTCTAACAATATCGTATGTATTGCTGTCGTTAACAGAGAAAAGTTGTCCGGTTATCGAACCATCTTCAATCAATTTGTCATCAACCAAGCAAAAATTTGTATTACTGTCATTAGATAATATTTTGTCAAATACAGCATTTTTCTTTGATGGTGCCGAATTTACTCGACAGTCACACCAAACCTGCATCTAATCACCTTACAAAGAGCACTTTTCAATTGCCTGCTCAACCGATGAGTTTTGGTGCACAATCATTACAATCGCTTTGGCAATTGCAGTTATATTTTCGTGGGCAAAAATTTGTCTACCCATACAAACACCGGCGCCACCTGATTCAATCGATTCTTTTACCATGGTGAGGATTTCTTTGCTATTGCCAGTAGATGGGCCTCCAGCAACAAGTAGAGGAATCGGTGCAGCCTTACAAACTTGAGAAAAACTATCTTTGTCACCTGTCCAAACGGTTTTTGCTACATCACATCCAAGTTCAAAAGCAATTCTTGCCGCATGAGCGTATCCTTTGGTAGAATCTGATTTCATTAAATTTACATTTTCACCTCGAACATATACCATGCCCAATACTGGAACATCATTAAGATAGGCTTCAGTAGTAATATGGCCCATTCTTTCAAGCATTGCTGACTCCTTTTTGCTGCCTATATTAAGTTGACAAGAAACCCCAACTGCTCCTCTCATAATTGCTTCATCTACATCTCCAACTAAGACTTTGTTACTCTGATTTTTCCCACCGTGTCGAGTGGATGCCGATAGATGAGCGATCATGCTGGTTTTCGTTCCTTCACAAAGGTGGCTGAATTTATCTACTACGCCTTTGTGAGCAACTATTACATCAACTTCTCCAGCGATAAGTGAATTGATAGTTGACTCAATATCTTCAAGTCCTCGACTTGGAAAATCAGTGACTCCATGGTCAATTGGCACCCAAACACCCCTGCCGTTCGGTAAAATTTCCGACAGGATTTCTTGCTTCCCCATGCTAAGGCCTAAAATCTCTTATTTCTCAATACTTTGCATATCCTTCAAGCAATATTTCTAACATAAGCTATCTAAGTTTAATATGATTTCAACCGATGCTTCAAAAGACTAGTTCGCTATGGGTGGTATGATGGAACCGGTGACTATGGCCACAATGGGAGCCCTTGGTGGGGGTTTCTTATTTGGCATGTGGTATACATTAGTACGCAGTGATGCGAAATTAAATATGCGCCCTGGAATGTCTGCTGAAGGTCTTAGACAAGACACAGGTGCTCCAAGTTTTGGTAAGACAAAACAGGAAATAGACCGAAAATTAGCAATTGTTGAGGCTCGAAGAAGAAGGGCGGAATTAGTTGAATCAAAACTAGCTGCTCAAGAAGCAGAACTTAGAGCTGCTGAGAATGCTAGAAAGTTAGCAGAAGAATCGGAAAAAGCGAGACTACGACGACAACAAGAACGGCTAAGAGCTGAGGAAGAAGAACTTTTGAGGCGAGAAACCGAAGAACAGCAAAGAAAAGAGCAGGAAGAATCTGAACGTCAAAGACTTGAAGAAGAGGCTCGTATGTCAAAATTACGTTTGGAGGAGGAAGAAAGACTTGCCAAAGAACAGGAAGAGTTGCGTCAAGCAGAAATGGCGGC
>CETU01029538.1_pt1 | contig 23004 bp, 34 predicted proteins | sample 356531 | NCBI WGS metagenome assembly CETU01 (sample SAMEA2623488, study PRJEB7988) | marine metagenome | isolation source: saline water (ENVO:00002010), including
TCCATTTACATTAGCATTATCAATTCTAAAATTTATATGATCATTTGTTCCATCAATATGTATATGATAGCCATTATCCACTCCAAGATATAAATTAGATGCAGTTGCAGTAATGTATTCATCAGATGTTGAGTTAAATGCTAGTACCCCTGTTTGTGGTAAAATTATATTCCCATCATCAAGTATAAGATCTCCACTATTATCAAGGGTCATCCTTAAATTATTGTTGGTATAAAAATTTATATCTGCATCTTTTGATTGATAAATAAGAGCATTTCCTGTTGTATTTCCTTCAAGACCAACATAAAACTTACTTGTGTTGTGGTCATTAGCAAAAGCAAGTTGAGAGCCTACACCACTACCAGAAGCATGAAAGTCTGCTAAAACACCACCACCAGAGAATGAACTTTGACCAACGGCAATAGCACTTACATTAGATATTTGATTTGAGTTAGCATTTAAGTTTCCACCTAAAACAGGAGAAGTGTCGTCTTGTACTTGCTGTATTCCTGAACCTGATAAAGCAGATACAGATGAGAACGCAAGATTTCCTGAACCATCTGTTTTTAATACAGTATCAGCCGAACCATCAGCCGTAGGAAAACTAAGTCCATCTAAGATAATCTTTCCAGATCCATTGGGAGTTATCGATATGTTTCCATTGGATGCAGAAACTATAGAGTTTCCGTTTACATCTAAATTACCCCCTAGCTGTGGGGTTGAGTCACTAGATAAATCTGTATTTACTGTATCGAAAGATAAACTACCACTTCCATCTGTTTTTAAAAATTGTCCTGACGAGCCATCAGAAGTTGGATGCGATAACCCATCAATAATAACTTTACCAGAGCCATTAGGTGTAATAGCTATGTTTCCATTTGATGCAGAAACGATGGCATTCCCATTAACGTCCAGACTGCCCCCTAGTTGAGGTGTCGTATCGCTTACCACATCTGAATTTACTGTAGCAAAAGATAAACTACCTGATCCGTCTGTTTTTAAAAGTTGATTAGAACTTCCGTCAGAGGTCGGCCAACTTAGACCATCTAATACAACCTGTCCAGAGCCATGAGGGGTTATGGCTATATTACCATTTGAGGTAGAAACGATGTGATTTCCGTTTACGTCTAAATTTCCTCCCAATTCAGGAGTAGTATCCCCAGATAGAGAAGGATCTCTGGCCCTGTCTGCTAAACTCCTTGTTCTAGTCATTCAAAATTACTCCCACGATTTCGTATTCTGACTTGAAGTTAAATTTTCTTTGTCTACCTCTGTTTTAATCCTGTTATATTCTTCTTTTGCTCTAGTCTCGCATTCTGTAACAGAGAGGTTGCTTGGTAAGGCTGCTTTCACCCATTTAATTACTTGGCTTTCAGTAACATCATCTATAGCAGTAAAAGAACCTTCTGTGTCAGGAAGATTAACTTCAAATGCAGCCCAACCTGTTAACCCACCGATTGTATGACCGACTTTGAACTCTACATTTACAATTTGATTGTCACCAGAACTACCTTTATTATCTTGCGTTGTGTTAATTATTTTCCATGTTGCCATCTTTTAACCCTTCTCTAGCTCTTCTACTCTTTTAGACAATTCTTGAACTGCTTTAATTAAGGGGACAACAAATTCTTCAAGATGTATTTCCTGAACGCCATACTTGTCTTCGCCCCAACCTTTAAAGTTTTTAATACCTAATTTATCTAATGAAGTTTTAACTTCTTGAGCAAGAAGACCTCTTTGCTCACCTTTTCTTGTAGATAAATTATAAGGAATATCATCTTCGGTTTCATTTTTTACAGATTCAGGGGTACTGTCATCCCCATCTTTAGTATATTCCTGTGGCTTTAAATGAGATAACTGTGAGTCGCTTGCGTCTAACTCTTTATAGCTTTTAAATGTATATACCTTAGTATTTAACTCATTAATAAAACTTAACCCCATGTCATTTGCAGATATGTCTTTCTTGAGTCTCTCGTCAGAACTCGCCGCCGCGAATGTTACAGTTCCACTACCATTTGTCGTTAACTGTTGACCTGAAGATCCGTCAGAACCAGGTAAGGTATAAACCCCAGATAGTGTTATAGAATTAGCACCACCATAGGCTGTTGTTAACTTATTAGATCCATTATGAGTTAATTTAACATGACCTTGTGCTATACAATCTACCATAGCTTGACCATAAGAATCTTGTATCATAAAGTCACCACCACCTCCAAATGATCCATTTGTGGCTATTCTTATGTAATTTTTACCATTATAATGGAAAATCCTCATATCGTTACCTGTTCCTACTCGGATACAATTTGACGTTGGTTGATCGCTTGATGAGTCAGGAATATCAACAGGGTTAGGCGTACCCGCACTTACAGATGCCCATTCAGTAACACCTGATCCTGTAGTTTTTAAATATTGACCTGATGACCCAACTGCAGCTGGAAGAATAAAATCAAAGTTTGTACCTGCTGCTTGAGAGGTAGAAGGACGAAGGTTGACATAGGCATTAGACTTTCCATACATTTTAATAGGTTTTGCATATTGAGAGTAAGCTGAACTTCCTGTCATAATAATAGCACCTGGAAGTTCTAGTCCTGAACCCTCACCATATCCTGCCATTGGTTGGAAGTTTCCACCTGACGATCCTGATCTGGGGTTATAGTAAGTAGCACCAACATAACCATAAAATTCAGCATTACCTGAATTGTTAATATACAACCTAGGAGTAGTGTTAGTATGATAGTAGACTTTAAAAACTTCTGAAGTATCACCTGAATGAACTGCAATACCTGTGTGTCCAGAAGTTTGTGTTGAGTATATAAGAGCTTGTCCAGAGCTTGGATTACTAGGTGCAGAAGCTACAGTTACAGTAAATACGGCACTAGAAGAACCTCCACCACCACCACCACTTGGAGTATCCCAAGAAAGAACTCCATTTCCATCGGTCTTTAAGTATTCACCACTAGACCCATCGGTGGCAGGAAGGGTAAGAACAACATTGCCAGAATAAGAACTATGGGCAGGAGATTTAAGAGATACATAATGAGCATTGGAACTCTCACAATAAAATCTAACCTCTCCTACAGAACCTGTTCCTGTCTTAATTTCTATTAAACCATCTGATACCAGAACACCACCTGATGATCCGTTTCCATCTAAGTGTACCTTTCCACTACCATTTGGTAAAATCTCAATATTACCATTAGATGTTGAAACAATATCATTTCCATTTACATCTAGATTGCCACCAAGTTGAGGTGTACTATCAGCGGCTACACTTGTAATCCCCCCTGATGGTGTACTAAAAGAAAGAACCCCACTTCCGTTTGTTTGTAGAAACTGTCCATTTGAACCATCAGAGACAGGGAAAGTAAGCACATCTATTTTTACTGTACCTGAACCATCTGGTACAATTTCTATGTTTCCGTTGTTAGAGGATTTTATTTGATGTCCATTAACATCAATATCCCCTCCTAGGTTTGTTACACTTGGATTTGAATTACCTATATATCCCATTTTATGTTTGCTCCAATACACTTAACATTATATCGATTGAACTTGATGCAGAAGATTGAGCTTTTAGTATATCACCTGTCTCAAGAACTATTTTATGATTGCCACCTGCAACCACCAAACTCCCACCTGTAGGTACAGGGGCATTCTTTACTACATTAGCTGTGGCTGATGCACTTGTATCCGTGACTGTTATTGTAACTGTAACATCGGAAGATGTTGTATTAGCACAGGTCATCCCTATGACTGTGGCAGTTACCCCAGACCCTGCTGTGTAAATAGATGTAAGACTTGTCCCCAATCCAGAGGTTATGTCGTTTTTAAAATTATTTGGCATATCCCTATCCTAAAGCTACACTCAACGCTAGTGCATCATCTACTAGCTCTGAGTCCGTGAAAACATTGAAGGCAACCATCTCAACAATATCATTCTGATTAGCAGCAGGACTAATGGTTACTGTATGTCCACCTGTTACAGTAAAGTCGCCTTGTTGTTTAGATAAACGCACACCATTAAGGTATACGTCTATTAAGCTACCTGTAAAATTAAGTGTACTACCTGCTGCGTCTGCACCTGTAAAAGCTGCTTGTGTGCTTGATGAAACTAAATAACTAAACCTTTGAGAAGTAGCATTTAAAAAGGTCTGTGAACCTACTACCAAATCACCAGACGTATTTAGGAAAACAGCTTTATCGGCAGGTAATGTTATAAACACATCTGCAGCACTACCACTTAAAGATATTCTGTTATCGCTGTTTGTTGATTGAAGAACGTTTGCATCTGTTCTTGTGAGGGTATTGCCAGAACTATTGTACGTCCCTAAACCAACTTCCCAATTATTTCCATCTGATATTGTGTAGTAGGTCGTGTCACCATTGCTTAGTACAGAAGAGAAGGTAACAAAACCATTTTGAGCACCTCCCAGAGTAATATTACCTGTACCAGAGGTGGTGGTACTTTCCTTTACACGATCTGCAACTTTAAAAGCCATAGGCCTACTTCAATTCGATAGACAGATTGCCTGTGTTGATTCTGAAGATGTCCAAGTTGCCTATAGTTTTTGAAGCATCTAACGCTCCTACAAACAAAATATTTCCAGATGTAGATGCATCGGCCACGAAAGCGTGTGTGATTGTTTGGTTGGTAACTGAACTCCCAGACGCAGGAAACTCTACATTGGCCGCGTTGGCGGCTGTTACAGTTCCAGCTGATGTAGATATTGTCCATCCACCTGATGTTCCGTTAACTTGCTGTCTAGCGTAGTTTGTAAATGTTGCTTCTGTTAACGAACCTGCTTCTGCATCAGATACGGCAGTCGCAAGACCCACATAAAGATTCGCTGCAGGTGTTGCAAAAGAACCTGAATTATTGTCGAAGATAAATTTTATTAATTTCTCCTCTAGATAGTTTGTTGCTGCATTAGCTGTAGCCATTTTTTAACCCTCACTTTTTTGGTAAAAATTGTCGATTGATAACCTCATGTTTCCTTCTTTATTTATAGCCTGTACTGAGGTTTGATACAGAGCTAAATACTTTTGAACCATAGCATCGTTTCTATTGAAACTGCCAGCCTCAACTAAACAACCATACAGAAGAACGTCATAAGCGTTGTCTGTGAGCCAATTAGTAAGATTAGCTGTACTATCGGTTACAGTAATATTTGCACCCATGCCATTTCCGTGTGTCGTGCAGTAATATTTTAAACTGCTTGGAGCATCAGACGGAACAACAAAGGTAGTCTTTGCCCCTGCCTGTCCCAGAACCCCTTCATTGGTAACACCTGTATTGTAACTCGAATCATCAGCCGTTCTAAATGCTATTTGATGCGTTGCGTTAGTACTATCGCTTTGATCGAAGATGTAAGTGTTTCCTCTGGCAAGAGACAAAGTAGGAGCGACTGAATTATTTAAGAGGAATTTATTTCCTCCGTATGAAACAACTGCAACAGTATAGGTTGTAGATGCTGTACCACCTGCCCCCAAAGCAGGTAATCTTCTTCTATAGGATATTTCTATATTAGTATTTGACGCAGGAGTAGGGGCGACATACAAAGCAGAATTGTCATAGTAAGAATAGTATTTAGGCGTTCCTGTAACTGTTCTATTTGGCCAAAACTCCATCATAAATTCATCTGACCTAAGAAGAAGTATTTTTCTTACATTTGCGTCAACAAGATGTAAGTTTTCTAAAACAACTAAATCAGCAGGTAATGTTATAAAAGCATCATTCTGCGAAAGAGAGCTAGTAGCTCTTTGCCTAAAGGCAGGTAGAACAAGATCTCTTGAAAGCTTAAGTTCGGTAATATCAATAAAGGTATCTATAGCAGCTGAGAACTCCGTTCCATCGTCTTCCATATAGTTCTTTATGTCCGTTACTAACGTATTGTAATTAGGCATTAGGATGTAACTCCTGCTGTATGTGGAAATCTATTATTAAACGCTGTATTGTTCGTTGCCACCTGATCTGCATCTGGTCTTGGATCTCGTAAGGCTTGTGGATCTACGACTTTTTCTTTCCCTAGGCGTAACTGTGGGTGATCTTCATCGTAACAAGGTGGACAAACACGAAGACCATTTCTTCTTCCGTTTTCTACCTCTTCTCTTAATTGACTATACTTATATTGTTGTCCACATCTATCGCATACAGCTAAAGCGTATTTCCCACTTGCGTAACTCATTATGTCACCTTGGGAGTAATTTTAAAATCAGATCTGTCTCTGTCTTCCTGCGCGGCTAGACTAAAATCTTCATCATATATTTGCTTTAACATTGGAACTCTGTCCATCGTGTTAGGATTTTTTAACGCAATATGATATGAAAGTCCTGATACGATTGCAGGGAGAAATCTAGTTGGTGCATCATATTGAGTAATAGATCCTGATGTTGAGTCTTCTATCATGCTTACATAGTAGTAGACCAAAGTATAAGTATCATTGTCTGGGACTGGCCAAGGATAAAGTCTTGGGCCATCTCTAAGTCTTTCTATGTAAAGTTTATTAGGTCTTCCTGTGCTGTTTTTATTTGTAAGGGATGCCCACTCACCTAATGACATTCTGGTTATAGCAAGATCTGATTGACCTGTTCCAGAGCCTGTCCTAACGGAATGATCTAATATAGCCAAGACATAGCTTGGTAGAGTATAAGATCCACCACCTTGATTGAGAGAAAGCGTACCTTCTCTTATTGTCCAAAGATTAATACCTTTATTGGCAAACTCTTGACCAAGAAGATTAAGACTCCTTCTGGCAGTTCTGTAGTCTGCACCAGAATAGGCTCTTCCTAGTCCTGCTCGCTCATGTGCTTCTTCGACAATCTCATCGATGTCGAGATTGAAGCTGTAACTTCCACTTGTTGCCATATTTGTTCCCTAAATAAAAAATCTTCTTTTTTTTCTTTATGCCTAAGAACGATGTTATCTCGTTTTCCTTCAGGCATCTTGTGTTTTCTGTGACCTAGTGTAGGTCTTCTAACCCTACGCCAACACAACTAGTACTTCTCCCAAAGTGGTGGAAAATAAAAAGTCCACAAATAAGCCGAAAGCACTATGACTATAAATATTAAATCCTTCTCACTAATTTGTTGCCTCCTTTAGGTACATGGTGAAGTAAACAAGTCCACCCACCAATAACGCTATTACGACAACACCTACAAAAAGAGACAAATAATATTCTCTTTGGTTTTTCCTTCTTAAGGCTTCTGCCCTACCTTCACGATCCTCTTTCATCACCTGTTCTCGGATCTTCTGAAGTTCATTCCATCCCTTCATTCCTCTTGTTTCGAGGATAACTCTTTTTAATTGCTCTTCCATATCACGAGCTTGTACTGTAGCCATGTAGGTTTCTAAAGCTCTTGAGGATGCACCTCCCTTGCCCTTTGAAGCCTGTGTATGTTTCGTATTTACTTGATCAACAGCATCCCATATTCTACCTAAGTCTTTCCCAAGACTTTGTAGATCCTTACCCATAGCGATACCTGCCTTGACTGCACCTAGTGCTGCCATACCCATCGTAATTGGATCTATAGCGATTCCCCCTAAATAAAAATTACTTAAACCATCCTATCAATAAATTAAGCAAAACTCCAAAAGCACCACCAATCCCTAGAAGGACAATAAAAGCTCCCCTCCAACGATTGGCAGTTGCTCTAAGCTGTGATATATCAGCCTTCATTTCATTCATATCAGAATGCATATGTGCCACTCGTTCTTCTAAACGAGCTAGAGCCACAGCGATACTTTCCTGTCTGTTTAAACCACCACGCTCTGCCACAATAACTACCTTTCCTGAATCGACTATATTAGCCATGAAATAAAGTTACAGATGATACTGATGTTACATCTACATACACATTGGTAGCAAACTTAAGACCACCTTCTGGTACTGTAATTGATCCACTAGCTTCACCTGCTGCTGTTTGTGGAACAGTAAGAGAAAGCAAGATTGTTCCACTCGCTCCACCATCTCTAAGGACGATTGCTCCTGCTCCTGTTCCATAGATATAGTAGATTTTCTTAACCCTAGTCGGTTGATCTACAGCGACTCCATCGGCCGTGACTGTTGTTGCCGTTATAAGTCCCATGTTACACCTATGATAAGTTGTTGTTTTGGATATACATTACAGTTACAGTAGCTGCCCCTGTTGTACCATCGCCACCTGCCATTGCAGTATCGGCCAATATTTGAAGATCACTTGTTCCAACATCGGTGGCTTCTGTGTCCAGAGTTCCGTGTGTAGTACCAAGTGCTTTTACGTTTAGTGCATCAACAAATGCGTTTGGATCAGCTGATGTTCCTACGCTTACAGTAGCTGCACCACTATCGTTTGATACAGTTGATACGTTAACAATTACGTCAATGATTTGTGAGTTTGCAGGGATGGTTGCACATACCTGATCTGTCACAGCTGCACCGATTATATCGATGACTTTTGATTGTGCCATCACGACTGATCCGATATTTGAACCAGATCCTGCCTTGATTGGGCCTGAAAATGTAGTAGTTCCCATAATTAAAATTCCTTCTTGTCTAATGGGTTAGTCAGTTAAAAACTGTCAAGAAAACCAAGGGAGGTGGCAATCAAGCCACGCTCCCTATCACGAGTTTTAAGCTCCGGGAGATCCGAAAATCCCTAGAGGATCAGAGTACCCAAATGAATACCTCTCTCTACCCTTGTACTTAACATTACCTGTCTCAAAGTCGCCTTCCATAGAAGTCTTCATTGCGACACGAACAAAGTGCTTTAAGCCATTTGCTACGTCTGTAGTTAAGAACCAAGCGTCTGGATCGGTTAAGAAATGGTGTACCATATATCCACCTGGAATTGCAGATGTAGACGCAAGAGCGTTAACATCATTGTCGGCAGTTCCTGCCCTCATTGTAGACTTGAGGATTCTCTCTGCTTCAAATTGCAAGTCAGATGGGATGATTAACTTTTGAGGTCTGGCCGCAATTTTCAGCCCTCTCTCATCAGTCCATTTCCCTATTTGGATAACAGCAGCCTCTAGAGAAGTCTCATTCAAATCAGCAGGTGTGCTTGGTTCGTTAGAGTTCGTTCCACCATTCACCAATGGATGTGCTGTGGAAAGAAGGTTAACGCCATCACCACCAACTTGACCTGTAAAGCCTTCGTTAAGTACTGCAGCTCCTTTAATCTCTTTAGTGTGCTGAAAAGCACGAGCTAAAGCTTTAGTATATCTAGCAGACAAACTTGCATAAAGGTTATCTTCGATTGCTTCTTCAGTTAACGAGAAACCCATAGCGATAGTATTGTGTACGTATCTGCTTGTATAGGCTTCTTGTGCATCGTCATAAGTAATCGCAGCGCCTTCATCCTTAGTACCTGCTAAACCGAAGCCAGATAATTTGACTTCTTCTTCAAACGATCTATCAGAGTTTTCAGTCTCAAAGACTTGTCTCCACTCTTCTGGATGCTGTTTGTATTCTAAACCGAACAAACTATTCAAACCTGGGAGTAGTTCCTTCAGTAATTGGGATCTTGATATAGCCATTTACTGTACCCCCTAAGTTATCGCAGCAGCCATTAAGGCGTGCTCGGATTGGTTCATCATCACAATGATGTCAGTATAGGCATCTCCAACTGAAGAGCCTGGTCTGTCAACAAAGTCTACAATACGCCAACATTTGCCTGTAATGGCAGCTGTTGATGCACCTGCTTGTATTCCACTATTCCCTGTAGTGGTGTTTCCAGAAGCCGTCTGAGCCATGTCAATGGTTTGCCCTAGTAATGTTTGGGCGATTGCACCATCGGCCTGTACTTCGTACAGCGTCATTGGGTTTATAGACACAACAGCCTTAATATCATCAGCGACAATGCCACCTGGATAATATTGTCTGTGTGTTGGTTGGCCTGTATTTGGGTCTGTATAACTACAGCCTAAAAACACACCAATCGGATTAACCTCGCCAGCTGCTGATTCACGAACTAAATGACCATCATCGGTTGAGTTCGTTACGTCAGCGTATCCTACAACGTCACCATTGAAGATTGCAGTCGCATAGCCTGACTTAATAGAAATTTCCATAGTCGAGCCAGCAAACGGCATTCCCCCAAGTAACCCAATAGGCTTTAAGCCACGAGGAGCACTAGTCGTAGACATAGATCTACCTCCTATTTAGGTTTAAGGTTTAAATTACCCTCTACCGAAAGTTACCCTACTAGAATTAGCAGGTTTATCCATCGGCATACGAGGATTACTTTCCTTCATAAGATTGTTATCAACAGATGCTTGATGATCTTGCGATTGTTTCAAGTAATGATTGTTGCGTTGATTAACCATCCTTTCAGGCATTTTACAGAGAAGTAATCCACCCACCTCTAGTTTGCCCTCGAACCTTGGATTAGGATCGATAACAAGGTGTGCGAGTTCTGGTACTTCTTCTATGTCAACAGGTTGCCAACCTTCACGAATTTTTTTAGAATAATTCGTTGGGTCTGCTTCCCCCATAGATGATACCCTAACCCACTTAAATTTGATCCCATCTTTTGGATGTGGATCTGGCAAGAGATTAGCTGGTGTCCAATCTTGGTTGCGTTCCTCCTGTTCTCTCTTCTCTACAGATCTAGGAGTACGATTTTTGTTTTGCTGTGCTTGAGTCATGTAAACCTCAATTATTTAAAGCGACAAACTCTTTGGCGTAATCTTCTAGAGATACACCCAAGCGATTGGCGACTGCCACTTGTGATGGCGTTAGACGGACTTTGCGTGACTTGTTAGCTACCTGATTACCCGCTGGGGTAACCATTGGCTGTTGGGTCACAGGTTTCTGTGTTTCCTTCGGCTTATCCGTTTCTTCCTCGGAAAACTTGTGTGGGAGTTCTCTTCGCAAACGAGAATCCAATGTGTCATAATACTCATCGGAATCTACTTGCACTCCCCCTCGGACTATATCGTCATGGATGGTATAAGCGACATTAGTCATTACCATATCACGATTAAACCAAGGATTTCGTGATGCCCACTCAACAGCTTTTGTGTTAGGTGGTGCTTTCAACTCTGGTTGTTGTTGTTTACCGATGTTTTCAGCTACCCTTTTCATCTGTCCCACTTGAGACTTCTGTGCCGTAGCTTCCATCATCTGTTGTTGTGCTAGAGCTATCTTCTCTGCGTCCCCTTCTTCGTAGGCTCTTTTGAAGGCCTCCTTGGCAGATTCGACTTGGCTCTTAATTCTATTTTCAAACTCGGTGCTGCCGAACTCTCCAAACTTGCTTGCTTGCTCTCTAAGTTCTTTATTTTCGTTGAGAACCTTTTGAGCGACTGAATAATATTCATCTCTCTGTCTTTCAGCCTCTCGTTGTCTTTTCGTAAGGTCATCAATTCGCTTTTGGAATTTGGTCTTACCCTGCTTGCTAGGACTCGGTTCAGCTTCTTTTTCTTCAGTCTCTGCTTTAGTTTCGACAGATTCGTCAGTCTTGGTATCTTCCTGTGTCTCGACAGGGGTGCTTTCAGCAGCATTATCTGCTTCTTCAAGCTTAACATCTACCTCAACTTCTTCCTCTTTTAGTTGATCTTCGCTAATTACAGCTTCTTCTGTTTGTTTTTCTACACTCATGCGTTGGCCCTCGAAATTTTAGTTGGATCTTTAATAACAGCGAGGACTGAATCATCGTTGATAATTCTCATTTCCACGCCATCGTACTCAAAGCGATGACCGACATATTTAGATAAGACTACCCAATCTCCGACTTTACACCATGCTTTACCACGAAAGCGATGATCTTCGTTTGGATAACAGTTATTTCCAAGCGTAACAACTTTTGCCACGATTGAAGCGATATCTTCCTTATCTTTGATATCGGATGGAAGTATAATACCTCCTTTGGTTTGTTCCTCTACTTTAGGAACGACAACAAGAATGTGATATCCTGTTGGTGTTGGTGCGTCATCTGGAATGACGACATTTGCAGTAGAATATACTGATGACATTTAAGTCTCCTATTTTTTTTGGAGACGCTCCCTTTTGCGACTAAAGTTCTGATTCTTCAGTCGATCTCATAAGCGTTAATAGTTCACGCTCGGCAATCGCTAGTCCCTCTATCTGACCAACTAGTCGATTGTATTCTTCAAAACTCTTTGCTCCACCTAGTGCAACAGTATCGGTTAAATCGTTCATTAACCTTCTAAGAGTTTTTTGTAACTCTTCTTCCATTAAGTATCTATCTCACCTTCTGTTTGTGTGCCTGGTATTACCTGACAAAAAGGTTTTGCTTGGAATACTTGAGGATATGTAACAGCTTTGTTTGCTTTTGCAATAGAATCCTCAAAACATTTTTCCTTACTTGTATGTAATTCATTACCTGTAATCACCATACAAGACGATGCATTCATACTAGAACACAGAATCATTATTGACATCCACATTTTTAGCTCCGATTCAGTTTATCCGTCTTAATAAGGTCAACTTGCATTTTGGCTTCTGCTAAGTCCTTTTGCTGTTGTAACCTTTCACGCTCTAAATCGTTCCTCATCTTAGTCTTTTCTATATCTGTTTTAGCATCAAGTAAAGCTTCTTGTTGATCTTGTTTAATTTTTTCTCTTTCAATCTGAAGCTCTGCTTGCTGTTGCTGTATAACAGGATCTTGAGCAGCTTGCATTTGTCTCTCAAGAACGGCTTGTTGTTGTGCCTTTCCTGTGATTTGAGCTGCTGCTTGAGCTGCCTGTCTAGATATTTGTGCTTCCATTTGCTCTGGAAGACCTTTCTTTTCTTTATCTTCTAGAGGTGGAAGTTGAACTCCCATCATCTTCTCGGCTTCATTTCTATATTTATGAGCCATATGCTCACTAATATGAGCACTAATAGATTGACCTACTTGCTGTGCCATAGGATGTTTTTGCATATCTGGTGACTGCATTAAGCTCATATGGGCAGCTAAATGTGCATCGTGATCTTGGTAAGCAAAAGACTTTACTGGGCCACCACCAATCATTCTAGCATTCTCTGTTACAGGATCATACGGAGGTATCTCACTTTGATCTGGTAAGATTTTATCAATATTATCCAAACCTGCTGTTTCTAAGAATCTTCTATGCAGTTCCTTTAAGTCATAAAGCTGTGGAGCTTGTGCTGCCACTTGTAGGGCAGCTTGCTGTTGCATCATCCTTTGAGCAAAACTAGTCGCATTGGGATCACTTACAGGTATAATATCTACTCTATCGTCAAAGTCTTGTTGTATATTTCCATTCTCCTCGTAAGGATATTGAGAAATAGAGCTACTAATAATCTTAGAAAGTAACCCAAGCTCCCTCTTCATACTTGCGTGTAATCTAGCATGGATGGCCGACATTACCTTCATAGACCTTTCAATTAGTGCTAGTGTTGTTCCAACAGGAGCTTCTTGGTTGCCATCACCTACCTGTAGGTCTGCTATCGAGGCGAATCTTCTTCCCTCTTCTACCAAAACACCTAGTAATTGTGCTAACGTTCCTGATGGCTCTTTGAATGGCAAGGGCATAAGATTATCCCTTATTGCACCACTTGGAAGATCAATGTCTCTAAATTCACCTGGTGATATTGGTGTATCGTCACCTTTGATCCTAAGTCCACGAGCTTTAAAACCTGCTGGTAAGTTGGATAAAGTCCCTGCGTCTATAAGTTGACGCAAGATCGATGTTGATGACTTGGCTATGTTTCCTATAAGGTGGATTAATCCAAATCCGTAAAATCCCAAGCCTGGCTGAAACTTGTAGTGTACAAAGTGTTGTATTGGTTGCTTTAGTGGATCACTCTCGGAATAATTCTGGCGTATCGAAAGGATGGTATCACTTGCTTCGTCAATGGTGACGATGTATGGGACGGCAATTCCTGTTCCTTCTCCGTCTTCGTTTTGGTCTTCATATCCTTCGATGTCGAGTTCGCAATGGACTTCGAGGATGGTTCGGAGGTCGTTTTCACTAACTTCGGTAACACCTGTAAGTTCGTTGTATTTGGTTTTGACATCTGATGTCCCTTCTATAGCCTCGGTTAAATCTACATCACGATAAAAACCTGATACTTGCAACTTCTTTACAAAGTTATCAGACTTCTGCATAACATGGGTATGCCTTGATGATGTTGTTAGATCCGTTGTATTATATGCAACAACGAGATCCTCGGCAGGTACGAATACTGAAGTTGGTCTTTGATGATGGGGATCAAAGTAAACCTTTCTAAATGCTGACCCTGCTAGTGCCAGATTAAATAGTAGTTGCTCTGTTTCAGAACGATATTCGGTCATTTCATGCGTTAAGAGGTAGTTCATGTAGTTCTGAACTCTCTTAGCTTGCTCTGTCATCTCATCAGTCTGTCTTCCTACTGATTTAGTTTTGACTGGGCCTGACGCAGGAAATATTTCCATCATAGATTGTGAAACAAATCTTATTGTAGCTTCACTAAGTATCGGATGGGTAACACCACAAGCTCCCTCAAAAGGTGTCGTTCTGTCTTCAGATTTAATTCCTAGAAGATCTAAACCATCGGTATATGTGGTGACCCAATCCTCTCTAGATGCTTTGTCTTCCTCGTACTGTGCTATCAAATCTGATGCAATACCTTGAAGCACCTCCTCATCTAGAATCTCTGCTATGTTCTCGCCAAACTTTGCCCCAGACATTCCTTCAGTAGATTCTGGATCAAAGTCAACTTCCACACCTCCATCGTCCATCTCAATAACAATAGCCTCTTCAGATACATTCAACATATCCTCTTCCGTAGGCTCTACGTCTGCACCATTAAGAAGTGGTTTAGAAGAAGTCTCTTCCTGTATTTGTTGATCGATAGACTTTTCAACTGCCATTACGAGCTTACCTTATGCTAAATTTAGTACCTCTAGTGGCTTTTCCACCACCTCGGCAAGCTTGGCCACCATGTTTCATTCCGTAGGCTTTAGGTTTTCCACCTGATTTCATACCTCTGACTTTTCTTTCTTTGCTTTCAGAGTCAAATCCAGAAAACTTTTTTCTTGGATTGCTATCCACTCCACCTGTAATCTTAGCAACTGAAGTAGGTGACTTTACATTTAATCTCCTTGTAAGCTTTACATCCTTATCTTTTATCTTCTCTTGCGAAGCTTTAAAAGTAGGAGGATTCATCTTTGCTTTGTTTTTAGCCGTAGTTTGAGGATCGGTCTTTTTCTTTTTAGGTGTTGTAGACAACCCTCTTTCCTTGTCTGCACCAGACATAGGTTTTGACGTTTTCTTGTCACTCAAGGTCATTCTTGCACCACCACCAAGATCTCTCTTAGTGTTTATCATTTCATCGGCTTTTCTTGTAGACTTAAAGTAAGGGGAATCTGGTGCTGCGCTTGAGGCTTTTACTAAATCACCAGAAATTTTAGCTTCCCCTGTTCTATCAGCCTTTTTCATACCCTTTTTGACAGAACCAGACTCAATAAGGTTCATAGTTCTTTTGTATTCTTCAGAGCCAGGCCCACCATCCTTCATCTTCTTGACTTTTCCACCATACATATAACCTTTAGGCTTGCCACCCTTTTTCATAAACCCCATTTTGTTTCTTACTTCAGTAGGTAAGGACGCTAGTCCCTTGTTGGTTGGCTCTCTAAGACCACCACCATCTTTATAACCCATCATCTTTCTAAAATTATGTTTGCCAGGCATTTGTTTCTCCTAATAATAAGATTTATTTTGTTTCCACCAAGGGGTTGGTTCGTCTTCGTAATCCGATGGTAATGATATAAACCCACCTTGTCTAAAACGCATCAAGGCAAGTGTAGTACAGTCCACTAAGTCATCGTGACTGCCATTGGGAAAACTAGCACATTGTTCTATTACTTGTTCAGCCCAACGAGTCGGAGGATGCCATACCAGACCACTCGCAAAAATGTCAGAAACGGCATTAACACGAGAGAGTTTATCCTGACCACGAGACGGAGTATAGTCTGTGACAGGTATTCCAGAAGCTCGTAGCTCCTGTATAAGGGGAAGTCCCGCTGCTTTTGCTTCCACCAAGAAAGCATCAGGTTCATACTGATGATATAATTCATGGGTACGTTGTTTAAGCTCTGGGAACTCAAGTTTTTCATTAACCGAATCAAGAAGGATAATATTTGGTACATTGTCTCCTACCTCATTTGGATGTTCAAATACTCCCCAAGTCGTAATAGCCGAATAGTCAGATCTGGCTGACTTAGTGTGTGCCGTGTCGATTGACTGTATAATGAAGGTGCATTGTGGTGGACTTACGTTATTCCACTCTTGCCAATACTCCCTCTTAATTAGAGCACCTTCCTCGGCTGTAGGTGTTTGTTGATACTGACTAAGCCACTTACCCAATGGAAGTTCGGCCTTTAGAGCATCTAGTTCTTTCTTTGGCCAAAACTCTGGCCAGAGAGGTTCACCATTTTCGTAAACGGCAGGTAGTTCTATAACTTCCCACTTGTCCGAACCCTCTCTTTGACTTGTGGTTTCTAGTATTTTAGCTGTTAGATCAAGCTGTGACCACCTCGTCATTACAATAACGATAGCTCCACCTGGTTGTAATCTCTGTCGAGGGCCAGATGAATACCACTCGTAAACACTATCAAAGTATTCCATCGTGGGATTAATACCTGCTGATTCAGTATGTGGATCGTCAATCACAAGCAAGTCTGCACCACGACCTGTCATTGCACCACCTACACCAATAGCAAAATATTCACCACCACCTGATACATCCCATCGTCCTGCTGCCTTGCTGTCGGCTCTTAGCGAGACTTCTGGAAATATATCTCTGTAAGTGTCTGTATCTATTAGGTTTCTTACTTTACGTCCAAATCTTTGAGAAAACTCTGTCGTGTGTGTTGCAGATATAATCTTTCGACTTGGGTCTTGTCCTAGTAACCAAGCAGGTAATAACCAACTTGTAAGTTCTGATTTGCCGTGTCTAGGAGCAATGTTGATGATAAGTCTTTTTAACTTACCCCTAGATACAGCTTCAAACTTTTCTGCCATTATCCTGTGATGTGGGCCTTCCATGAAGATCGGCCAACAATGTCGGACAAAAGGTAAAAACTCTTTCTTGGCTTTTTCTTTATTATTGAGCGTATTGTACTTAATAAGAGCAGCACCAATAGCCTGTCTGTGCTCTTCTGGTAACTGATCTAGGTTCTTTAGTAGTTGCTCAACTTGTGTCAAATCCAGATGGTTTTCTTAAATGTCTCTGCCCAAGGACTGTAATAGGCCATTTGTGCTCTGTCAAAGGGTGAAAACTCAAGCAACTTGTCTCTAGCTGTCTTGTATTCTTCCCTAACTTCGTCAAATTTTGCCTGTTTTCTAGCAGATTGCTCTTTTAAAGCATCTTTAAGCTGAGAAATATATGTACCTATTGTTTCGTCTAGGTCTTTATCACTCATGGCTTGGTAATTGTTTTTAGTCATTTCTTCCTCCAAAACGTTAAAAAAGCCACAAAACTGATTGATTCTCTTTGGTGTAATACACACTCCTCTATTATCACTTATACCAAAGTTTTGTGGTTACGTCCTTATATAATTTCACTTTTTTTCATTTTCAAGGCGATTTATTAGGTTTTTAAGGTAAAATTCTGCCTTTTTAAGGTCATTTAGGGGGTCTTCCTTGTGTGGCCACCTCCAAATGTACTTAAAAATGATGCCCCAATGGTAATTTGAAAACGAATCAACATTTGGTGCATCCTCCATCATAGACTCCATAGCTTCAAGACACTCTATACTACCACTAGTGTAGTGTTTCGGATGATTTACTATGTCTTCTGGCAGTTCAAACGCATCCTCTTGTTTCATTTTACTAATGCCCTCCATGAAATAGGAAATTTTTTAGCCATAATTTCATCAATAAGCTTTGCGACCTTCCTAGTGTAGTGTTGTGTATGACTATCAAGGCGTAAATTACACATTTTTGCAAATGCACCAAGTGATCCAGACCAATACCATGAAGTCATAGCAGATTGTGGTAGCACCATTCGTGCATCTTCCCTTGATACACCTGTTCTTAGTAGTGCTGTGTAACAATTAAAGGCAGTATACATAGCATTTTCATATATTTCAGTACACATATACTGTAAATTTGCTTTTAGTCGTTTTGCAGATCCTTGCTTATTTGCCGTTGCTTGTTCATACCAAGTTCCTGTACGAAAAACTGATAGGTCTTTTTCGGTGTACCTTCTGCTAACTTCGTTCCAAACCAAGTATTCATGTTTAACAAGTTGTCTAGCTACAAATATAGGGGCATCGACCTTGAAAGATGCAAAACAATGGTTAAATGGGGATGTATGTTTATGTTCTGCCAAATAATTAATGAGCTTTCTGTCTTTATCAGTAACCTCTTCAGTAACCCTACTGTCGTTTGCGTAAGAAACCCTAGCAGAATTGACTACAGTTTTGTCCGTACCCATAGTGTTGACTAGCTCTACTTGAGATACCTGACAGTTTTTTGCTAACCATTCTCTAGATTCAGTCATCTGTAAGCCTTTTTTCGTACCATTCTATTTCTTCTTTCGTGTAATCGGAGTATCCTTCGTCATCACCAGAATACGCCATCCTCCTTCTTTTCATCTCTTTTTCTCCCAAGTCTTCTCGCAATGTGCTCTTCCATGATTTTTGTTTTTCTTGTTTGTTCTCGCTTTTCCTCTTCAGTAGTGCCAGGCCTGTGGTCATAGCAATACCAATCCTTACCTGCGTTTGGTGAAAAACAAGCACCAGCTTTCGAGCCACAGTACGCACAAAATTTATCAAAAAGTGGATTACTGTAAATCGCATCCTTACCCCATCCTTTGGGATGAGTATCTGTAGGCTCTTCCTTCACCTTCTTCGAGGAATTTGTTGATTGCCTCTCTAACAATTTGCGCCGCAGAGACATGAGATCCTCCCTTTCTTGTTCTATCAACTGCCATTTTATACAACACCTCAAAATCATCTTCGTAGATTAAAATGTTGTAAGATCTTTTCTTTCTTAAATCTGTACTAGTTCTGGGCATCTTTGCATACCTTTTCATGTTTATTATTTTCCCAACAATCACCATGTGGCAAGTGCATCTTCCAAAACATATCCCATGTACCCATTGATGCAAAAAGAACCATCGCAGGGAACACGAGCATAAAGAATATTATGGTTAAGAACGCAAGACCAAAGCCTTTATTGTGATATGGTTCATCACTCATCATTTGATTTAACTCCCATAGAAATTGTTGCCCATGATCTTCTTTTGTATTTTGGTTTGACAAACAGGTTGTCTGGAATGAAAGGAAGAGTAATTCCATTTTTTTGTTTGCCGTTGTTTTTGTAATTCATTGCACAAAGTGGGGAGCAAAATTCTTTTCTTTCGTGAACATAATTCATTTCTCCACCACATCTTTTACATTTTCTCGTGCCTTTGAAACAATTAACTCTCAATCTGCTACTCCCATCCTTTCTTTGTATTCATCGTACAGGGCAGAATTTCCTGTCCCACCTGTACCATCAACTCCCCAATTACAGGATGCTAGTAAGATAAGAAGAAACAAGCAGTAATACGAGAAGTATTTGCAGAAACCCAAGAACATAGAATAGGTTTCCTCTGCTTGTTTTTGGCATTGTCTTTTTATAGTCATTCTTAGCCATCCTTGTACCTAGTGTTTAGTTTCTTTTTTTTCTTTTTGCTCACGAGGGAGTTCTTCTGCTTTGGCCACACTTGGTAGGTTGCTATTGTACATATCTTGCAAATCATCAACAATCTTTCTCATGTCGTGTAAGATATCACCTAGACAATCTGCCTTGCTTAACCAATCCATTTTATGAAGCTTTTGTGTTAGCTTAACTTTAGCTTCACCATTAAATGAATCCCATATAAGTGTTCCAACTTCGTGAGTATAGTGATCTTTAATACTTTTAGCCATCTTTGTTCTCCTTTGGATGATAGACTTCTACGTAACTTTTACAATTTGGGCAGGTAAGATTAGAAACAATTATATAGTCATTGTCATCATCATCTATATCGTGATCTCCTCCCCAAATCAATTCTTCTGCACAGTTATAACACTTCATAACCTACCCTGTACTGTGTAAGCCATAAAGTTATAGCTTTGCCAAACTTTTGTTTTAAAACCTAGTCCATTTAGTTCTTGTTCTAATAGACTTTCGTTTTTACAAAACATACTGTTTGATAATTCTATATCTTTATCTAATATTTCTTTATCTGTGAAGTGTTTTCTTTTTTCCTGTATATGCTGACGATGTACAAGCATCTGCAATATAGGATCATTAAGGTACACCTTTTCTGCTATAAGAAGTATTGCACCTTTGTCTATTACCTCTTGTATTAGTGGTAATATTCTTTGTCTCTTTGTTCTACCTAAAAATTGCAGAGTGAACATTGAGATAAGAACGGAAGTATGACCTATCTTAGAACTAATACTCATAAGATGATCATAAACATCTCCTTTGTGGAATTGAAAACCTTTTTTTCTATTTTTAAAATCCACAACGTCTATTCCGTGATAATGGGTATCTTTGTTCTTGTTAAGTTGATGCAAGAACGATCCTGTAGAGCAACCCAAGTCCACTACATGAGAGTAAGGTTGTGCGTAGTGTTCTGCAATCGACTTAAATATCGCAAACAAAGAGGAATAGTTTGGTATTGATTGGTTTATGTGGCTGTCAAAGTCTTCTATCTTACTAAAATCAAACATGGTCTTTATCTACCTCCATGATCCTTGTACCTAAAAATTCCATAACGTTTATGGACATACCTCTACCAACTGCTTCGTATCTTTTGGAAACAGGACATTCTTCCTTCGGTTTTCCTCTATAAGGTACTTGTGTATAGTTATCTGGTAAACCCTGAAGCCTTTCACACTCCAAAGGCGTTAATCGTCTTACGATTGATTGTCTTGGTGCTTTTACACCTTCGTCTACTATACAAGGGGTAATATTACCTCCTGTCATAGAATTAAGTGTTGGTGATGTGAAGTCGTTTCTAACTCTTGGCACACCATCTGGTGACTTAGGTTCAAAGACAATACTCACGCATGGTTGTCTATTACCTCCTGTCATGGCATTTAACGTTGGGGATACCTCTTCTTTCTTTACTCTAGGTGCTCCATCATCTGGTGATCTTGGTTCAAACACTACACAAGTCTCCTGTGATTTGTAGTCCCTAGCCGTAAGAGTAGATGCTACATCCTCTTTTCTAACCCTTGGTGCTCCGTCATCGGCTGATCTGGCCTCAAATGTACCTTGGTATATACTTGGTACTTCTGTTGCCGTAAGTGTGTAGGTTGCACCATCCTTCTTGAAACCATCTCCGTTTACACGAGAAAAGTTACCATGAATAATGGTCAAGTCATCAGAAACAAGATCCGTAGCAGACTTGTAGTCCCTCGCTGCTATTGTTCCTGCCTTGTCGTCTTGAATGTGTTGATCGCTTCTTGTAAGGCGAAACGTAGTTTTTCTGGTAAGACCTTGTTTTTTCGGTCTGCTCGGTGGAGGATTCCAACGCAAGACCTCTCTGTCAAATAATACCTTGGATGGACATCTCCAATCTCTAGAATGTCCGACAACGAAGACACGCCTTCGCATTTGGGGGATTGCCCTTGGAAATCGTTGTGTTCGTATATATTGAGTGTCAAGAACCCTGTAGGCGAACCCATACCCGCATTCTGCCAACCCTGTGAGGAAGGAAGCAAAATCTCTTCCGTTGTTCGATGACAGGACACCGGGGACATTTTCCCAAACAACCCATCTGGGATTAAGCCTTTTAACCATCCGTATAAACTCAAGTGCGAGGTTTCCTCTTTCTGAGGAAATTCCTTCCCTAAGTCCTGCGATTGAGAAGGTTGCACATGGTGTTCCTCCAACAAGGACATCTGGACTTCCTCCGATGTCGTCTTTTTCGATTTTCGTAAAATCGCCATAATTCTTCACCTCTGGATAATGATACTCTAAAACTGCCGATCTAAATGGGTCTATTTCAGTAAACCCCATCGGTTCAAAACCAAGTGGATGCCAGGCCACACTAGCACACTCAATTCCACTACATACTGAAAAGTATTTCAAGTTCGTTCCTCCTCAAATTTACCCCAAGGGGTAAGCTCCTGTTGTTCTACAAAGATACAGGGAAACCTAAATTGTTTCCTGTGTCTAGGTTCTATGGAGTGAAGAACGCTTGCTTTTATAACGCCTTTAAGCTTACAGACAGCTTTGTCTGGATGATTCGTCACAACAAAGAATACGTAATAATCGATGTTCTCGTTGATTTTGTCAATCCATAAAACTCCGTTCTCGTGTATAGTAGCTTTTACGTCAAATCTTAATCCTTTGTAAATCGTGTCACCCATGTCTCGTCCTGAGTCCTTGGTATTGATTTTGGGGGATAAAACTTGTGAAGGGTAAACGTCCGTAAATTTCGCAAATGACAGTTCAGCAAGTAAGCCAACACGATCATGGGTATACTTGTCTGGTTCTTTCCCCATTTTTCGCCATTCTGCTTTTCTTTCTCTTGCACGATCAAAACGTCCTTTGCATAAAAACTCTACAAGATCCTGTTCACCATCATCTAATATTATCTCTAGTGTATTTTTTTCATCTGTTGACATCGTAACGCAGCTTCTGCCCCACAACAAAATACATGATAGGGGATTTCGTGCTCTTCCAAGTCATCTGTTCCCATATCTGTGACCATACTAGAAAACCACTTAATAAAGTTATCGTGGTTTATATGTAATGTATCATTGCCGTCTATGTAGATTGTTGGTTTGTTTGCTCTAGGTTTTTTTATCATTGTTCTTGCCTGTTAAAAAAAGAGGGGGGTTTGAAGTCAGGAGGAACGCCCCCCTCTTTATAGCGTCCCCATTTATGGGTAGGTTAAGAATACTCAAAACGAATCAGAAGTAAAGTAGTTATGAAAAATTGGCCTATAAATTTTTTTCACTAGGGACGTTATGAAAAGTTTGGAATTGTTAGTCTGGATTACTATGTATAACAAAACACGAGCAAAACTTCTCATAGGGGGGTATGCCCCTCCGAGCCTATAGCCGATTGGTAAAATAAGTCCCCCC
>CETU01014584.1_pt1 | contig 22957 bp, 26 predicted proteins | sample 356531 | NCBI WGS metagenome assembly CETU01 (sample SAMEA2623488, study PRJEB7988) | marine metagenome | isolation source: saline water (ENVO:00002010), including
AACAGAGTTGTTTATGATGTAACTTCAAAACCCCCAAGCACAATTGAATTAGAATAAATAAATGAAAATACCAATCTTTCAAGTAGACGCGTTTACATCGGAAATTTTTAAAGGAAATCCTGCAGCAGTTTGCCCTTTAAGTGAATGGATACCTGACGATGTTATGCAAAACATTGCTATGGAAAATAACTTGTCAGAGACTGCTTTTTATATTGAAGATAATGATACCTATCACATAAGATGGTTCACACCCAAAGCGGAGCTAGACCTTGCAGGACACCCTACTTTAGCAACAGCTCATGTGATTATGCAGGAATTTAAAAAAAACTTGAAAAAAATAACTTTCAAAACAAAAATAAAAGACACATTAAACGTAAGTTTTAAAGATGGTTTATATATTATGGATTTTCCATCGAGGAATCCTGAGTATAAAGACGAAATTGATATATTTGAAACTGCTTTAGGAAAAAAACCGAAAAAAGTTTTAGCACATCGAGATGCTGTAGTAATTTTTAATAATGAAAAAGAAATTAAATCTATTTATCCTGATATGGAAAAAATTAAAAAATTAAATTATCCAGCAGTAATAGTAACAGCAGCTGGTGACAATGTTGATTTTGTCTCTAGAAATTTTGCACCAAAATTAGGAATACCAGAGGATCCTGTGACAGGTTCAGCCCATTGTGAATTAATCCCATATTGGTCAAAAATATTGAATAAAAAAAATATGGTAGCTCATCAATTATCTGAAAGAGGAGGGAAAATCTATTGTATTGATAATAATGACAGAGTATCTATTGGAGGTGAAGCTATTACTTTTTTACGTGGTGAAATAGAGCTATAAAAATGAATTCAAAAATAAAAAAAATAATCAAACTTAAAAAAAATAGAAAGATAATTTGTTTAACCTCCTATTCGAAAAACATATCTGAAATTATTGATCCTGTTGTAGATATTGTATTAGTCGGAGACTCTTTAGGTTCAGTGTTATATGACTATAAATCTACGAGAAGTGTAACTTTAAAAGCAATGATAGAGCATTCAAAAAGTGCAAGATATGGAATTAAAAAAAGTCTAATGGTTGTTGATATGCCTTACAATACATATCGAAATAAAATTGAGGCTTTAAAAAATGCAAAAAAAATAATTAAAGAGACAAAGTGTGATGCAGTAAAACTAGAGGGTGGTTTAAAAATATTAGAAATAGTTGAACATTTAATTAAAAATAAAATTTCAGTAATGGGACATCTAGGTATTTTACCTCAAAGTGTAAAGGGTAAATTTAAATATAAAGGAAAAAAAATAGGTGAAAGAAAAAGAATACTTAATGAAGCAATATTATTACAAAAGAAAGGTGTGTTTTCTATTGTATTGGAGTGCATTGAAACTTCACTAGCAAAAGAAATATCAAAAAACTTAGAAATACCAACAATAGGAATAGGATCTTCAAAGTTTTGTGATGGGCAAGTCTTAGTAACAGATGATTTAATTGGTCTTAATCAAACCAAAATTAGATTTGTAAAAAAATTTGGAAATGTAAACAAGGATATAAAAAAATCAGTTTTAAAATTTAAAAAAGAAGTATTGAGTAAAAAATTTCCCTTAAAAAAATACTCTTATTAAAAATACTTCTTAAATTGTTCGTTGATTGATAGTATTTCTAAGTCTACAAGACCACCTATAACCAATTGAATCGCAATTAATAGTATAAAACCTAAACCTATATAAGCTATCCACAAATGTTTTTGAATATAATTTGCTAAATATGTTGCCATAGCACCTGTAAGAATTACTGACAAAACAAGTCCGAAAATCATAAAACCAAAATTTCCTTTTGCAGCACCTACAACTCCAATAACATTGTCAAAACTAATTGTTATATCAGCAAATAACACCTTATAGACACTTTGGATATAGGATGGTTCCTTTGATTTTTTTGTTGGTGACTTTATTTTTTTTATTTCAAAAAGATCTTTTCTCAAATCATTAACTATCCAAATTAAAAGTAATCCACCTAAAATTTTGATAAAATAAAATTGAAACAAATAAGTTGCGAATATTGCAAAAATAACTTTAAATATTAAAGCTCCCGCAACTCCCCATAAAATAATTTGTTTTCTATGTTTTGGAGCAAAGTTTGCAGCAATCAATCCAATAATTATCGCATTATCTGCAGCCAAGATAATGTCTATAAAAATAATTTGAACTAGTATGATTGCTTCTTCTATCAAAATATAATTATACTATAAAAAATTTGTTATAATTCAATTAAAAGTAATTTTAACTTATTATATTAATATTTAGACTTTTTAGTTCCAGTTATAACTGCTTCGAGATCGCTATATTCCTTACAATTGCAGTTTTCTAGGACTTTTAATCTTTCTTTAGCTAGTTCAATTCGGTTTGTAGCTACATATAATTCGCCTAAGTATTCATTTATTCCAACATGAACAGGGTTAATATCAAGACCTTGAAGATAATATTTTTCACCTTGCTCAAAATCTCCAAGCTTTCTTGTAGTAAAACCTAAATAATTCAAAGTATCAGGATTGTTAGGTTTTTTTTCGTTAGCTTTAATTAATAAATTTTGTGCTTTTTGATACCTTTTTTCAGCTTTTTTAACCTTACCTTTCTTTTCATAATTTTTGGCTGAATTAATTAAAGAAACAGCTTTTTCATAATTTGTTTTTTGTTTCGAACTTCCGTCGCTACTTGAGCCAGCAGAAAAGGAATTATTTATATTAGCTAAAATAAATAATATTATAAAAATTATTTTCATATTAATTAAACTTTTTCATTTTGTTTAATGGTTTTAAATCAAGTCCACTATCTAAAAGATTTTTTCTTATAGATATAGCTGTATCTAGTGAACGTTGATTATCTCCATGTATGCAAATAGAATCGATTTCACAAGGTATTTGCTTACCACTGTGACAATTAATCGACTGATTTTTTACCATTTTGAGGACATGTTTTCTTGCCTCTTCAGGGTCTATTATTAAAGCGTTTGGCTTTTTTCTAGATATTAAATTTCCATCATCTTCATAATTCCTATCTGCAAATATTTCACAAGCAATCTTCATGTCAAGATTTTTGGCTGCTTGCTGCATTTTTGATCCTGTCGGCACTAGATATATCATATCTTTATTTATTTCTTTAATTGCCTTTGCTAATACAGTAGCTAATTCTAAATCTTCACAAGCCATATTATTTAATGCACCATGAGGTTTTATATGAGTAACGTTTTCACCATGTATAATTGCTATTTTTTGAAGGATTTCATATTGATCAAATATTAATTTTTTTATTTCGCTAGAGCTTAAATTCATTCTCTCTCTTCCAAAATTTTCTGGATCATTAAAAGACGGATGAGCGCCAATACTAACTTTATTAATTTTAGAAATTTTTATTACTTCATCCATAGTTTGTTCATCTCCAGCGTGATAACCGCAAGCTATATTTGCTGAATTTACTATCTCCAATAACTCTGGATCTCTATCATTTGAATGAAGCTTTGATTTTTCTCCTAAATCACAATTGATATTAATTTCCATAATTTTAATAGAAAGAGTATAACATGACATGTTAAAAAATATAACAAATCTTGGCGACGCAGCTTTATACTGTGATTTTGGAGATAAAGTAAATATTGAAACAAATTCGGTTGTTATAAAATATTTTAATCAAATTAGAAGTCTTAGAATAGATGGTATATTAAATTTAACTCCTTCTTACAATAAGTTAATAATTTCATTCGATCTTAATTTAACCTCTTCAGAAAAATTAATTAAAATAATTAAAAATGTTAATACAAATGAAAAACTTAATATCGATAAAAAAATTATAGAAATCCCAATTTGTTTAAAGGATGAATTTTCTTTAGATTTAGATAGACTTGTTGCAAATCTTAAATTGAATAAGAGTGCAATTTTTAAAACTTTTTTGTCTAAAAATTATTTTTGTTATATGACAGGTTTTATTGCTGGTATGCCTTTCTTAGGGGATATTTCAAATGACTTAAGATTTAGAAGATTAGATACCCCAAGAGTTAAAGTACCTAAAGGATCTGTTGGTGTTACTGAACAATTTTGCAATATATATTCTTTCGAAAGTCCAGGAGGTTGGAATATTATTGGGAGAACTCCATTTAAAATTTTTGATAGAGATAATGAAAACAAACCATCACTAATAAATCCTGGTGACTATGTAAAATTTTACGAAATAGACTCTAATGAATATAGTAAATTAAATGACTGATACTTTTTTTAATTTTTTAAGACCAGGTATAAATACAACTATACAAGACATAGGGAGAGACAACTTGTATCATATTGGAATTCCATTTAGTGGTGCCATGGATAAAAGAAATTTTTTAATTGCAAATAAACTTGTTGATAATAATTTAAAAGATGCGTGTCTTGAGTTTGCATATCAAGGTCCTTTACTAGAATTTTTTGGAAACAACATAGTTTGTGCAATAACAGGAAATGTATCTTTTAAAATAATAAGAGAAGATAAATCTGAGGAAGAAGGGAATTGTTATGAAAGTTTTAATTTAAAAAAAGGAGATAAAATTGACATTTTATCTACCAATAAATCTACATATGGATATTTATCTATTAAAGGTGGAATAAAGGCCGAAAAAAATTTTAATAGTTATTCAATAAATACAAAAGCAGAGGTGGGTCCAAATGAAGGGAAAAAGTTTGATACTAATCAGAGGATTTATTTATTTGATAATTTAAATAAGTTTGAAAAAAAAAAAATTAATTATATTAATTCAAAGATAGAATTTATTAGGGTTTTAAAAGGTACAAATTTTAATTATTTCTCAGAGCTATCTCAAAATAACTTTGTAAAAGATGAATATAAGGTATCAAAGCTCACAGATAGAATGGGCATGAGATTAGAGGGTCCAAAAATTAAAAATATTGTAAATACAAATATAAAATCAGAAGGTTTGGTAAAAGGTGTTATTCAGGTTCCTGCAGATGGTTATCCAATTATTATGTTGTCTGACCATGGAACAATTGGAGGTTATCCAAAGATTGGAGTAGTAATATCTGCAGACTACGATAAATTAACTCAACTTACCCCAGGGTCGAAAATTAAATTTAAATATATCTCATTAAAAGAAGCTGAAAATTTATTTAAATTATACAATATTGAGACAGAAAATATATTGAATCAGGTAAAATGAATTTCTTATTGAAACTTCCAGGTCCATTTATAGTCTTTTTAGGAGCTTGTGCATTAAGTTTTGGTGGATTGATTGTAAAATCATTTGAAGGATCATCACTTTGGCAAATTTTATTTTGGAGATCTTTTTTTTTTTCAATAGTTGTTTTTTTATTTTTAATAGCTACACACAAGAAAAATTTTTTTAACTCACTAATCAAAATTGGTAGTCCAGGGCTTATAGGTGGAATAATTTTAGCTGGTGGCTATGCAGGGTATGTATTTGCTATGTATAATACTACAGTCACAAATGCCAACTTTATTATTCAAACTCAAACAATTTTTTTAGCTTTGTTTGGATATATTTTCTTAAGGGAAAAAATCTCCAAATTAACATTAATTTCAATTATTCTTGCCGTAAGTGGTATCACATTGATGCTAGGTGGATCGCTAACAGCAGGGCAAATGATTGGTAATATTGCTGCTTTTTTAATGCCAATATCTTTCGCAGTTTTGATATTAATAGTTAGAAAATTTCCAGATATAGATATGGTACCTTTGCAGCTTATTGCTGGTTTAGGCGCAATGACTTTAGGATATTTTTTTTCTTCAAAAATAATTGTTTCAAGTCATGACATTATATTAGGATTTATTGCTGGCTTTTTTCAAGTTGGATTGGGTTTTATACTTATTACAATTGGGGCAAGAAAAACTCCATCTGCTCTAGTAGGTATAATAATGCTAACAGAAGCTGTGCTTGGCCCTCTATGGGCTTGGATTTTTATAAATGAAAATCCACCTTTAGTTGTTTTATTTGGTGGATCAATTATTTTATTTGCAGTTTTTTTACAATTTTTTAACCGTAAAATTGAAAATTAATTTTCATTAGGTTTTATGATTATAAGATTTTATGATAAAATGAATCATGTCTTTAATAAAAGACTTATCAAAAGAAAAAAAACAAATAGAAGTTCAAATTAAAAAATTATCTAAAACAAGGCTAAATGACAGAACATCTGACTCATGGCTTAGCCTAAGAGAGTTAAAAAAAAGAAAATTGGCTCTGAAAGATAAAATAGCTACACTAACGAATTTACATTAGTAAGCTGTTAATTTGATCCTATTAAAAATACTAAATCTTAATTTAGTTTTAAGATTTTTATTTTCTATGTTAAAATAGACTTACGTATAAAGTTGGGTTTTGTATGTTGAAGGAATAATCATCCCAGAATTTTCAGTAAAAGGAATTTTTTAAAAAAATGAAAATTGCAGTTATTGGTTCAGGTATTTCAGGCTTAAGCGCAGCACATTATTTATCAAAAAAACATAAGGTTGATTTATTTGAAAAAGAAAATCATTTTGGTGGCCATTCACATACATTAGATATTGATTTGGGCTATAAAAATATAGCTGTCGATATTGGATTTATTGTCTTTAACTACCAAACTTACCCAAACCTAATTAATTTTTTTAAAGAAAATACTATAGAAATTGAGAAAAGTGATATGTCCTTTTCAGTATCAGTTAATAATTCTAATATAGAGTATTGTGGTAGGGGCATAGATGGAATTTTTTCAAATCGTTTAAATCTATTTAATTTAAAATTCTTAAAAATGTTTTATGAAATTTTATTTTTTTACAATAAAAGCAACAACATAAAGTCTATTGAAGAAAATTCGACACTTGGTGAATATTTAAAAAAACAAAAACTATCAAATTATTTTATAAATTATCATTTAATACCTATGGTCTCAGCTATTTGGTCAATGCCACCATACGAAGCTAATCAAATGCCTTTGAATTTCTTTATAAAATTTTTTCAAAATCATGGATTATTTAAAATTAAAAATAGACCACAATGGTATACAGTATCCAATAGAAGCAAAACTTATGTTGATAAGATACTCAAAACTATAAGTGGAGAATTTTACAAGAATTATAAAATAAATAAAATTAAAAGAAATTTAAAAGGAGTTCAAATTTATTATGGTGATGAAACTGAATTCTTTTCTTATGACAAAGTAGTAGTAGCAACTCATGCAGATGAAGCTTTAAAATTAATTGAAAAACCTTCACAAGAAGAAATAAAAATTTTATCAAATTTTAAGTATAAAGAAAATATAGCTTATATACACTTTGATGAAAATATTATGCCAAAAAATAGAAAAAATTGGTGCTCGTGGAATTCATCGGTAGATAAAGATAATATAAATAATAATTCTGTAACATACTGGTTAAATCTTCTTCAAAATTTAAAAATTGATAAAAATATATTTTTAACACTTAATCCATATCAAAATATCAATAAGGAAAAAATTTATCAAAAAGTAGTTTTTACACATCCTTATTATGATGTAAATGCACTAACAAACCAGAAAAATTTATCAACCATTCAAAATAAAGATAATATTCTATTTTGTGGAAGTTATTTTGGATATGGATTTCATGAAGATGGAATTAAATCATCCTTAAATATGATAGAACATTTATATGATTAAAGAATCTTTTATTTATAACGGCGAAGTAATTCATAAAAGATTTAAACCAAAAGTTCATTATTTTAGGTACAAGGTATTTTCCTTATTTATTGATTTAAAAGAACTTAGTAAATTAAATAACTTAATTCCTTATTTTTCTTATAACAAATTTAATTTAATAAGTTTTTATGATATGGATCACGGTCCAAGAGATGGATCATCCTTAGAAAAATGGGTAAAAAAAAATCTAAATAATTCTGGAATAAACGATAATGATATAAATATAAAGTTATTATGTTACCCAAGAATTTTTGGATATGTTTTTAATCCTCTTAGTATCTTTTTTGTTTATGATAAAAACAAATCCTTAATTTCAATTTTATATGAAGTAAAAAATACCTTTGGCGAACAACATACTTACGTATTTAAGGTAAATGGGAATAATAATGTAATTAAAAATAATTGTATTAAAAAATTTTTCGTTTCCCCGTTTATGGATTTAAAATCAGAATATTTTTTTAAAATTTTGATTCCTGGAAATAAATTATCAGTTGTAATTGATCAAAGAGATGAAGAGGGAAAATTACTATTTGCATCTCAAGATGGTGAAAGATGTAATTTTACATCAAAAAACCTTCTTTTTTCATACCTAAAACATCCACTAATGACATTTAAAATAATTTCGGCGATACATTTTGAGGCATTAAGATTATGGTTAAAAGGAATTAAACTAGTTAAAAAAAAAATTAAAATTAAAAACAATATAACAATAGAGAATAAGTGAATTTTTACAGTTTATCAGACCAATTAATGTTCAAAACATTGAAGAATATTAGTTTTGGGGTTATTTATCTAACTAATTTTGATAATCGTAAATATATTCTTGGATCGACTGATCATAAATTGAAGGCAAATATAAAAATAAATAAACCAGGTTTTTCTTTTAATATAATTAGCAAAGGTAGTATTGGATTAGCAGAATCATATATGAGAGGTGATTTCGAAACCGATAATCTTTCAAACTTAATTGAAATCACAGCTAGGAATATAAAAAAAGTTCATAAAATATCAGGAATAATTGATATTACATTTTTAAATCAAATAAAAAAATTTTTTATTAAAAATACAAAAAAAAGAAGCAAGGTAAATATTTCTAAACATTATGATTTAGGAAATGAATTTTTTTCATTATGGCTTGATAATACTTTAACGTATTCGAGTGCTATATTTGAAAAAGATAATACAAATTTAGAAAGTGCACAAATAAATAAATATAAAAAATTAGCAAATCTTTTAAATATTAGAAATGGAGACAAAGTATTAGAAATTGGTTGTGGATGGGGCGGATTCGCAGAATTTGTAGGTAAAAATTTTGATATTAAGATGGATTGTATAACTATTTCAAAAAAGCAATTTAATTATGCAAAAGAAAGAATGCATAAAAATGGTTTAAATGAAAAAATAAATATAAAAATGGAAGATTATAGAGACGTAGAAAGTAAATATAATTCAATAGCATCTATTGAAATGATAGAGGCTGTTGGTCAGAACTATCTAAAAAGTTATTTTCAATCCATAAAAAAAAATCTTAATCATAATGGCAAAGCTGCAATTCAAGCAATTACAATTGATGATAATTTATATGAGAGATACAGAAAAAAAGAGGATTTTATCCAAAAATATATTTTTCCTGGAGGATTTTTGCCATGTAAAAAAAGTTTACATAAACACGCAAATGAAACAGGATTAGAAATTAATGTATATAATTCATATGGTTTACATTATTCAAATACACTTAAAATATGGAGAGACGAATTTTATAAAAAATGGTCTGAAATCTCGCAACAGGGATTTGATTTAACTTTTAAAAGAATGTGGAATTTTTATCTTTCCTATTGTGAAGCAGGATTTAAATCAAAAAATATAGATTTAATTCAATTTTCTTTATCTAATAAATAGACATTTATGAGAATAATACTTACAATAATAACACTTATTTATTTAACAGGATGTTCAGGTAATAATATGAAGCCAACAGATTTTAAGGATCAGAAACCTCGATTAATAATTGAGGAATATTTATCAGGAAATGTAAAGGCATGGGGTATTCTTCAAAATAGGTCTGGAAAAGTAACAAGACAATTTTCAGCTGATCTAAATGGTCAGTGGGATGGCAAACAATTAATTTTAGATGAAAAGTTTATTTGGAACGATGGTGAAGTTCAAAATAGACAATGGAAAATTAATAAAATTGATAACCATAATTATGAAGGAACAGCAGGAGATGTTGTTGGAACAGCAAAGGGTTACTCATATGGTCCTGCTTTTAAGTTTGAATATGTTTTATTAGTTCCTGTAAAAGGTAGAGAGATGAAAATTACTTTTGATGACTGGATATTTATGCAAGATGAAAGAGTAGCAATTAACAGAGCCACTATGACTAAATTTGGAATTAAAGTTGCAGAATTAACAGTGATGTTTGTAAAAGATTAACGATTAACAAATTTTGATATTAAATAATTATAAATTTTATTTGGAAGAATTTGGAATATTTTGTAGATAATTGCTATTTGAATAGGAAATATAATTTCGAAAGATTTTTTTCTAACCAAACCATCATAAATTTTATCAGCTGCGTACTCAGGTGATTTAAGAAATGGCATCTTAAACTCATTTTTATCAGTTAATGCAGTTTTTATAAAACCAGGACAAATCAAAGATACTCTGACATTAAATTTAATAAAATCAAAGTAAATACCTTGCGTAAAATTATTTAATGCAGCCTTGGAAGGCGTATATCCAGAGGATTTAGGCAAACCTCTATATCCAACTGGTGATGAAACAATCGCAATATGACCATTTTTTTTATTTTTAAAATAACTTTCAACTGCTGCTACAGAATTTATCACACCTAAAAAATTTACTTCAATTACATTTTTAATATTATTTGTATCAATTTCTTTCTCTGACTTTCTTTCATATGTTCCAGAGCTTAAAATACACAGATCTACTTTTCCTAAGTCATTTACAATTTTGTTAAAAGTTTCCTTTAATTGAATTGCATTTGTAACATCCAAAGGATAAGAATAAATATTATCATCTTCAGCTATTACATTTAGTAATTCAATTCTTCTAGCAGATATAGCAACTTTCCATCCCTCTTTTGCAAATTTTTTAGCTACAGCTGCACCTATGCCGCTACTAGCTCCTGTAACCCATAATACTTTATCATTCATAGTGAGTTGATATATATATCATTATGTTTAAAAATAAATTTTTATCATTTATAATTTTTGCAATTATTACATTTTCTGCGTCTTTTATAGGAGCTATTGCGACCTTTACGTCAAAAGAACCTTGGTATTCTGAATTATCAAAACCAGTATTTACACCACCAGATTGGGTATTTGGCCCTGTATGGACACTTCTTTATTTATCTATGACAATAGCAATTTGGTCTGTTTGGAATAAAAATTTTAGAAATTTAAATATTATTTATATATATTTTATTCACTTATTTTTTAATACAACTTGGAGTATTATTTTTTTTGGCCTAAATAATCTTGTCTTAAGTTTAATTAATTTAATTATCTTAATTTTGTTTATTGTTTATTTAATAATTAAGTTTAAAGAAATAAGTAAATTGAGTTTTTATTTAATGATTCCATATCTAGTGTGGTGTTGTTTCGCTTTAATACTTAATTCGACTCTGGTATATTTAAACTAGTATGGATGATGTAGTAATAGTAGGTGGTGGCATTATAGGTGCTGCAACTGCTTATTTCCTGTCTAAAGAGGGAAGAAAAGTTAAAGTTATTGAGAGAGATCCTACATATAAAAACGCTTCTTTTCCTTTATCACTAGGAGGATTTAGAAGGCAATTTTTTCAGAAAGAAAATATTTTACTTGGTAAATTTGCAAAAGAATTTATTTTTCAACTTCCAGAAATACTTAAAACAGAAAAAAACCCAAATCCAACTGCTAGTATGGTGCCAAATGGTTATTTGCTTATGTTTGGACCAGAACATGCAGAAGAACAATATAAAGCTTTAGAAAATCATAAAGCTTGTGAAGCTGGAACCAAAAATATCAAAGGTTCGGAATTAAAAAATATATTTCCTTATATAAATAATGAAGGTATAGAGACTGCTACTTTCACTGACAATAAGACTGAGGGATGGATTGATCCATTTTTATTTCATACAGCCTTAAAAAGTAAAGCTGTTGAGTTAGGAGCAACTTTTATTAAAGGAGATGTAAAGAAATTATCAGATATTAAAGCCAAAACAATTATCTCAGCCGCTGGTTGCTGGACTAAAGAATTACTAAATGATATTCCTGTGGTACCTCAAAAACATACTGTATTTAGGGTAAAATGTCCGAAACACATTCCTGAAATGCCTTTAACAGGAGATTTAACAACAGGGGTTTATTGGCGTCCAGAAGGAAAAGAATATTTAGCAGGCTCACCAATATCAGTTTTTGATGCAGAAGATTTAGAACCAGCTTGGAATGATTTTGAGGAACTAGTCTGGCCTGCACTAGCAAAAAGAATACCTGCATTCGAAGAACTAAAATTAACCGGAGGCTGGGCAGGTTATTATGATTGTAATAAACTAGATAATAATGCTGTAGTAGGAAAACATCCAAAATATGAAAATGTATACATGGCCTCAGGTTTTACAGGTAGAGGATTAATGCAAGCACCTGGGATTGGAAGAGCTTTAACAGAATTAATTACAACTGGATCTTATCAAACAATTGATATTAGTGCTTTTGCAGTAGAAAGAGTATTAAATAATGAAGTAAAACATGAACCTTATGTTTTATAGTTTTCTTACATAGATACCCATTAATCCATTAAAAATTGAAACAATAAAAATTATTATTTGTCCTTTTAATGAAAAAAAATCAAATGTTGGATAGTAGCCCAAAGCTACACTTAACAATATATATGTAACAGCAAATGGTCTATAAAATTTTTTTAGATATTTCATCTTTTAAAAATTTTAAATAATAAATTTTTAAGTGGTGCTTTCTTCTAAATAATGATCAGTTTTAAATTGATTTGATATTTTTTGTATTTCTACTGAGGAAACTTTATATTCTGCACACATTGTCTCTTCATCTTTACCATGGCCTGTAACCATATTAACCATATGTTCTGGGAAGTGAAATGTAGTAAATACAACACCTTTTTTAACCTTGTCAGTTACTTCAACCTTAAGCGCAACTTCGCCTCTTCCTGAATATAATCTAGCTATATCTCCCGTGTTTAGTTCTCTCTGTTTTGCGTCATTTGGATGAACTAATAGTATATCTTCATTTACCATTTCTATATTGTTTGTTCTTCTAGTCATTGTTGCAGCATTATAATGTTGTAAAACTCTGCTTGTTGTCAAAATTAACGGATATTCATTTTTATTAGCTTCTATTTCACTACTCTCTTTCCAGTCAAAAGATTTTAGTCTTCCTTTTCCAAGTTTAAACTCTGTTTCATGAAGTATTTTTGTATCTGTTCCATCCTCTTTGACTGGCCATTGTAGTCCAAGTTTTCCTAGTCTTTCTCTTGTAATTCCTTTAAAGAACGGTACAACATCAGCAATTTCAGCTAAAACTTCGTCTGCATCATAAGTTTTTTGCTTATAGCCAAGCTTTTGCATCATTTCTGTTACAATAACTCCATCTGGTTTAGTGCCAGGTAATGGGACCGCAGCCCTGTTAACTCTTTGAACTCTTCTTTCTGTGTTTGTAAATGTTCCATCCTTTTCTAAAAATGTAGTTCCAGGAAGAACGACATCAGCATACTTTGCAGTCTCACTCATAAATATTTCTTGAACAACTAAAAGATCTAATGCTCTCATTGCTTCAATTACGTGGTTACTATTTGGATCAGTTTGAACAATATCCTCGCCAATAATCCATAGACCCTTAATTTCTTTATTAATAGCAGCATCAAACATTTCAGGAATTTTTAATCCCGCTTTTGTTGGATGAACAACACCATATTTTTGAGTATAAAAATCTTGAATCTTTTGCTCTGCAACTGGGAAATAACCAGCTCCTTGGTGAGGTTGACAACCCATGTCAGCAGCACCCTGAACATTATTTTGACCTCTCAATGGATTAACTCCAACTCCTCTTCTTCCAATATTGCCAGTGATCATCGCAAGATCAGCTATCAACATAACAGTTTTTGAACCTTGTTCATGCTCTGTAACACCTAATCCATGAAATTCCATTGAATTATTTGCAGTTGCATAAGCTATAGCTGCTTCTTTGACTAATTGCTTATCTACACCTGCTGCATTAGCTAAATGATCTATGTCTAAACTATTTATATGTTCAAAAAATTTATCAAATCCTTCAGTTCTATTCTCAACAAAATCTTTTTTATAAAGATTTCCTTTAACAATAAAATATAACATCATATTTAACACAGCAACATTTGTTCCGGGTCTTAATCTGATATGGTAATCAGCAAGTTTTGCTAATTCTGTTTCAACTGGATCTAAAACAATTAGTTTTTTTCCTTTCATAACCTGTTGTTTAATTTTTGCTCCAGTAACTGGGTGAGCATTTGTTGGGTTTGCACCAATAACTAAAAATAAATCTGAATGATAAATATCTTCTGTAGAATTGGTAGCAGCACCTGTTCCAAAAGTTTGTTGCATTCCCCAAGCTGTCGGTGAATGACAGATCCTCGCACAACAGTCTATATTGTTTGTTCCTATAACTGCCCTAATCATTTTTTGAAAAACATAATTTTCTTCATTAGTACACCTAGCAGAAGAAATTCCTGCTATTGCGTCAGGTCCATTTTCTTTTTTAATTTTATCAAGCTTAGATTTAATATAATCATAAGCTTCGTCCCAAGATGCTTTTTCAAATTTACCATTTCTTTTTATTAATGGACTTCTTAATCTGTCAGGATGATCATAAAATCCAAATGCATATCTTCCTTTTACACATGTATGACCAGCGTTTACTTCAGTCTCTTTTGGTGTATCTATTGAAACTACTTTACCATCTTTCACAGAAGTCTCTAAGTTACAGCCAACCCCACAATAAGAACAAGTTGTTCTAACTTTCTTATCATATTTTGCAGATTTAGAGGCAAATACATCTGAAATTGCATCAGTTGGGCATGTGTGTGCACATGCACCACATGATACACACGATGAGTCTCCAAAAAGCATATCATTGTCCGTTGTTATTCTTGACTCGAATCCTCTTCCACTCATTGTCAATACAAAGGAGCCTTGAATTTCATCGCAAGCACGAACACATCTTCCACAATTAATACAATTATCTAAATTCATTCTCATATAAGAGTGAGAAGTGTCTTTAGGTGTTCCTTTATGTTGTTTAGGATTATTATACCTATGATCTTTTATTCCAAGATCGTTAGCAACATCTTGAAGTTCACAATTATTATTTACTTCACAAGTTTCACAATTCATTGGATGGTCTGTCAAAACTAATTCAACTATATTTTTTCTTAAAGATTTTAAATTTTCGTTGTTTGTAAAAATATGTTGATTTTCTGCTACAGGAGTATGACATGAAGCAACAACTTTTGTAGGTCCATCTTTTTCAAGAGCTACTTCCACTGAGCAAACTCTACAAGCCCCATAAGGCGCAAGATTTGGATCATCGCATAAAGTAGGTACCTTTTTTTCCCCTATATAACTTTTTACAAATTTTAAGATTGATGTATGTTTTTTCCCAATTTCATAGGGTTTTCCATCAATATATGCTATTTTTCTCTTCTCAGAACTCATATTAACTCTCTTTAACTATATCATCTTTTAATTCATCCCCAAAATACTTTAAGATATTCATTATAGGGGTTGGAATAGCTCCACAAAGAGCACACAAACAACCCTTTTTCATAGTTATTAAAAGTTCATTTAATAGTTTAAGTGGAATTTTTGCAGATTTATTCTTTACCTGATCAAACATTTCTTTACCTCTATAAGAACCTAATCTTCCAGGAAAACATTTTCCGCATGATTCCTCAGCTGAAAATTCAAATAGGTGATGTATATAATCAATCATATTAAATTCTTTAGGTATACTTACTACGCTTGCATGACCTAACATGAAACCTGCATTAGTAAATTCTTGGAAATCTAAATTTAAATTTTCAATTTCTTGAGTAGGCACCACTCCTCCTAAAGGTCCACCAATTTGAAAAGCTTTAACTGGTTCTTTTAATCCTCCACCAATTTCATAAAATATTTTTTTCATTGGTGTACACATATCAATTTCATAAACACCAGGTTTATTAAAAAAACTATCTAGACAAACTAACTTTGTTCCAGCAGATTTTTTATTTCCAATAGCAGCAAATTTTTCAGCACCATTAATTAAAATACCTGATGCAGCTGCCAAAGTTTCAACATTATTTACAACAGTTGGTTTTTTGTATAAACCCTCAGTAACAGGAAACGGTGGCCTAACATCAACTTCAGCTCTTCTACCCTCTATGGATGCAATCAATGCAGTTTCTTCTCCACAAATATAAGCTCCTTGTCCAATACAAATATTAAGATCAAATGAAAAATCACTTCCCAAAATATTTTTGCCAAGTAGACCAGCTTCTTTTAAATTATTTATACTACCATTTAGAGCTTCAATAGATTTTGGATATTCACCTCTTATATAAAGTACACCTTCGTCTCCTCCAATTACATAACCACAAATTACCATCCCAAAAATTACTTTAAGTGGTTGATCTTCTAATAAATATCTATCAGAAAATGCACCGGAGTCTCCTTCGTCTGCATTACAAATCACATATTTTTTATCTGATTTAGCTTTACTACAAAAATCCCATTTCATTCCAGTCGGAAAACCTGCACCTCCACGACCTGTAAGGTTTGAAGAAAGTAAAGAATTAATTATCTCATTTTTGTCAGTTTTCATAAAATGACTCAATTGATCTTTAAACTTATTTAAATCAGATAATTTGTCGTCCATTAAAAAACTTGTTGTAGCAAAACTCTTTGAATGGAATTTTTCTTGAATAATTTCTTTACCCTCAATAATTTTATCAATATTTGAAATATCTTTCCCTGCATAATTTTCTCCATCATAATGAAATGCATGATTTTCATAGCAATAACCCAAACAAAACATTTCACCCACTTTATCTTTACCTAACTTTTCCTGCAGTTTTTTCTTTAAACCTTCTTGAGTTCCAGCACACATGCATGCACTTCCGTTACATACAAAAGCTTTCTTTGCTCTATGTTCAGGTCTTAAAAATTCATAAAAACTTTCAGCTCCATAAATTGTCGATACTCCAACATGGTATTTGTCAGCAATTTCTTTCATTCCATCACCATTTTTTGAGCTTAATGATCGATCAGAAATTTTTTGAAATAAGTTATCTTTTAATCCTATTCTTCCTGACAGTTTACTTATGTTTTTGGACATTAAAATTACAATATAATTCTATTTTTATTAGTATAAATATTAAAACTGGTTTTTTTTACAAACCCAATCAACGTCATATTAAATCTTTTTGCAAGGTCTATAGCGAGACTTGTGGGCGCACCAACACCAGCCATAACTGCCATATTAGACATAAGCCCTTTTTGGACCAATTCGAAATTTAATCTTCCAGAACATGCTATAAATTGAGAATGGTTATCAACTAATTTATTTTTTTGGGCAAAACCTATTAATTTATCCAGAGCATTATGTCTTCCAACATCTTCACGTGTTACGATAACTTTTCCATTTAAATCAATTAATGAGCTAGCGTGTATACCTCCTGTTTTTGAAAATTCTGATTGTTTGCTCATCAATAATTCTGGAGATTTTAAAATAATATCTTTTTTAATTTTAGGATAATCTAATTTTAACTTTTCATTTTTAACTATTTCTACTGAGTCAAGAGATGTTTTTCCACATACTCCACATGAAGAGTTAGTCAAAAAATTTCTTTTTAATTTATCAATCTCTATATCTTTTGAGTTTTTAATCGTAGCTTGGATAGTATTTTGAATATTAAAATCTCCAACTGGATCTCCTATTTTTTCAATTTTTTCTATATCAGAAATATTGTCTATTATTTTTTCATTAAATAAAAATCCTGAAATAAGATCTTCATCATTACCAGGTGTTCTCATAGTAATAGATATGTTATTTATTGACCAGTCATTCCCTTTTTTAAATTTTAAATCCATTTGCAGAGGTTCTTCTATAGATATAAAATCTTTTATTTCGCTTAGATTATTGTTGTCAAATTTTGATATATTATATTTAGCGTCCATCTATATAGGATATTTCTTTTTTAAAATAAGTCGATTAATAATAATTCCAAAAACTAAAATGATTAAAGTGCCTGATAAAATAGGACTAATTATATAATCTAAAGAAACACTACCCATGATTACAATTATAGGATTTCCACCAGCAGGAGGGTGTGTCACATTAAAAAATATCATTAAAAATACACCGGCACCAACTGCTAACGGTATTAAAATATAAATAGGCAAAGGTATAAAATATAAAAAAAATAAACCTGCTAGTGCTGTAATTAAGTGACCAAAAAAAATATTTTTAGGTTGAGCAAATGGACTTTCAGGATAACCAAAAAGTAAAACCATCGTAGAACCAAAAGATGCTATTAAAAAAATTCCGTATTCAGTTTTGTAACTTAGAACAGTTAAAATTAATATTGTTATAAACGAAAAAAAACCAGCGAATATTGACTTAAAAATTTTATTATTCATTTTGATAAATTTAAAGCTTTTGAAATAGTTTTAAAGGGCAATAAGATACATTCTTTTCTTGAAATATTCTTTTTATTAAAAATTTGGTTAAATATTTTCCATTCTTTTGGAAAACCTGATGAATTCTCCTCAAAATAATATATTGCACAATTAATTAGGTTTTGAACTTTTTCTAATGATAAATTTATAGAATTTTTAGATAAAAGACTTACAGATGCTTGACAGTAAATACATGATTTACATTTATACCCAAAATCTTTAATATTTTTATTTTTGACTATTAAACTTACTTCCATTTCATCACCACACATAGAATTTTTGTATTTAGCTTTATGAGTATAATTTTTAATTTCTTTATTATTTTCAGTATTTGCTGCAATTTTTAAAATTTTTAAGTCCATTTAATATTCTTTTAATAAACAATTAATGTTTTATATTTGTTTTTATGAATGAAAACAATATCCTCAGTGTAGTTCTTGCAGGAGGTAAATCAACCAGATTTGGCATAGACAAATGTAATACTAAACTAGGTGATAAAACTTTATTAGAGCATACAATTTCTAAAATTAAAGATCACTTTAATGAAATATTAGTAATTTCAAATAATAAAAATTTAATCATTCAAAATAAAAAAGTTACTGTAGTTCAAGATTTTAAAGAGGGACAATTAGGCCCATTAATTGGAGTTCTGACAGCAATGAAATGGATCCAAAAATGTAAAAAAGAATATAAGTGGATAGCAACATTTCCATGCGATACTCCTTTTTTTGAAAATAAAATAATTTCAAGTTTAAAATTGAAAACTAGCAAAACTTCAAAAAAACTTATTTTTTTAAAAAGTGGCGAAAAAAGACATAATATTTTTGGAATTTGGTCATTAGATTTAATTGAAACTTTAGAGAAGGATTTAAATGATAATTTTAGAAAAGTTGAATTATGGGCTGACAAAATTGGCTATGAGACTATAAATATTGATATTTTAAATTTTGATACTTTTTTAAATATAAATACCCAGGAAGACTATGCTATAGCAAAACAAAATTTAGATAAAATAAAATATGATTAGTTATAAACAGGCCTGTTTAAAATTATTAAAAAATAAAATTAAGATAGACAATGAAAAAATAAAGTCTGATGAAGCTTGTAACAGAATATCTGCTGCAGATATTATTTCTCCAACTAACTATCCAAGCTCAAATAATGCTGCTTTTGATGGATTTGCTATTAATTCCAGAGAAACAAATAAGTTAAATAATAAAAATTCTAAAAAATTTAGGATATTAAAAACAATTGCAGCAGGAAAAAATCCTAATCTAAAAAAAATACCAAAATTTTCAACAATCGAAATTATGACAGGAGCTATAGTTCCTTATCCATTTGATACAATAATTCCAATAGAAAAAATAGTTTTTGACAAAAGTTCAATTAAAAAAAAATATATATTAATTAAAAATCAAATTAAAAAAAATAATCATGTAAGATTTTTAGGCTCTGACTTTAAAAAAGGTGATATAATTTTAAATAAAGGAGAATTAATTACTCCACAGCATATTTTAGCTTTTAAAACTCTTGGCATTACTTCAGTATTTGTCAAAAAAAAACCTAAAATTGTGTTTTATTCAACAGGTAATGAATTATCTAACAGTGTTAAAATACCTGCATGGAAAGTAAGAAGCTCAAATAGTTTTTACATAAAATCATTATTAAAAAATTTACCAATTCAAATTATAGAAAAGAAAATTCTGCGAGATAATCATTCAAAGGTATTTGAAAAAGAAATTATCAGAAATCTTAAATCAGATAATGATATTATAATTACTTCGGGAGCAGTTTCTGCAGGAAAATATGACTTTATTCCAAATATAATTAAAAAATTTAAATTAAAATCATATTTTAAAGGGGCATATATTAGACCAGGAAAACCAATAGTTTTTGCTAAATTTAAAAAAAATAACAAAGTTTTTTTTGGTCTACCTGGTAACCCAATATCGTCAGCAGCATGCTTTAGATTTTTCGTGTTACCATATATATATTTTGCTATAGATTATAAAAATTCTAAACCTATATTTGCAAAAATTACAAATAAATTTATAAAACAAAAAAAACTTACTAGATTTATTAAAGGAAAATTGAATTTTACTAAAAAAGGAATGGTTGAGTTCACAGTTAATAAAGGTCAAGAGTCTTATAAAATTAAGCCTTTTACAAAATCAAACGTATGGGGTCTTTTTCCAAGCGGTAAAGAAAAATTTAAAAAAGGTGATTTTATTGAATGCTATACACTCACAGGTATAAATTAATTTTTGCTAAGTTTGATAAATTTAGTTGTAGAAATTCATAATTAATATTAAAAAACCCTTAATGGATGATCTTAAAAACCCTAGGTTTGCAATACCTGTGGTCTTATTTGCTGGTATATTGTGGTCTTTCGGACCTTATGTAGTCAGAAATATTGATCAACCCGAGACAGTTCCTTGGCAATACTTATTCACTAGAGGCTTTGTTATATTCACTCTTTTAAATGTTTATCTGTATTTTGATGAAGGAAAAAATTTTTTAGCAAATTATAAAAGAATAGGTTTATCAGGGTTAATTGGAGGAGCAGGGCTAGCAATTGCAATGATAACTTTTATATGGTCCATAACAAATACTACCGCTGCTGTAACTTTGTTATGTTTGGCAGCTATGCCTTTCATAACTGCACTATTAGGATTTCTATTTTTGAAAGAAAGCATTTCCTTTAGTGTTTGGGTAGCAATTATAATTGCTACAATAGGAATAGTAATAATGGCATTTGGTAACCATGAAAAAAATACTTTAGCAGGATTTATTTTAGGTCTAACCTCTGCAACCGGTTTTTCAATTTTTTCTGTTAGCTTAAGATGGAGAAAAGAAACTCCTAAATTTACTACAGTAGCTTTAGCAGGTTTTATATGTTTAATTGTTTCATTGGGGGTTTTAATTTCTAATGATTCCAATATTTTGTCTACAGGAAAAAATGAGTCACTATTTGCATTACATGGTACTTTAGTATGTTTAGGTTTAATACTTTACTCTATTGCATCAAAAAATATTCCTGCAGCTGAATTAACATTGTTATCTTTAACTGAGGTTATAGGGGGTATTTTTTGGGTATGGCTTCCTTGGTTAGGTATTAATGAAATACCATCTACTAATACAATAATTGGTGGATTTTTAATCTTTTTATCAATTTTTTATTATAGTTTGCTAATAAAAAATAATAGAAGATTTATTGCATTAAATTAATTAAATGAAAAATAAAACTATTGTTAATAGTTGGAATGAGTGGGATCCTTTAAAACATGTAATAGTTGGACGAGCAGATGGCACTTGTATTCCAGCTCCTGAGCCAGCCCTAGATGCCAAAGTTCCTGAAGACTCTGATATGAGAGGACAGCATGGTCCAAGAACAAAAGATACAATTGATAAAGCAAATCAGCTATTAGATGACTTTTCTAATATATTAAAAAAAAGAGGAATTAAGGTTGATAGACCTGTTCCAATTAATTTTAACCAACCTACTTCGACCCCAGATTGGAATTCTGAGACTATGTTTGGATGCATGCCACCAAGAGATGTTTTGTTAACCGTAGGGAACGAAATTTTAGAAGCCACAATGAGTTATAGATGCAGATGGTTTGAGTATCTTTGTTACAGACCTTTGCTTAAAGAATATTACAATTCTGATCCAAACATGAGACATGAATCCGCTCCAAAACCAAGACTTACTGATGCTGATTACAGGAAAGATTATTTATCAGACAAAATTGGCGTTCAAAAAAGACTAGAATGGACAGAAAAAAAATATTTTGTGACAACAGAGGAGGAGCCACTGTTTGATGCAGCAGATGTATTAAGATTTGGAAAGGATTTAGTAGTGCAGCATGGTTTTACTACTAATTTAAAAGGGATAGATTGGTTAAAAAGACACTTTAAAGGTCATAGGGTGCATGCAGTTAATTTTCCAGGAGATCCATACCCAATTCACATAGATGCAACTTTTACTCCAATTAAAGAAGGGTTAATAATTAATAACCCTCAAAGAAGACTGCCTAAAGATCAAAGAAAACTGTTTGAGAATAACGGCTGGGAAATTATTGATGCTGCACAACCAGCTCATAATGAACCTCCACCACTATGTTATTCATCTGTTTGGTTATCTATGAATGTTTTAATTTTAGATCCTAAAACTGTATGTGTCGAAAAAAGTGAGAAATACCAAGCTGAGCAATTAGATAAACTAGGAATGGAGGTTATACCAGTAGAATTAAGAGATGCATATGCATTTGGTGGTGGTTTACATTGTTGTACGGCAGATGTTTATAGAGAAGGTGATCTAAAAGATTATTTTCCCAAACAGTGATAATTAATTTGGATTCTTTTTTAAAAATTCAATGTAATTGATGACATCCTCAAAATTTTCATCAGGAATATCTTTATAACTTGCATTAAATTTATTTTTGACACAAATTGCTACATGAGCATATGGGTTTCTTCCTTTTGGATGATTTGGATGTTCAGGTAATTGACCCA
>CETU01160005.1_pt1 | contig 22680 bp, 16 predicted proteins | sample 356531 | NCBI WGS metagenome assembly CETU01 (sample SAMEA2623488, study PRJEB7988) | marine metagenome | isolation source: saline water (ENVO:00002010), including
AAATGCGATACTCCTGGGAAGGCTTGGTAAAACTCAGTCCAATTTCCTCCATCCTTGAAATACATCCAATTCAGATTTACATCGCCTTCTTGCAATTTCTGACGCTCATTGATGAATGCCTTGACGCTAACACATTCAAATTGAGTTGAAGAAATAATTCCTGGTCCGATAACCTCGGAATTTTCATCGGTAACCTCCCATGATCCAGTATTTACAGCACTAGGAGCCTCACTATCTACATTCACGTAAAATATGCTGTCTACAGGAGATGTTCCATCAGTTGCACCAGATGGTAAACCAATCAAAGAGAAAGTATACGTAAATGCATTTGATTGAGTCGGAGCAGGATGCAAGATGTCGAATGTACCATTCTCAAATGGATAGTCAGTTACCTGTGATGGCGCATAGAAGAAACCACGGGAACCATCTGGTTGAACCTCTTGACGTTCAATTCTCAGCGTTAGTGGGATTTGCGGATTAATGATTATTCCATCAGCAAGGCGTTCAGAGAAAGCATACTGGCCACTAATTCTTAGCATATCTCCTGGATACACGAACCCAGCTTCTCGATTACCCACATCTGGAGTAATGAATCCAATGGTATCTTCAACAGAAAATGTAGAACGATCTAACTTGAAACTATCAGAATACTTCCATCTCTGATTGTAGTTTCCTGAAGCAGATGAAATGGTTGTCCAGCCACCATTGTTCGGATCAAAATCAGTTACTTCCACTTGTGGCGTAATTACTCCAGGTACGGTAGTAATTGACCAAGCTAGTACAATAGGAATATCGAGGATGAAATCTGTTTCAAACGGATCGATAAGCACGCCACCATCAGTACGGCGCATCTCCGGCCCTTGACCATCTGTCTCTAGATCAAGAATTGAAATCCAATCAGAATCGGTCCACGCAGTATCATTTGCTGGCCAATAATTGATGACCATATCGCCCGAAACAAGTGGGTTCAAGTTTATTCGGATTTGAGCAATATCTCCCCATCCATTTCCATCTGAACCACTAACTCGGAGATGGTATACATTTCCGCCATACATGGTTGTATTCGCACTAGTCAATTCAGTTCCATAATCGTCCTGAATTTTGAAGGAAGTTGCTTGAGGCTGAAGAGTCGCCATTGCTTGATATGTTACCAAGTCAAATGGAACACCAGGGCCACCTGAACCAGTGACTCCGTTTCCTCCGACATCTGTTCCAGATACAAACAGGCTAACTAAGGGACTATTCTCTAAACCTTGATTTGCAATATCGCTAATACATTGAGTGCCTTGATTATCAATCAGGTAGTATGATTCATTGCTTTCTGTTTGCCTTACAAGAGAAACTTGAGCATATTCCCCAACATCTGCAACACGGTCCAAGTTTGTATCATGATCTTTCTCAACCCAATAGTTTAGGAAAAGAGAATCTGGAGCGAGTGGATTGTCTCTAACTACAATTCGGAAAGTCTGACAATTTCTTGCGGGAATCCATGTATTATCCACTAGCTCACGCCATGAAGAACCATCCATTACACTAATATTGACCAATTGAGGAGGAAGCGGATCCATTGAAACTTGCATTCGAATTCCACAATCTAAGTCAGGATTGTAATTTGTAGGAGGGCAGAGTTGATCTCCACCAGTGAAATTAGCCATCCTAAATCGGTATGTCCTTGATCCGGCTGTTTGTGCAGGCAAGTTAGGAGACCAAGTGAAATCTCCACCAACGGTACCACCTGTACGATCAACTTCTAACCACTCTTCAGTTTGGGTGTTGGAAGTATTCAATTCCTCCAAAACCAGGAAATAGTTCGAAGGGTCAGGGGAAATATCGAGATCTTCAAATCGCACTTTTCCTGTAAGAACAAGTGCTTGGCTGCTCTTAACATCAGTTAGATCTGTTTGTTCTACATTTGCTTGGTTGTATACTCTGAATTCAGTTATTCTCACATCATTCTCTACAGCATTACCTACTGATGGCTGAAGAGATTCTGCTGCAGGTAATCCCACTACACCTGTATCACTAATTGAGGAAGTGTAAATCTGTACAAATGCAGTATCGTCCCAATCAGAAGAGACGCGGAATCTCCAATTTATTTGCAAAGGAGTAGATGAGGTCGTCACACTTACTGCCAATGATATACCATCAACTGGATCAGATACTTCCCAAAATGTATCGTTAGACAAGGTGTATTGTAACTCAATATTGCCTCTCGAGGTTTCCATCAAAAGAGATGCTCCAGCAAGATTTTGACCTTGGCTACTTACAGTATGAGTTGTTACAATCTCGTAGATGTTTCCGTCATCATACAATCCAGAGAAACCATTGGTCAGAGAAATTGTACTCGAATGGCCTGTACTTGTCGTGATGCTTAGTTGGCCAAGAGAAATTCCGCCTCCAGATTCTGAAGACCATTTCATTGGAACATCTACAAAGCCTCCAACAGCATTGCCCATTGCAACGCCTTGAGATAATTCACGTGCCAAATTATTTCCATCTGAAATAACACGTTCCCAATCATAATTGATCATCAAATCTCTGAAAGTGATACTGGAACCAATGGTGGCAGAACTACTCTCTACCTTCATTCTGAAAAGAATCCATTCATTTCCATAAGCATCTTCCCAAGATGAGGGTACAACTGTTTCATCATAATCTAGAAGAGTATTCAATGCAGATTCAAAATCTCCAAACTCGTTGATAACTAAACCTGGAACATATTCAGTGTAATCAGAAATACTGGCAATCATTTCTTCTTGAGCAGCAGCAGCAACAGTAATTTCTACATTCTCTATCTGATTATTTTCAAAACCAAGAAGAGCATTGGTTACATCAGCTCCTCGAGGAAGCAGGAACGTTGCACCTTGACCAACCCCTCCTGCAGTCAAGGTCACAGTGGAAGAAGTTGAACCAATGTTTTCTCCGTCAACTGTTCCTGTACGGAACATTGTTTGTTCCCCAAATGCTCCAAATGCTGATTCCAACATTCCCCATTCGATATCACCATCTCCGCCAACATCCAATGAAACTCTAGAAGCATAGTGTGAGAATTCTAAATCTGCATGTATTCCAGTTAATTCACATTGAACACTAGAGTAATTGGCTCTAATCCCAAATGCTTGAACACCAGCTGAGAATTCATATCGTGTGTTATTTGCCACAGTAGTCATCGGCATGGGGCCTGAAATTGCTAAAGGATTGTTAGCAATTATCTCAATGGACGCAGTGCCACTTGGACAATCATCTGTGATGTAGGGCGTAATCGCCTTAACCGTCTTCGTAAACCCAATTCTGGTTAAAGGTGGAGAAAAACTGGGATCTTCCCAAAGTGGAATTACACCTGCAAAAGAATCTGAAACTGGCGAACTAATCCATTTACCAGACATCAGCATTCCATTGGATTGTTCAACGCCCATTGTGGAATTAAAGCCAAAACTGAATCGGGTACCGATATTGAAACCAAAGAGTTCGGGAGAATTCAATTGATTTGTACCAGAATTGAAATTCATTCTTAGATCAATAGATGGATATACGTCTGTATCAATATCCCATAACTCAATAATTGAACCAGATAAACCTGAAAGTGTGTTGCCGTTTTTATCTGCAATGATATTGGTAGAACCTGGTTGCAATACATCAACGGTCAATGAACCATCACCCGGAACTGTTGCGTCTAAATTTAAGAATCCAAATCCATTTGGTGAATTCGTTCCCATTGATGAACTACTTGAAAAAGTTCGGAAAGTAACACTACCAGATGCTGGTAATGCATCTCCAATTCTTAATGCATCGATATACCAACCTTGGAGTTCAGGACTAACTGGAGGATCAGAAACATCATTCTTCTCAAGAACGAACTTGAGACGTACATATTCTCCCTCATAACTGGATAAATCAAGGCCAACAGTTGCCCAACCACCAGTACTAGCGGTCTGAGAATTGTTGGAAGTGCCTCCAATTAGATTTGCACCAGTAGGGAACGTTTCCTTGTTGCACTTTGTGGTTACTTGATTCACTGAAGTTCCACGCTGATAAATTCCATTACCGCCTGAAATTCCAGAAGTATTTGAGAGATCAAATGGCAAAAATTCAAATTGGCTCCAAGAAGAACCATCAGTTGAAGACTGAATCATTACATATGCACAATCTTCGTAGTATACATTCGTACCAGCTCCAGCGCTACGATAATACAAATTATGGAAAGACATGAAAGAGGCAGATGATTTACCTGCCCATACGTACACTGATTCAGAGGTTAACTCATATTGAAATTCCCCCATTCCTGAGCGATAATCAACACTATCAAAATCAGTACCATAGCACATATCTCCAGAACCACATCGATTGATTGGGAATCCATTCTCAACTTGTCCAATTTCCCAATTATTCTCTGGCATTCCATTAATTGGAGGGCCAACATTGTAGTTTACTTGGTTTTCAAAATCCTGATTGTATCCCAACGAAAATAGGGATAATGTGGATTCATCTTCAGTGAAATCGCTCATTGAAGAATATGATGTAAAGCCACCATTGTACAGAGGATTCCACAAAAATGAACCATATCCAGTGGAGTGGGCATCATACCGTTCACCATAGCCATAATCAACGGATTCAGTTCCAACGACCATAGCTGCAGCATTTACTGTCTCGCCTTCAGGTAGACTAATTGATCCAGTTACTGAATCAGAATATGTCGAAGGGTCATCAAGCGCGATATCAACGCTAGATTGACCATTCGAATATGTGTTTACTGATGCAGCCTGAGCCAGGCCCATGGTCAACATCAACATGGTAATAAAAATCGCCATCGTGCGTTGGGTTCTGTTCGTTCCATTCATTTTCTGCCACTCCTCACCGTACGGTGGGTATCCCGTGGACGTTTCGCCACCTTAAAACTCCACTCATGTATGGGCAGAATTTTTCATGTATGTCCAAGAATGTAAAGAAACACCATTCGAAGAGATTGTGAATGGCTTTATTGAAATGAGAGGGGCTACGACGAGAGATTGATGAGAGAGCCGTATTCTACCGAACCGGTCACAAAAATGGATGAGGTTTTTCCTCAACATACAAACGCATACAATACCCTATTTGGTGGCAGACTGCTAAGCATTATGGATACAGCAGCAGGCATGGTTGCTAGTAAATTCGCACACAGAGAATTCGTAACAATTTCGATTGATGCTCTGAAATTCAAACGACCTGCATTTCAAGGAGACTTAATTGAAACAACTGCTAAGGTAGTTCACACTAGTACCCACACTGCTGGAGTACACGTAATTGCTCGAAGATTAAATCGAAGTGAATGGGAAAGAGAAGAAATTTGTGTGGGTTTCTTTTTCATGGTAGCCATTGATTCTCAAATGAGGCCTATTCCTATTCCACAATTTACACCTTCAACGGATGAAGAACAAGCATTATGGGACAGAGCTGAAGAGGCCCGGAATGCTATGAAAAAATCTGAATCATAAATATTGAAAGATGAAGTGGTGAAATGTCTGTTCTGAATGTATTGTGTTTCTCGAATGAAGATTTTGCCAGAGAATTAGGGAAAAGAACTGATGACCGGGATGTTGAATCATATGTATTCAAGGAGGAAAGAGGAGATTCACAAGATGCTCTAACTTTTTTACGGCCGCGAAAACATCCTGAACGATTGAGACCGTTACTTGCAAGTTTAGATATCGTAGATTCAGCAATTATTCAAGTTAGGAAAGTGGATGCTTCTCTCGGCGAAGTTTTGGTTGCAGCAAGTGTTGCGGGAATAGAGAGAGGAGTTGCAGTAATTAATGCAGAAGAAGGAGGCTGGGTTGATCCGGAACAATTAGAAAAAATCCTCAAACAAGCAGGTCTAACTACATGGCAAATAATGGAAAAATTCGATCCTCATGCTGTAAAAGAAGTTGCGTGGAAATTCTTGGATGAACTCTCAGATACTCGATTAAATCGGTCAGAAAAGAAATCATGCGTACCTGTGGACCAACACTTCAATGTGAAGGGAGTTGGCTTGGTAGCAATTGGGACTGTTCAAAGTGGTTCATTACAGAAACATGACAATATCCTAGTCACGCCTGGAGGATATTCGGGAGTGGTGCGCTCACTCCAAGTCATGGATGTAGATGTAGAACAGGCAAATTCGGGAGATCGTGTAGGCATTGCGATTAGAAACATGAAAGATGGTTCATTGGAACGTGGTGCTTTAATCTCAGTTAAAGGGCATGAAAACATGCTTGAAACACATGATTCAAGTTCATTCAAATTAATTCAAGCACCGTTTCAGAAACGAGAAACCGAAATAGGAATGGTAATTCATGCATCAATTGATTTACAATTTGTTGTCGGCAGAGTCTCTGCAATCGACAATCAACGAATTTCTGTAGAATGGGATTCTCCATTGACCATAAGAAATGATTCTGATCGAAGATTAATTCTAAGTCAACTTGACTCTGTGCCAATGAGAATTCTAGGGCATGGAATAGAGATTAAAAAAACATGAATGGCGAAATGGCTAGAGCCCCTAAATCAATAAAAATCAGAATTAAAATGATAAAATGTATAAGTCAAAAGTGAACATCTTCCTTCCGGATGCACTCTGAAGAAGGACCCAATGGGGTCCGACCAGATGAGGAAGATGCCGAATCTTTCGGCACTCTTCGTCTGGCCGGAATAGAAGGGCGATTTCGCACATTTCTTTCAGATGAGGGATTGAAACTCTCTCGGACAGACGGAAGAGGACTTCGTTTGAGTCTGACGGCAATCGATTCAATTCGAATGACTTCTAAACCAGGGATTCCATCAGGATGGGTTGTAATTTCACTCCTTTTGTTGGTTTATGGAGTAAGACTTGCGCCTCCGGGTTCGAATGTTTTTGCAATTGGTATTTCTGGGATAATCATTTCAATTTGGCTAGTGTATAGAAAAGATATTTTGAGAATAGATACCAAAAATGGAGATAGGCATCGAATTCATGGACGAACAGAAAAGCTGATTCGACTGAAAAAATATCTAGAATTAATGCTGGAAGGAACTTCCCTTTCAGAAACAAAAACAATATTGAAAATTTCAACTTCCAACGAGCCTTCTATTCATGATGAAATAATTTCAAGCATGCATAATGAAATGGATCTAGCAAAGGCATTGGCCACCCATACAGGAATTGGAGGATTCAGAGATACCGATTTTGAACCACCAATTAGTCAATCTGTTGAAACTGAATTTTCATTTGACCCTACAATGTTTGAAACTCCAAATAGTCCTTTCTCCTTCAATGAACAACCTTCAACTATGCCTGATACAGGAATTTTTGGTTCGGCACATAGAGAAAGAGCAAACATCGCACTATCAAGTACGAATACAGATTATCGAGAGGCATCCAATGCATTTGCTGCTCCTTCTGTCGAGACCCATACAAGTTCATCAGATGATGGAGGAATATTTGGGAATCTATTCGACTCAATTGAAGAAAATAAGGCACCTACATTTGACTCGCAATACGGTCGTCCTTCAATCCAAGAAGATTTGGAATTGGCGCAAAGAACCTATGCAGAAGTAACTTCAATCAACAACGAAGAACGTCACCTACCTGTACCAACAAGAACACCTAGTAGTATGCAATTAATTAGACAAGCTCAGGAACAATTCGGTGCCCCATCATCTACAATACTCCCTCCACCCTCTGCTAATGCAGTCAGAGAAGAATGTCAGTCATCAGGGTTGGTATCAGACGCAAAACGAGAAGAAATTGTTGAAGCGGAACTAATCACAGATGGAATAAGTCAAGACATTCCAAATGAATTAAGTGAATTTCCTAGCCTTTCTAGAATGCTAAGACGACCGGATCATCAATCAAGATTGATCATCAAAGGTGCTTCAAGAAGTAGAAGTAGTACTGTGATGAATTTACTAAGATCATTTCGTCCTCAAAATGCTACGAGAAGAGCAATGGGGCTCCTTCGATTACGTTCCGACCAAGATTATCAAGCGCAAAGATCAGCCGCTATTGGTTCGATGACTAGGAATCATGGAAGAGAATCTAATGAAGACGGATATTCGGCTGCAATGCAATCAATAGCAACAACAATTTCTCAACGTGAAAATGTGGCTCCTCCATCTAATCTTAGATTAGAAGAAATGAATCCTACCAAGAATTCTGAAGATGATAGCCAATACCCTGGTATGAGACGATTAGGTTAATCTCCAACAAATCAGGTAGAGCCGAGTAAATCGGGATGTTCTTCTAAGTAACGAATTGTGATTCTTCGGTTCAAAAAGTCATGTTCATCCATTATTGAACGATGAAGAGGGATGACCGTATCTACTCCAATAATCGCTATTTCAGACAATGCAGCTCGACTTCTAGCTATTGCTTCATCTCGATCTTTGCCCCAAACAATTAATTTTGCAAGTAACGAATCAAAACAACCTGGCATTTCATACCCCACATGGGCATGTGTATCTACTCGAATTCCATTACCTCCGGGGAAATGGCACTCCCAAAGACGCCCAGGCGATGGAACAAATGTAGATGGGTTTTCAGCATTTATTCTAAACTGAATTGCATGTCCATTGAATTCTACTTCGTCCTGTGTTAAGGGCAAAGATTCGCCAGCAGCAACACGTATCCCCAATTGCACCATATCTTCACCAGTAATCATCTCGGTAACTGTATGCTCAACTTGTACCCTTGGATTGACCTCAAGGAAATAGAAATCTCCATGAGAATCTCTTAGAAATTCAAATGTTGCTAAGCCACGATAACCAACTGCTTCAGCGCCTGCACATACCTTTGCCCCGATTTCTGCACGGACTTCATCAGATAACCAAGGGCCTTCTTCTAACAACTTCTGATGTCGTCTTTGTATGCTGCAGAATCTTTCTCCAAAATGAATTGCTTTCTCACCATCGGCTAATACTTGGAATTCTATATGCTGAGCGCCTTGGATATACTTCTCAACAAACACGCGATCATCTCCAAAAGCACTTCTAGCACGAGATTGACAAAGGTTCAACGCTGACGGAAATTCCGAGGCTTCATGTACAATTTGCATACCTATTCCTCCGCCACCTGCTGCAGCTTTGATGATTACCGGATATCCTATTTCTTCTGCAAGTGAGGTCGCTTCTTCAGTTGTAGAAACTGGTTCACTACTGCCTTTAGCGACTGGTAAACCAGCAGCTTCCATCGCTTTCCTTGCCTCAATTTTGTCTCCCAACAAACGTATAACATCTGAAGATGGTCCAATGAAGGTTATCCCTTCTTCTTCTAATCGTTTTACGAAATCAGCATTTTCTGCTAAGAAACCATAGCCTGGATGTACAGCATCAACCCCCATAGTTTTTGCAGCTTGAATTACAGCCTCTATATCTAGATAAGATTCTAATGGATTGGAACGCAAAATTGCTCGAGCATTATCTGAAAAACGAACAGGGGTTGAAAGTCGATCTTCTCGCCCATGAATCATGCATACTTCTACTCCTAGCGTTCGTAAAGCACGACCAATCCTGAGGGCGATTTCACCGCGGTTCGCTATCAACACCCGGCTGAACATGTTGTACCCACGAACAAAGAGGTTGATGATGAAATCGGGTCAATACACATCTCTAAGGTATCTCTTTTCATCCTTCATCATTCGCTGTTCAACATAATGTGCTGCATCTTCATCAGACATATTTCCATGTTCTGCACAAATTCGAATCAGTGTTTTATGAACATCTTTTGCCATGTAATTCTTATCACCACATACATAGAAGTAGCCTCCTGCATCTATTCTTGCCCAAATTTCTGCTCCATTTTTTTCCATTAAATGCTGAACATAGACTTTCTCTTCACCTTCTCTAGACCAAGCTAAATCGATTCTTTCTAAAGTCCCATCAGATTTCCATGATTCCATTTCATCACGATAGTAAAATTCTCCATCCTCTGTCCAATCTCCAAAGAACAGCCAATTTTTCCCTGTAGCTCCATCAATAGCCCTCTGTTGAAGGAAGGCTCTGAAAGGAGCAATGCCAGTACCTGGGCCAACCATGATGATGTCTGTAGAGCCATCTTCTGGAAGAACGAAACTTCGTGTTGGGGACATGAATACTGGAACATTTGATTTTTCAGCAACACAGCGATCTGCCAAAAATCCAGTAGTTAATCCAGTTCTATCTCTTTCATGATGATTATATCTCACAATTCCTACAGTTAAGTGAACTGTTCCGGGCTCAAAATCAGGGGATGATGCAATCGAATATAACCGTGGTTTGAGAGCGTCCACTGAATCTACAAATTCTTGAGCATCTAGACGGAGATTTGGGAAATCCTCAAAGAAATCCAAATAATCTCTGGACCAAATATAATCCTCCATCATTTGTGAATCGTTAACTAATGAGGTCCACAATGCCTTCTCAGGATCATCAATAGGACCCAAAGGAGTGTAATACTCTGGTAAATCCTCATCAGAAGACGAATGCCAATCTTCTACAATCATACCAGAAGAATCTTTCCTAGAACGTGTTACAATTCTCGTTTTAATTCCTGATGAATTCGAAGAAAAATGAGGGGCTAAGCCTTCAATAAAACGCTTGGATAATCGATGAATCTCGCATTTTTGAAGAAGTGCGTTGCGCAACTCAATTTCTTCATCCTTTATCGTAACAATCTGGTCAGGAGGGCACCCTAACTTCTCAAGAATCAACTCAACCAAATCTGGAGGGCATGTTGGAAAAACACCTAGAGCATCTCCCGCTTTGTATTCTAAACCAGAGTCGCCTAAATCAAAAACGATATGACGCGTCTCTTTCTTCGAACTGTCACCATTCAAAACATAGTTAGCCGTGATGCGAGACGAATAAGGATTCTTGTTAGAGTAATCTGTCAAGGTACTCCCTCTATGATTCTGCGGGTTAGTCATCACTATTTCAATGAAGCCGCCCCTTGTTATTCAGAGGGTTAGGTTGAATGAAGGAGACCTCGTCACGAACGTTACATGGCTTCCAGATTAAGGGTACTGGGTTCTGGAAATGCTTTCTGCCCCCCGGGACGATTTCACTCATGCATGCTTCTAGATGATTCTATTCTAATTGATGCCCCTCCAACCATATTACATCAATTGCAATCAAACAACATTTCTTCGGCTCAAATTACTGATTTATTGATTACACATTGGCACGGAGACCATGTTTTTGGTTTACCTTTTCTTCTTCTTGATAGGCGTTATATCTCAGATCGTGAAGGAAATTCAAAATTAAGAATTCACCTCCATCCAAATGGTATTCAGAGAATGAAAACTATTTGTGAACTTGCATTTCCAAATACCCTTCTAACAGTTATTGAAGAAAGAGTTGAGTGGATTACAAATGATACAGGGCATGCAAATGGATGGGATTACGAACGTTTTCCCGTTAAACACACACCAGAAACTGACCCACATGGGTACCTACTTCGCGATTGTAATGGATTTGTCCTTTTACATACTGGAGACTCTGGACCGTGTGAAACGATTGATCAAAGAATTCCAGATTCTAATTGCATATTACTAGAGATGGGAGTTCCTGACGGTGAAGGTTTTCCCTATCATCATCGGCCAGAAGATATTATTCGAACGACAACTAAAGAAGATCAGAAGACCTTTTTGATTACTCATTCTTATGCTTCTGGTAAAGACGAAAAAACTGGATTCAGTATGCCCTCTTTGCCTCAAAATGCAATTCAAATTGAAGATAGGCAAGTTTTCAATCTTAAAATTTCAGGAATTGAATTAGAATAATAGCCTCCGGAAAGGGGTGAATGATTTGTGCAAAAAAGACATGGTGATTGATTTCCCATGAACAGGATTAAGTCATTGACGCAGGTGTGCCTCAAGTCCCGTTCGCGCAGCCGGTTAACACCGTGCCTGTTTGAACATGAAGGAAGTGAAGCAATATGGCGAATATTTTCGATTCTGCAAGTCGGAAAAATTCTGTATTTGTAGACAGAAGAGTGTTCGACCCTCATCATTCCCCTCCTACTCTTAATCATAGGGATACACAAATTAGAGCCATGGTAATGAATCTTGCAGATGCATTAGAGGGACATATTCCTGGAAATATGATTCTTTTCGGACCTTCAGGCGTAGGAAAAACAGCTGCAAGTCGTTTTGTAGGGCAGCAGCTCGAAGAACGTGCTCAAATAATTGGAAGCAGCGTATACACTCATGAAATAAACTGTCAACACGTCAATACTCGTTATCGAGTACTACATAGAATCGCAGAAGGCCTTCAACAAACTGGTGATCAAGTTATTCCATTCACTGGTTGGCCAGCGGACAGAGTTCTTTCTGAGACAATAAGAAGGATGGATCGACAAGGTGGAGTGCATATTCTTATTCTAGATGAAATGGATCAATTAGCTTCAAGATCTGAAGATCAATTATTGTATGATCTGACTAGTCTAAATGTCCTTCTCACAGAGAGTAGAGCGTCCATAATAGGAATCAGTAATGACTTAGGCTTTACAGAAAAAATTCCAGGCCCTATTCGTTCAAGATTATCTGCTGAAGATATTGTTTTCACGCCATATGATTCCGAGCAGTTAGCCGATATTTTGGTTGAACGAGCAAAAATTGGTCTTAGAAAGGGGTCTTGGAACGAGGGGACGCTTCGATTCTGTGCTGACCTTTCGGCGAAAGAGCACGGTGATGCTAGAAGAGCAATTGATTTACTCCGTGTGTCCACTCTAAGAGCCGAATCAAACAATAGTAATTCAATCGAAATTGAACATATTCAGTCAGCACACAAACAAGTTGAACACGAAAGAGTGATTGCCCTACTACATGGCCTTCCTCTTCATCAAAAACTCACGATGACATCTATAATTATCAACGAACGCAATGGAATACTAACACAAACTACTGGAACAATCTGGGAAACGTATACTCAGGCTTGTGGTTTGGCTGGGATGAAACCATTGACTTCTAGATCATTATCTTCGATAATCAATGGTTTCCATTCAGCAAGTTTAGCACATGTAAAGAATGTTAGTCTTGGAAGGAGAGGCCGAACCAAGCACGTGTCCAGTCTTATTCCTAGAGGAATCGATGCAATTCGTATTATGTCCGAAGTTGATGAAACCGTCAAATTAGCTGCTCATGGCTCCTACAAACTTCAACGGCGGTTATGATTGTTTAACAATTTCATCCGGCAACGGTTAAGACGGCTTCAATGGTCGGCGGTTCATGGCCGAAGACGAAAGTCCCGATTCATCCATGGGATTTGATTGGGTTCCTGAGGTCCCTTTCCTAGGTAAAATTGCAGTCATGACCGGCATTTGGGCTTTAGTTGTGGACATAGTAAACATAGCAATTGGAGCATATGCTTCTGGTCAAAAAGTAGTTTGGGCCGGATTTATTTCCTACGGTAACTTGGCTGAAAACACATTTACTCCACATAATGGAATTGAAATCACTCCTGGAGACATTGTTTTCACAATTATTGGAGGAGCAATCCTTGCACTTGGAATACTAATTCTACAGAAAACCGAGGAAGGAGGAGCAGTTTCTTGGCTTTCATCTCTAGTATCCCCCAGTAGGTGGAAGTCACTTTTCGATTTTACAGAGGGACTTAATGTAACTCTTGGATCATGGTTAATGATTACGGGCGTGATTTTCTACTTTTCATGGTCAATAATGAACAACACATGGGTAGACCCTGGTGTGTATGCAGTGACGATTCCTCTCATTGGTTTTGGTTCAATTTTACCAATGCTTGAAAACGATGCAGAAAATATTGACGAGTGACTCAGTGTCCTCTACGTCGAAATATAGCATCACACAAACCCAATATTCCTCCATACCATAACGAAGCACTCCACAGGATGTGGGTCCATTTGGTAAGAGAAAACAGAACGAAGATGAGTGTGAGTCCTGTAATTCCCAACCAATACGGATTAGGGATAACAACTAGACCAAGGCTACACATTGAGAACCCAATTAGAAAAATCGGCAATAACAAAACGACTTTTTCAGCATCGCTGACAAAATCATGTTTCATTATTGAACCACTAGGATTTTTTACACCTTGAAAGCCAAATTTTCTAACAATTCTGAAATGTGCTCGCGCATCTCTACATCTTTTCCTAAGAAACAACAAGAGTCCTTCCTCTGCAACGTGTTGAACTAATGCGGTCGATTCATAGATGATTGACCCTCCACTTTGAATTAACAACAAACTAACTTCCATATCTTCAGCATGATACCAACAAGGATTGAAACCACCAATTGCTAACAACGCCTCTCTACGGAACATAGAACAAGGGCCATTTGCTAATGTAACCAATCTTTTTCTTTGTTCATATTTTCTTTGAATTGTTCTAGAACGAATTTTTGAAACACGAGTATTTCCTTCAGAAAAAATAGTTCTACCTGTTATTGCTGCAACATTTTCACTAGTGTCTTTATCATAAGCAGACATCATTGCTGAAATCCAATTTGGATGAGGACGACAATCAATATCAGTAATTGCAACCCATTCCCCATTTGCTGATTCAAGGGCTAGTTGTCTACCTGCTGAAAGTCCAAGTGGCTCAGAACCAATAACAGAAATTTCAATATTATGATCCAATTTTGAATCTCGAAAATTCAACATCTTCTCCAATGTTCCGTCCGAGGAACCATCATCCACTGCAATAATTTCAATTGGCCTATAATCTTGAGAAATTAATGATGATAAACACTGTTCGACCCAATTTTCAGCATTCCGGGCGCAAACCGTGATACTAACAAGAGTCAAGAGGTTGCCTCCTCGATGAATGCATCGAGGAAACGGCGAGCTCGATGTTTGGCGTTAATATCGATTGTTCTGATAACTAATCCTTCATTGGGTTGACCATACATGAGAACACAATCAATAGGCAACATGAGAATTAGAGGGATTGGAGCTAAATCTTCTTCTCCGTCTACATTGATAATAACGGATTCCGGATTACTTGTTGCTTCAAAGCACCCCTGCATCATACTGCTAGTCAACATTCCTGCAGGATTTTGAACATTGATGATACGAAATTCATTCGTTCGAATTTGACTAGATTTTTCCCATTCCTTTCGTTGAGTTTGTCCATCGATAACTGAAATCCAGGGGATTCTACCTGATTCTTGCATTGCCAAAACGGTTACATCACCTACTGCAACGATTGGAACATCATCGGCAATTGAATTTAAGGCGGAATCCATAGCAATAGCAGTATTATCTTCAGGTCCTTTATGCAAAACCCCCATAGGTTGCTTTAATTCATCATCAAGAACTTCAGGCATTCGAAAATTCGTATGCATTTCCCTATCTTTAATCCAATAATTTCCTGATTGATCAACTAAACCAGAACGAATCCGTGATGATGAAAGAATTGCTCCTTCTTCATCCAAAACATGTTCAACAATTATTATTTTCAATGGTTCTAATCCTCTTTGTTCCCTTATTGAATTGATTTCATTACAAGTAGAAACTGTTTCATTAGTACAACCAATTACTGAACATTCTTTCATAGAAATTGCAGGTCCAAAACGATCTTCTAGAACGAAACAACTGGCGTTTACTCTTTCTTCTTTAATAAAATTCTCAAGATTTGAAAGACGTAATTGAAAAGGTTGGATCGATGCATTCTTCGATTTTACCATATTATCTGAAACAACATGAATTTGTAGATGGTTACATTCTGAAGCAGTAGCAAGAATGAGTTTCTTGTGCCCAGAATGGAGGTGATCGAACGTCCCACCTAGAACCCCAACTGACTCGCTCATATCTACCGGTAGATGGGCTCAGAATTGAAACATGCGTAGAAATGTGCCCCGGGGCGTAACTTCCTGTATCATCGCCGTAGCTCACAGGCTTGACCCTGCCCCAGGGCGTCTGTTGGACGGTGTGGTTGTCCCATGAATCATTCCATTTGGTCAACTGGGGACCCATATACCGTCCAGCCGTCGTTTGCATCACGGATCATTCCAAATGGTCCCCGTGAACTTCGATCGACGGCGAAGTCCCCGTACGTGGTGCCGGGCATCATCCTTCCTTCCGGCGAGGGAGGTCGTCAGCACGGTGTTGCCGTCGGGGCAAATGTAGCCGGTGCAGTGTGTAATATGAATTCATCGTGATTAACGAGCAAATGGATTTCCTAGGCGTTCACCGATTGCTAATGTTATTTCGGAGTCACCAGTAGAATCTTGTAATCTATGAAATGGAGGCCACGTATCCAAAGGACGAGTTAGCCAGCCAACATATCGATGTGTCTTTCCATTTCTAGGTGATTTCTCCTCTCTAAAATCATCTAATGAGTCAATAATATCTGAAATATAGTTTATTGCTTCAGAATGATGTGTTTCCAATGAAAGGAAACGGCGTAAACGATCTGCTAATGTTAGTCTCAATTTTGGATGCTTTCCATCGAAACCAAACGGTAAAGGAACTTTCTGTCCTTCGGTTCGAAGAACGATAGCTGGCCATGGTAACGAATTGTTCAATATTATTCGTCGCGCTTCAGAGTGTTCCGTCATCATTGTTAACATATCAGCAGAATGAGAACTCCACCACCTCCAAGGTAGATACTTCACAAACAATATCTGATTCTCAATGGTTGGTTGAGTTCCTCTTTCATTCCATTCCGAAAGAAGAATCCAAAGATGTAAATCGTGAGATTCAGGTAAAGACCAGGCGAGTCGTCTAATCCGTTCAGACATTTCATCTAAATCTCCTTGTCTGATATTTGGATGAATTTGCATAAGATACAAGACTCCTTCTAATGAATCAGCGCATCTAAATGGTGGATTTTCAAGCCAAGTATTTACGCACCATCGAACTATCTCTTCCGATTCAGAAGATTTCATCCAATAGACAATAGAAAGAAGACGACCTGCTGCCCAACCTCGAATCTCTGAGTTGGAGGCATACATCGCTAATTTCCGAATTGTAGCTCTAGATTCCTGATTCTCAATTATTCGTTTTGAAACTATTTCGTTAAATGATTCCATCCACAAAGGGGGGACTAATTCCCATAGATCGACAATCCGATCTAACTGAGTATGATGAGGAGAAATTAACATCGACCAGTGAGCAGGAATTCGATTTCCTAGTCTAACCCATCGATCAACCCTGTTGGAAGGTTCAGAAGAAATCCAAGAGGCTAAGGGGTTGACTGATTCAATACGGTTGGAAAATACCTCATCACCTTCAGGGAAAACAGATGATGCATAGATCAACAATTCGTTATTGTCGTTATTATCCATTGGTCGTTCTAAGACAGGTAATAACTCGGAAACTTGTTTTAATTCGTCCACATTTTCAGGTATTTTCCAACCTTTAGGAAGAGCTGGAGTTCTCCTAGTTTCTTCCCCAATATACAACGGTAAACTACGCCCATTAGGTTCTAAAAATCGTAGAAATGGAAGATCATGAACCTCATCGGGCAATAAAATAGACATTCCCGAATCACTGATTTGTGACCAAGGTGCAATCAATAGACGGATTCTATCATATCGATGCAATCGTCGGGACAAAGATTCACTAATTGGTTCAGGTAAATCTAATGAAATCCATTCAACCAATTGATTATTCATAATACTCAAAATCAATGCTTTTAGAGCTAAGGGGCCTAAACCATCTGTTACAATTGATTCAGGTAGTGGGTCATTTAATTCAAGGAATTCTCGATTCCCCCAATCTTCTCTAAACCTTCTAACTGTGATATCTGGCAATCTTGACGGTCTAGAAGAACGTCCACTGTCTATCCAATTATTCAAGAATTGAAGTCTAGAGCGTCTAGCTACTGGACGTAAACGGGGATGAATGAGTTCAATCCATTCCTCCAATACAATACGTGGAATAGGGCCCGATGGCGTCTGAATGATTGCTTGCCTTCCAATTAACAATGATTCATTGCTTGAATTTTTCATTAATTGGCTAGCAATTTCCTCTGATGTAGATGTACAAAGTACTGAAGCAGAACTCATTACTTCTGAACCTCCTCTACCTATCGAACCAAGATACCAGGTTCCAGGAAGTGATTCAATTGAATCAGTAACCGATTGTGATTCTAAAGAGGAATTAAACCAACGTCCAATCGATAATCGATCGGATGATTGACCGTGAACTAACCTTACCCGAATCAATCCAAACCCCGCGCGATCCCAATCCTCTATCGTTTCTAGACTAGAGCCTCTGGGCGATGCTATTCTATCAAACGAATTAGAATCGTAGTACCTGACATTTCTTTCTCTTGTTTCAGCGAGAATAGTTCTTCCATCAATAGTTGGAAGATAAATTAAGGGCGATGGCGGTTTTCTTGTTACCATCAATAAAACATCATTTCCGAGTACATCTATAATTTGATACTGTTCATCAACAATTGAATTGAAAGGTACTAATGGAATTCGAGATAATTCATCTGATTCTAGCAATAAATGGCCTTTTTGAGTCAAATGTATTCTTCCTCCTCGAGCACCAGAAGAACTCGTTGAATCAACTAGTCCCTCCTCGCGCATTTTTTTTAATTCTACAGAAACATGTGGCACACGTAAGCCTGATTTAGTTGCTATTGAAGATACTGTTCCCGAGTTTTCAGACAAGGTCAATAGCAATATTCTGCGATGGCGCCCTCTGACTTTACGACGAATTTTTTGAGTTGACTCGCTCAAAATCTTCCCGCCCCTTGGAATCACTATAATAGGACTAGTTATTTCAACATTAATTTTTTACAACTTAAATTATTACAATTGTTACATTTTATTACAGTGTTGAGGGAATAAGTTTTGAAAAATAACCATTTCAGGAAGAAAAGTAAGAAAAATGATTCAATTTATTGCCGTATTGTGTAACGAAATTAACGAAAGTAAGGCGGTCATTTGATAACCCCCCCGACTCTCCCCAAGCCATCGGCTGCCGGTGTAAGAGCAAACGAAATTTGGAAAGAATGGAGGTGAAAAGATGAGCGAAAATTTGCGACATCTCATCAGATCTTACCTCCAATCCCGCCCACGCAATACTGCGGAAATCGTTGAATACGCGCGCGCTAACATGGATGGAGATGGAACCAGCATCGAACAGATAGAAAAACTACTGAAAAACGATGCCCAAGTAGTGCGAGTGGATTTAGTTCGAAGAAGTGGGGTGCTTTCTTCCGGATATCGTATATGCGAATGGGCCACAGTTGATTGGATGAAAAATAGGAGAGGAGAACAATGAGAACCACAAGACTAAGAGAACGAATAAAGAGATTTCTAGCTGAGAAAGGTGAAGCAAACACTACAGAAATATTGGAACATGTCAATACAACAACTAGGCATGGAACTACACCCCAACAGTTAGGGAATGTATTGTCCAAAGACAAAGATATTGAGAAGGTCTCTACTACCAAAAGAGGTGGAGCACTATCTGGAAGATATGATATCTGTGTTTGGAGACTTAGAGATCAAGGAATCGGCGATCTCCACTGAATATTATTGCTAAACTTCTAGCATCCTGTTTAGTGCTAAAATTGCATCATCTGATGTACTATTGTCTATTTTTATGATGTTCCTTTCCTCTCCTTGAATTATTGATTCAAGTTGTTCTGCCAAAAATCGTGGGTGAATCATATACATCGTAGAACAAGGACAAATGGAATCATCCAAACAATGTATTTCTTTATCTGGATAGAGTTCGTTGAGGCGTTGAACTAAATTAATTTCAGTTCCCACTCCAATAACTGATCCAGATGGAGCTTCAGCACAATATTTCCTAATGAAATCAGTGGAGCCGTCTGCATCAGCAGATGCAACTACTTTGGATTCACATTCTGGATGAACTACGATTAATGCCCCAGGAGATTCTTCTCGAAGGCGCTCAATTTGCTCTACTGTGAATCGTTGATGAACAGAACAATAACCATGCCATAATACAAAACGAGATGATTCTAAATCATGCATATCAGGATGGTTGTTTGGATCCCATACAACCATTTCATCTTCATTAAATCCCATCTTAAATGCAGTATTCCTGCCCAAATGTTGATCTGGAAAAAATAGTACCTTTCCGCGACCACCTGCTCGATCCAGTGCCCATTGAATTACCCCCATTGCATTCGTAGATGTGCAAACTATTCCCCCATGATGGCCTACAAATGCCTTCAAAGCCGCTGAACTATTCATGTAGGTCACAGGAACTAGGAAATTATCATCTTCACCTGCCTTTTCATCAGGATTTGGTCTAGATTTTGGGTCCTTAAGTCCTAGTTCTTCAATTAATGTGTACCAACAATCTTCAACATCCACTACATTTGCCATATCTGCCATAGAACAACCAGCCCTGGTTGTAGGCATAGAGACAATTTGATGGTCATTGGTTAGAATATCTGCACTTTCCGCCATGAAATGAACTCCACAAAACACAATATGTTCTGCGGTGCTTTCTGCTGCCATCTTAGACAATGTAAAGGAATCACCGGTCGCATCAGCATGTTCAACAATTGTATCTCTCTGATAATGGTGACCTAAAATCATCACCCTACTTCCCAATTTTTCTTTTGCAACTATAATCCTAGATTTGAATGCGTCATCATTTTCAGCCCCATTTATGGAGCAAGAGGTTACAGGCAATCCCAGAGACATGGGCAACCATGCGTCAGGCCCGGTGCATTTGAATCCATCTTCTTCTACGAGCCACCATGGAGGACACGCCCCAATGGGTTTTGGAAGAAATTCTCCATGATGGGGCTGAAGCTAGAACTATCGCAGGAAAATGGTTAGGCACCAATGCGGTAATGAAAATTCGACGTCCAAAAGGGTATAGGCATCCAAGCCTCGACAATTCCCTTACTAAACGACGGCTATTTGCGGAAGCAAGAATATTGGTATATCTTTCAACATCTGGAATTTCGGTTCCAGAATTATTAGACTTCGATGAAAAAACTGCTACATTAGTAATGACTCGGCTGTCTGGTGCACCATTATTCGATATACTCAGAGATTCTGAGAACCAAGAAAAGATTGAACAATTAATGTATTCAACAGGAGAAGAAATTAGAAAATTGCATGCATCAGGAGTTTCCCACGGAGATTTAACCACTCACAATTTGCTATGTGATGAAAATGATGCAATTCAAATCATTGATTTTGGATTAGGGCGTTTGGCTCCAGAAATTGAAGCATTGGGTCAAGATCTACAAGTTCTTTCAGAGTGTCTTTCTGCAAGTCATCCCAGTCATGAAAATGCTATGGAACATGTTATCGAAGGATATCGAAAAGGAGATGAAAAGGGCCCCGATAAAAATGAAATTATAACTAGATTTGAAGAAATTCGAGGGAGAGTTCGTTATCATGGGTGATGAAAATATCATTCTTTTTTTCACCTCAAATAGAGGTAAAATTGCTGAAGCAAAAGCAATTTTGGAACCATATGGGATTAATGTAAAGCCATTTGATTCTCTAACTGAAATCAATGAAATACAATCAGATAATCTAGAGGATGTAGCAGCAGATAAATTAACGAAAGCTATGACAAATAATCTCTCAAATACTATTTTGGCCGTCATGGTCGAAGATGCAGGATTTTTCATAGATGAATTTGAGGGGTTTCCAGGTGTTTATTCATCATATGTCCACAAAACATTAGGAATAGATGGAGTTCTACGCTCGCTGGTGGGAATAGAAAATAGACGTGCGTCCTTTAGATGCGTAATTGGAATGCATATCGATGGAAGAAATCTTTTCTTTACTGGCGAATGCAAAGGAACTGTATCAAATGAAATTCGTGGGAAGAATGGTTTCGGATATGATCCAATTTTTGTTCCAAATGATGGAGACGGTAGAACATTTGCTGAAATGAATTTGGAGGAAAAAGGGCTAATATCTCATAGAACAAGAGCCCTAGACGCTTTCAAGGCATATTTTGATCAATTCAAACAATCGCCAACCTCAAACCAAAGGAATGGGTCGTAAGGAAAGGAGGCAGGACTATGGCAGGTTTCTCTAGACTAATGCTCTGGATGATTCTATTCATAGGAGGAGCTGGATTCTTGACACTAAGAGGTGCATTGGAAGAAAATGCCCAATTTGGTGTAGCTGGTGCACTTTTGGTTCTCCTGGCATTCCTTATGTTTACTGGCGGAAATCCTGCTCCGCCCCCTGTTAGAAAACAAAAAAAGAAGGTTGACGTTTCTGCTGAAATTGATGAAAATGAGGAAGATGAAGAACCCATCCCAGTAAGTAGAACAAGAGGAGTTGACGTTATTTCTCCAGAGGTAGAGACAGTCGAAAATGAAGACATTGTGGAAGTAGAAGTAATGTTGGATGATGTTGTTGAAGCAAAAGAGTATGTTGTAGAAGTGGATGCTCAGTCAATGCTGGAAACTGAAATTGATAGCGTAGTAATTAATCGAAGAGAGTCACAAAAAGAAATCAGAGACGGAATTGAAAAACGTCGCAGAAAACAATTAGCAAAGATTAGAGGAGACACCTTGCGTTCTCGATATGAAAATGACCCTAGAGAGAACCTTCAACAAATTCTCAAAACATCAAGTGAAATTCAGGTATTAGATGAACCTGAGAATCCTACCCCAGGTCACCCATATGGGCGTGTGCTAATTCGAATCGATGAGAATAAAATCCTCAGACTCCGAGTTCCATTAGATGTAGGACTTAGAGTTGCGGAAAGTGAACCTGAACCGTTACCTGATCTTGGAGGTTTACCCCCTCCTCCCTT
>CETU01030157.1_pt1 | contig 22613 bp, 20 predicted proteins | sample 356531 | NCBI WGS metagenome assembly CETU01 (sample SAMEA2623488, study PRJEB7988) | marine metagenome | isolation source: saline water (ENVO:00002010), including
TTTCTCTGTTGATATTGGAGCTGCTATCTCTTTGGAATTATTAGACGAAGGCCTACCTATCCCAATATTAAATTTCACATATCACCCTTAAGATGTTTTAGATGTTGTTATTCTACTTAACTACATCTTAAATCCAGATGGAGAGGGAAATGAGATTTCAGATATGAATTTTGACGGTCTTTTAAATGTCCTTGATGCTGTTACTCTTGTAGATATAATACTTAACCCATAGTCTTATAAATATTAATAATTAGTTAAGTATCAAGCCTACCATTAAGATTATATCTTGGATATTAATATCATCATCCTCGTTAATATCTGATGCTAATTCTTGATATAGCGTAGGTTCTATTAACTCAGTTATAATATTAACACATAGTATAACATCCAAAATATCTATAATTGAATCTTCATTAACATCACCTAAAAGAATAGGCATTTCAATGACTTCAAATTCAATAGGTAATGATTGATCATAATGTATATAAGAATCAACATTAGAAGTAAATTCAATATTACATAAATACGCACCAGGGTTAATATTGGAGCTAAATTCAATAATAATAGGTTCAAAATTAATACCAGCCTCACCAGATTCTATATTATCTAAATTAATTATGTTATTAATTATATTAATATTATCAGAATCACAATTCATCGATATTGTTGGATTAATTGCAGTACCCCAATTATCTTGATTGAAAAAAATACCAGTAAACTCAATTGTTTCTCCAATATTAATTTCATTATTGTTATCATTCTGTATATATATATCTGTCTCTATTAATTCTATTTTAGGAAATAATGGAGTTATAATAGCATTAAATGCATCAACACGACCGGAGCCTAATTTTCCAACTAAATAGGATTCTGAGTTCACATTATAAATTATTGGATTTGCTGTTTCTACAATCATAGTATGAATTTGTTCTCTTCCCCAATTGGGATATAATGATTTCATAAGCCCTGCTACACTCGCTGCTACAGGAGATGCCATTGAAGTTCCATTCCATGAAGAATAGCCACTTCCATTATTAACACAGCTTTGTATAGATTCTCCAGGAGATGCAATATCTACAGTAGGATGATATGTTGCCCAATGATTCCATGAATTATTTTGCCCTAAGGCTGTAACTGAAATCATATCTTCATAGCTTGATGGATAATGAGCCTGTTCTATATTCTCATTTCCAGCAGCTCCAAATATTAGTGCATTATATTCATTGGCACACATACTTATTAACTCTTGTTCGAACATATTATATCCAGTTCCACCCCAGCTACAATTAACAATAGAAAATCCTTGTGAATAATATCCAGCTTTAGCTGCATATAATACGCCATCAAATCCATTAGATATATATGAAGGATCCTCTGCTTCACCTGTACATTTAACAGACATAACGCTACAATTAAAAGCAGTCGAAGCAATACCAGTATTATTATTAGTTGTTGCAGCTAATAAACCAGCCACATGAGTTCCATGAGCCCACGATCCATTATTCGGGACATCAGGGTTATTGTCCCCATAAGATGAACCTGTAACATCCCAACCAACTAAATCATCAATGAATGTAGACATATTATTATCCCAATTATCATCATCAATCCCATTTAAATCACCAGGATCAAGTACCCATTGGCCATTTATATATTCAATAGTGTGTCCATCGCCATCGGCATCTTCACCTAAATTCTGCCATAAATTCCCTACTAAATCTGGATGCTGCCAATTAACACCAAGGTCTACTGATGATAAAATAATATTGCGATTACCAGGAATTTCATTACCATTAATATTCCATAAATCCCAAGCATTATTGGAATTAATTGCTTCTAAAAACCATTGATTATTATATCGAGGATCATTAGGGGTGTAATATATTTTTCTATAATAATCATATTGTACCGAGGTGATATAATCTAACTTTTCTAATTTATTTTTAATCAAATCAATATTTAATGATTTATCACTAGAAAAAAATAATCTATAAATATTTGAAAAAATAATTCCATTATAAATATCATCATCAGAAGCGTATTTACTCCATTTTTCTATTTTATAAACCCCATTATTAATTAAAAATTCATTTAAAGGTAGGTAATCAATCAGTGTATTCTCATCTTTAGTAATATCAAATGAAATTATATCCGTATTTAAGTGAAATAATAAGACGTCATCTTTTCTTCCTATATCTTTAGAAAAAAGATTGGACAGCAATAAAGTGAATAAAATAAAGTAATGTATTAACATAATTTAATCCTGGAACAATTTATAGCAGAATAAACGTTTTTGATATTAAAAGGATATTACAAAATGTAATCATTTCGAATTTAAAGATTTTAATATTTGTAAATAGCCATCAATATATTGATTGTCAGTTACTACGTGTTCTTGAGGAATTATATCATCAAATATAGAATTTTTATATTCAGAAGATAAAACGATAGAAAAAGGAATTTTAATGATTTCTAGAGTTTCTTTTATAAGGTATCCATTAATACTCCAAACACCCGGAGAAATAATTATATGATCTAACTTATTCCTTTTCTGATGCAAACATGAAACGGCCTTAGATTCAGAGTGAGTTTGCATAATTGATAAAGAATAATCACTCCCCCTAAACTCTTTCTTAATCTTTGAATTGATTTTATCTAATGTTAAAGTAGATTGTTTATCTTTATTTTTAAGGCCTAATAAATTCATATTAGGCCCATGAATTATAAGAACTCTAATAGTTATTCTATCCTTCTAAAATTAAGTTAACTAATTGAACAACATCTAAAATGTTAATTTCCCCATCCTGATTTACATCAGCCGCAGAATAATCTAATTCTTGATTACCTAATGCCATATTAACTAATTGAATTACATCAAGGACATTAAGGATAGAGTCTCCATTTACATCACCAAGCAGAGTATTATCAGAACTAATTAATTCAATCAAAAATGATTCAGTTTCACTGGCATTTGAGCTAATACTTAAATATGCATTATAAACTCCATCAGGGAGAGCATCATTTTGAGCAATAACATTAATGATATCTGAAAACCCTTCTTCTAGCTCTCCAGTAAGTTCAAAATTTCCTATTTCGTTAATTCCAATCCATGATGGTGCTTTAGATATATAAGTACTTAAATCATCATGTGCATAGCTTGTATTAAATGACATTTGTAGTCCTGAATTTCCTTGTGCATTTTGCATACCTATCGTTGCAGAGCTAAAATCTCCAGTCATTGAATCATAATTAAGATTTATTTCTCCTGTTGAATGTATTACTATTTGAAAATTATACGTGCTATTTTCAAAATAGCTAGGCCAGTGCGATACATTATTAAACCAAACAACCAATCTTTCACCATCTGAATGATAATAAACTTCTCCAGAACAGGAACTACAGTTATCATTTAATGGATTTAAATCATCCCAGAATCCAAAAATAGCAGGTCTAGGGGCAGAAGTAGATGGTATAGCTATATTATCCCATGCGTCATTATCATTTCCAAATCCAATCCACCCATTTGGATTAATTATACATTCATTATAATTTGCTCCATAAAAAGGAAAGGTAAATCCAATATCAATTGATGCGCCTGATTCATCATTATCAGTAAAATTATATAAAGTTCCAATATTAGATATATCAATCCAATCTGATTCTAAGTTGGACTCGTTATCAGAATCAGTCCAATAATTTTCTGCTATATCAGGGCCACCCATAGGGTTTTGGAATTGACTTACGTTTACTGAATATGATAACATAGATTCAGGTTCACCTGTATTACTAACTTCAAATGAAGAATTACTACTTTCTCCATCAGAAAGATCAAAGATTAAATCAAAATCAGAATAACTTAAAGCTGGATCAGGCAAGTCAATGGCATCAATACCATCTATTGATGCTAATCCTACATTATATGGATCGAGATAACTACTTAAACCTAAATTCCATGATACAGATGTTTTTCCATAAGTATCATATCCAAAGTTTGTACATGATGCAACTCCACCATATAATTGTCCAATTATTCTATGAGTTAGCCCATCAAATAATGGAGAGCCAGATGACCCCGGTTCAGTTGTACCATCATCCCAGCTATCGACATCCCAATAGCTACCACTATTTGATGCATTGTTGTAATCAAAAGAAATCTTTTTTATATCTCCAGAAGGATGATGAATTCCAACTGGGATACTTGGTGTAGCCCCTGAAACATCCCATCCAGCATAATGTACATTATAACTTTCAGGTGGTGTTTCATTTAATAATAATAATGCAAAATCTGACGTAGAACTATTCGCAAGTAAGGTAGAGCCAGAAACTGTCATATTGGTAGGTCCATTTTGGTTATTACAAACAGGGCTCTCATAATTAAACATAAAAATCCATGAATTATTACCACCTAAACAGTGATTTGCTGTTAAGAAATAAGGGGTTAAATCTTGAGCGCCATTATTGATTATTGAGCCTGTGCATAATCTAGATCCACCAGATGTTAAAATCATTGCTACTGATCTAACTTCATCTTGCCAATCATCTCCAACACTACAAGCTACATTATTATTACAGCTACCAGAATCACCATACCCTCTATCCTCATTAAAAAAGGTATCTTTATAATCATGTGCTACTGTGCTAATACTTATATTACCTCTAAATGCAGGGTTTCTAGGTTCATTATATTCTAATATAATTTTATCTCCCACAACAGGAGCTGTTGAAAATCCACCATGTGGCTTATGATTATAATCTGTAAATGCACCTAAAACCATTTCCTTATTTTCTGAATAAACAAAAAATTCAGCACCCTCTGGAATATCATAAATATCATAAATTACATTTAAAGAAAAGGCTCCTCGTGATTCAATTCTTAACTGCCATATTGCAGAGCCGTCCTCTAAGATTGTCCATACACCAGAATTATCCATATTAAAATCTACTGGAATAGGGTTCGCAAATCGATAAGGCTTAGTATCATTTGTTCGCATTTCTTGCTCATCTTCATTAATAAAATCTTGAACATTAAATGCTGGAAGTGTATTAGTTGGGATGGCTAGCTCTTCATCTAAACTAAAACTTTTTGGTGTAGAATCAATAGATACTTGTGTAAATAAAACAGCGCTAAGTATTAAAACACTCAAACTAAAATTAAAATTCATAACTTTCTCCAGTAAAATTTTTATATAATTCAATATAAAGACCTCTTAATTTAATATAGAAAACAAAATAATTTACAACATGTAACTGATAAATAAACTTTATCAGTTCAAATCAACTTGATAGCCCTTTGATATTAAATTACTTTTTATTTTATCTAAACTTCCAGTTTTATGATTATATTCAATAAAAATTAAAACCGTTGATTGATCTTGACTTAAGGTTATATCAATATCAATGATTCCACTAGTGCTATTTTCTATAGTTTTATAAATTTCTTTATAACATTCTTTGCAATCATGCGTAATATCATTATTGTATACATCATTTAATATAATCATTGCTGATGTTGTTTGTTTAGGTTTGCTATAACAGCCTGCGACTAATAAACTAATAATTAGATAGAATGATGGTAATAAAATAAATTTTCTCATTTTAATGATATGTGTAATTTGTTTATTAATATTCAGTCAATTTAATATAATATTTTTTTTAAATGAATAAATTAATATTCCAAATATTAAAAATAGGATTCATTGTATCCATCATGATGATAAATAGTATACTATTTTCATCTGGATGGGTATATCAAGCAGATCTATTAAATACACAGGTTGTTGATAATAAAAATATTAAAGAATTATCCGGAAATGTAAGAATCACCAAAGATGAAACAGTACTAGAAACACAATTAGCTATTCTATACTCTGATAATGATCAATTAGAATTATTTGGAGATATCATAATGATTAGCAAGGAAGACACTCTAAAATGTGATACTCTCTACTACTATCCCAAAAATAATGAAATAGACTATTTTATTGCCGCTGGGAATGTTTCCCTGTTTAATGAAGAACAGCAAATCTATTCTGACTCCCTTTATTACTGGTCAAAAATTGATTCTATATATGCAGTAGGAGATGTAGTTCTTAATGATAATTCAAATAAACTAAATGCTGAATCTATTAACTACTGGAAATCAAATGGATTTTATGGATATTCATTTACAGCAAATAATAATGTTATCATTAAAACTGCTGATTCTGAAATTAAAGGTAATGAGATTGTTTATGTAGATTCCATGCAGCAGATGAGTATATTGAACCAGGCTTCAGTTGTACGTAATAATCAAAAAATATTAGGTGATACAATGATTATTCAATTTCAAGATTCAAGTATACAAAAAATTAATATCGATGATAGGCCAATAGCATATAATAATATAAAAGCAAAAACTGAACTTGATTCAACCATATCTAACTATCGTGATATAATGTATGGTGAATCAATGCAATTAGATTATAACGATAATAAATTAAAGACAATGCAGATTAATGGTATGGCAAACTCATTATATCATATTGTTGAAGAAAATATTTTAGATGGTTATAATGATGTTTCAGGAGATACTATGCGTTTATCATTTAATGATGATGAGTTAATACGAATGTATGTAAATGGGGGAGCAAGAGGAACCTATCATCCTGAAAAAAATAGCTCAAATCTAGATAGCACAATACATTATATTGCTGATAAAATTGATTATATAATTAATGAATCTCAAAATTATTTTTACGATAATGCATCTATACAGTATCAAGATATCGAATTAATGGCTAATCATATCGAAGTAGATTGGAATACAAATAAACTCATTTCGTATATTTCAAATGGAATTAAACCCCAAGTTCAAACAGACCCTAATAGCAACCCTATGATAGGTGATACATTATTTTATAATCTAATTTCAAAAAAAGGCATTATTAAAAAAGGAAAGACTGAATTAAATAATGCATACTATCATGGGGAAGAAATATTGAATGATACTAATGAAAATATTTATACATGTAATGGTATATATACATCTTGCGATTTAGATCACCCTCATTTCTATTTTTTTAGTAATAGAATGAAAATTGTTAAAGATAAAAATATTATAGCAAAACCTATTATCCTTTATATTCGTGATCTTCCTATTATAGGCTTCCCCTTTGCTATTCTACCTAATCAAGCAGGGAGTAGAAGGAGCGGATGGATTATGCCAAGTTTTGGATATTCAGAAAGGAATGGAACATATTTTCATAATTTAGGATATTATTTTGTATTGAATGATTTTTCTGATATGAAATTTTTAACCAATTTTTACGATCGGAAAGGATTTAAGTTCAATTTTAAAATGCGGTATAAAAAAAGATATAATTACAATGGTAACGTGTCTTCAATCTTAGTAAGAGATTTAAATTCTAATATAGATGAAAATGATAATATCAAAGAAATTTGGTATAATAATAAAGTTATTCAGAGTTGGAATCTGAATTGGACACATAATCACACTATCGATCCATCTCAAAGTTTATTTATCAATTTTAATTATGTATCTAAAAATGATTTTTACCAACAAGATCAAGTTGGTTATGATATTAATACTAGATTAAATCAACAAATAGTATCGTCATTGAATTATCGTAAAAATTGGAGAATTTCTAATAATTCACTTTCTATCAATATATCAGATTCATATGATTTATTAGGAGAGGATAAGGAATTAAATAGTTTAAATCAACCATCCTTTTTTAGGATATTCACTTTACCTAATATTTCATTTAATCATGGTGCAAGGCTACTATTTGGAAATGGGCCACGCTGGTTTAATTCTATATATTATTCATTCAATTCAAATTTAAAAGTAAGAATACGAAAAGGTAATGTTGCATATAATGATCTGCATTATAATTCACCAATTGATACAATTTCATATCAAAATGGAACAAATCACAAGCTAAGTATTTCTGCTCCACAAAAGATATTAAAATGGATTAATATATCTCCTAAAATCAACTTAACTGAAAGCTGGATATATGGATATAGAGAAAAACAAAAAGATGCATCTGGAGTTTTTATTGATGAATATAATTACTCATATAATAAATTCAAGCGTAGATTAACGGGAGATGTCTCCATTGGATTAAGTACTAAATTGTACGGTATTATTTCAGCAAATATAATGTCCCTATCAGCTATCCGTCATATTATTACTCCATCGGTTACATATTCTTATAGACCTGATTTCTATGAATCTTCTATTTTTGGTTTGGATATCAACTATGTAGATATGGACTCACAGGGGAATTACCATGATTATTTTTCAGGATCACTAGTATCTTCTACTCCAAATGGTAAACGTGAGACATATAGTTTTAATCTTAAGAATGATTTCCATGGTAAATTTTATATTGATGATACTTATAAAAAAATTCCATTATTTAGCATTAATACTAATGCATCATATAATGCTACTGCTGATTCATTAAATTGGTCATATTTATCGTCATCTATAAGAACTAATATTTCTAGAATTATTAATATTGATTTAACATTAAAACATGATTTATATAAGCTGGGCAATAATAACCAAAGAATTAATCAATTTGCTTCAAGTCCAAGATTAGTTAATATTAACTCAGGCATACAATTTCAACTTGAAGGTAAAAAAGTTACTGGATTTGAAGGATTTTTAAGTAATGATACCACATCTTATAATGAAAATGTTAGTTATACTGATACATTGGATTATTATAGGCCAATCATAAGTAATGAGAATTTATGGCAAGCTAAATTCTCATTTAGAGGATCTATGCGCCCCACTTCTAATCCTGAAGAAGAATGGAATAAAGATTTTTGGTTAAATTCTAATTTTGATGTTAATCTAACAAAGAAATGGGCCGTAGCTTATTCAATGAGATTTAATTTGATAGATAATGATATATTATCGCAAAGTTTTTATATATATAGACAGTTACATTGTTGGATTTTTAGTTTTAAATGGTACCCAGGAGTTAGTGCAAATAATTATTCGAATAGTGGTTTTCAATTATTAATTCGAGTTAAAAATCCAGATTTACAAGATGTACGTATAAGACAAACATCAGGTAGCATGTTTGGCTTCTAATAAAATAAATTATTCTTTAATTATTTTATAATAATTAGTAAATATTCTAATCATGAAAATAACAGATAAATTAAATCAAGAAACAATTATTTTTCTAACTGAAGAAAATCGAACTGATGCTATAAAAGAATTATTAAATCAACTCGTAAAATATAATTACTTAGAAAAATCAGTAAAATTATTTTCATTTATTGAAGCACAAGAATTAAAAAATAGTTCAGATATTGGTAGGGGAATTGCATTCCCTCACTCTATTTCAAAAGAGCTTGAAAATTTAGTATGTATTTTAGGGATTTCTAAAAATGGAATTAATTATAATAATGGTTCAATACACCCATGTCATATTGTATTATTGAGTTTATCACCTAATAATAACCCTGATGTACATAGAAAATTTATATCAAAATTTCAATTATTAATGATGGATCCAATATTAAAACAAAAAATTATTAATGCTAATTCTATACAAGAATTAGAAAAATTATTAACTCAATGGGAAACTAAACAAACTGAGGAAGAACTATAGTGTCTGATTTAATTAGAAATATTAAAGGAACAAAAGATATCCTACCCTTAGATAGTAAGCTATGGCTAGAAACCGAAAGTATCATTCATAATTTCATGTCATTACATGGTTACCATCTAATTAAAACACCTGTTTTTGAAAAGACTGAACTGTTTAATCGTAGTATTGGAGAAAATACAGATATAGTTAATAAGGAGATGTATACTTGGGAGGATAGAGATGGGACTAGCTTAACATTAAGACCAGAATTAACAGCATCTGTTGTCCGCTCATTTATACAAAATCAATTAGGTAATTTATCTCCTATCCAAAGATTTTATTATATTGATTCATCATTCAGAAGAGAGCGACCTCAAAAAGGTAGACAAAGACAATTTACTCAATATGGTGTAGAATCAATAGGCTCACATAATCCAGAGCAAGATGTAGAGGTTATATTAATTGCATTTAGAATATATCAAATGCTTGGAGTTAACGATTTAGCAGTAAATATAAATAGCATTGGATCAAAAGAATCAAGATTGAACTATGTTGTAGATTTAAAAAAATTTTTAACACCATTTAAAAACAAACTAAGCGATATCAGCCAATCAAGGCTTGAATCAAATCCTTTAAGAATACTTGATAGTAAATCAAAAAAAGACTTAGAAATCATTAAAGATGCACCATTAATATCAGATTATTTAAATGAAAAAGATCAGGCGAATTTTGAGGTAATACAAAACTTATTAATAGACTTAAATATTCCATTCAAAATTAACGAGAATTTAGTACGTGGATTAGACTATTATAACGGAATGATTTTTGAAATTATTAGTGATAATATAGGAGCGCAAAGTGCTTTATGTGGAGGGGGACGTTATGATAGGCTCGTTGAACAGCTAGGAGGAAAGTCCACTCCTGCTGTTGGGTTCGCAGCTGGATTAGAGCGTCTAATGTTAATACTAAAAGAACAATCAGAAAATTTAGATTATAGTACCGATATATACATTATATCATCTAATGAAGAAGCTATATCCCAATCAATAGTAATTGCTGATATATTAAGAAACAAACTAGGAATTAAAGTAATTACTGAAACTTTACGAAGAAGTGTACGTTCGCAAATGCGAGAAGCTAATAAAATCAATGCTCAATTTGTTATTATTATAGGCCAAGAAGATACTTCTAATAATGAAGTAATTATTAAAAATATGAAAGATGGATCTCAAATTAATGCTTCAATTGATAAGATTGAAAGTTATTTTGGGGTAGACTATGAATATAAATGATTGAAGATGTTATTATTATTCATCTACATGAATTAACCTTAAAAGGTAAAAATCGATCTTGGTTTGAAAAGACTCTAATTGCTAACCTAAAGAAACATCTTTATAATCTTCCTTATAAGCAAATTAAGTTAACTTCAGGAAGAATATTTATAACTGAAATTAATCAAGATTTATGGGAAAAATATAGACAAGTATTAAAATGTGTTATTGGTATTAGAAATTTTATTTTAACAAAAAAAACACCTTTAGATATTAATACTATTAAAAATAAATCTCTTATTTGTTGCCAATCATTAAATATATCAGGAAATTTTAGAGTTTCAGCTAGAAGACAAAACAAGAACTTTGAATATAGTACAAGAGAAATTAATATGATAGTAGGTGAGCATATTCAAAAGAACACAGGTTTTAATGTTAATTTAAGTAGCCCAGATATAAATATAATTATTGAAATAGTTAATAATGATGCTTTTATAGGGGCTATTAAAGTCAATGCTTTTGGTGGCCTACCTGTAGGCACGGGTGAGAGTGCATTGTCATTGATATCTTCTGGAATTGATTCTCCAGTTGCATCTTTTAATATGATAAAAAGAGGAGTAAAATTAGACTATATCCATTTTCATAGTGCTCCTACTACAAGTAAGCAATCAGTTTATAATGTGATAAGTATATTAGAATTACTTTCCCAATATCAGCTAGATAGTAAACTATATTTGTTCCCATTACTTGATATTCAAAAAATTATTATGGATAAAGTGGATAGTAAATATTGGATTATTTTATTTAGAAGAGCAATGATTAAAGTTGCTAGTCAAATTGCTAAGTACAATAATTATAAAGTTTTAATTAGTGGTGAAAACATTGGACAAGTCGCCTCTCAAACTTTATCAAATATTGTTGCTGTACAAGATGCTACTGACTTACCTATTATACGGCCGTTAGCTGGGTACAATAAAGAAGATATAATTAATGAAGCCCAAAAAATAGGTACCTACAATATATCAACTGAACCATACGAAGACTGTTGTTCTTACTTTGTTCCTCCAAGTCCAGAAACTAAAGCGCATCTACCAAGAATTCAAAGTATTGAGAATAAAATAAATTTAAATGAATTAATAAATATTAAAATAGAGAACATTGAAACGAAAGAGATTAGATATGAGCAAAATAATTAAAATAATATCCTGGAATGTTAATGGAATACGAGCTGTGCAAAAAAAGGGTTTTGATGATTTTATAAAACAAGAAAATCCTGATATAATATGTATTCAAGAAACCAAAGCCCATCCAGATCAAGTTAATATTGGATTAAGTGATTATAAATATAAATATTGGAATTCCGCACAAAAAAAGGGCTATTCTGGTACTGCTATTTTTTCGAAAATAAAACCAATTGAAGTAGAATATGGATTAAATATTGAAAAGCACGATAATGAAGGTAGAGTTATTACATTGTATTTTAATAATTATAATTTAGTTACAGTATATACTCCTAACTCAAAGAGAGATTTAAGTCGTTTAAGTTATAGAGAAAAGGAGTGGGATAGTGATTTTTTAAAATTTGTTAAAAACTTAGAAAATGATAATCCTGTAATTTTTTGTGGAGACTTAAATGTTGCACATAAAGAAATTGATCTAAAAAATCCTAAAACTAATAAACGTAATGCTGGATTTACAGAAGAAGAGCGAAGAGGATTTGATAATTATATAGATGCTGGTTTTATTGATACATTTAGAGAATTTAATACTGAAGAAGGGCACTATACGTGGTGGAGCTATATGTTTAATTCAAGAGCTAAAAATGTAGGATGGAGAATTGATTATTTTTGTATTTCTAGTATCTTAAAAGAAAAAATTAAGAATGCATATATTCTACCAGAAGTGATGGGTTCAGACCATGCTCCAGTAGTAATGGAAATTGAAGATTAGTGATAACCAATAATGAAATAAAAATCTTAAAATCATTATCGCATAAAAAATATCGCGATGAGCATAAATTATTTTTAGTTGAGGGCTTACGATTAATAAAAGAATTAATTCATTCTGGGTATATGATAGAAAAAATATGGACAACAGAAAATTTTATAAATACTAACTCATGGATAAAAACTAATCTTGAAAAATATGATAATATAAATTTAATCGATGAAAAATATTTTTTTCAAATTCTTAACACAAAAAATCCGCAACAAATAATGGCATTAGTGTCTATCAATCAGCCATATGTAATTGAAGATTTAACAAATAATATAATCAAAGATAAAAACATATTGATATTAGATGATATATCTGATCCTGGAAATATGGGGTCATTATTACGCTCAGCCGTATGGTATGATTTTGATACTATTATATTGTCTGATAATTGCGTCGATATATATAATCCAAAAGTAGTAAGATCAGGTATGGGTGCTCATTTTTATATATCAAAATTTATCACTGGAGACTTAGCTAAAATCATTAATTTATTAAAGGATAATAAATATCAAATTATAGGAGCAACATTAGATGGTATATCCTATAAAAAATTTAAAATTGAAAATGATTATTGGGCACTTATATTAGGTAATGAAGCTTATGGAATTAGTGAAAAATTAAATACAGTAATTGATTCAAAAATATCTATTCCGCAAAGAGGACCTATTGAAAGTTTAAATGTTGCAATTGCTGGTTCAATCCTTTTGGATCGATTAATACATAAATAAAATAATTCTATATCAAATACATAATCCGTATTAAATTTTACTATGAAAGTATTAAATAATATACTCGAAGCTATTGGTAACACTCCTATTGTTCAATTAAATAAAATAGGGGCTGATTTAGATTGTAATATGTTAGTTAAATGTGAATTTTTTAATGCTGGCGGATCCATCAAAGATCGTATTGGATATAATATGGTTAATGAAGCTGAAAAAGATGGGCGTATTAAACCTGGAGATACTTTAATAGAACCTACCTCTGGCAATACAGGTATTGGAATGGCTTTAGCTGCAGCAGTGAAGGGCTATAAAATGATTATTACAATGCCTCAAAAAATGAGTAAAGAAAAAGAGGTAGTTTTAAAAGCTCTAGGTGCTAAAATTGTAAGAACACCAACTGAAGCTGCATGGGATAGCCCTGATAGTCATATAGGTGTAGCAAAGAAATTAAATATAGAAATACAAAACTCACATATACTTGATCAATATGCAAACCCAGCTAATCCAAATGTACACTATGAATGTACTGCACAAGAAATTATCAATGATTTAGATGGTAAAATTGATATGGTTGTCATGGGTGTTGGGACAGGTGGAACTATTACTGGAGTTGCAAAAAAATTAAAAGAGTTTAATCAAAATATTCAAATAGTAGGGGTTGATCCACACGGTTCAATTCTTGGTGGTGGGGATGAGGTGTTTTCATATAAAGTTGAAGGTATTGGATATGATTTTTTCCCTGATGTACTAGACAATAATTTAATTGATGAATATATTAAAGTTAATGATGAAGATTCATTTAAAATTGCAAGGCGTTTAATCAAAGAGGAAGGCCTTTTTATTGGTGGTTCATCAGGTGCAGCAGTATGGGCTGCATTAAAAGCTGCACAAAAATTAACTGCTAGCCAAAATTGCTTAGTTATTTTACCAGATTCAATTAGAAATTATTTAAGTGGTTTTGTTGATGATGACTGGATGAGCAATAATGGATATTTAGATTAACCTTATATAAAGAATAGTATTGATTACATTAGTCCTTTTAATTCCTTTTATTATATATCTTTTTACATTATTATTTTTCTGTTTAGCTAATCTTAAATTGCAATCCCATCAGATAACAACTGATACTAACTTAGGAATTAGTGTTATTATTGCTATTAGAAATGGGGAGAAATCATTAAATCATTTAATTCAGAATTTATTACTACAAAATTATAAAGGTCCCATTGAATTTATTTTAATAGATGATGAATCTACTGATAATACTAAAAAATATATTTTAGATATTGTTAATAAGGATGCTCGATTTAAATATCTATCTTCTTTAGATGGAAATAAAAAATTAAAATTCAAAAAGAAAGCTCTCGATTTAGGTATTCAAAATTCAAAATATAATCATTTACTATTTACAGATGTTGATTGCTCTATATCTAATAATTGGATTACAACGATGGCTCATTATTTTTCAAATGGATTTGAATATTTAGTTGGCTATTCATTAGTAAAAAGAAATAGCACATTAAATATAGTATCTAGATTCCAAAAAATGGATTTGCTCTTATTGATGATTATGTGTCGTGGCTCATCATACTTAAACTCCCCATGGGCTTCATCTGGACAGAATCAAGGTTTCACCAAAGATTTATATAGCCGTACAGGTGGGTTTTTAAAAATAACAAAATTTTTAGGAGACGATACTCCGTTTTTACAACATTGTATAGCTCGCGGTGCAAACGTATCATTTGTAGATAGTCCTAATCCACAAATTTTATCAAGACAAGAATTTAAAATATTAAATTTTTTATTTCAAAGAATAAGATGGGTATTTGATGCTAATCAAATATGGCGTATTAATATTATTTTTTTCATTCTATTAATTATGACTTTTATATTTTATTTAATGATTCCGTTCTTATTTTTTGCTATACCAACAAATATCATATTTTGGTTAATCATATGTAAATTATTATTAGAATTTAGTTTATTTAATATTGGAGCAAAAAAATATTCTGAAAAAATTGATTATATTGATTTTTTAATATGGCAAATATTACATATACCATATATAATTTTAGTTGGAACGATGAGCTTTTTTAAAAATCAAATTCAATGGAAAGGTAGAAACCTCACCATATGATAATTATCTTTATTATATATTTTATTTTTCTTGTTTGGCTATTTGAATTTATTGATATAGAAAATGATAATAATCTAAATTCAGATGAAAAGATTACAATCATAATTGATTACATTAATAATCTTGAAAAATTATTTTTAACAATAGATAGTATTAAAGATCAAAAATATCCTTTAGATAAAATTAATTTAATTATACTTGATTCCTCCAAAGATGACATAAACACATTAATAAATAACTATAAATATATATTTCAGTCAATAGATGTATTTAAAATCACAGATATTAATAGACAAAATATTATTAATGATATTAAATCTAATTGTAATGAGTATATCTTATATATCGATAATGAAGTTGTAATATCCAAATCATTAATTCCTATTATAATACAATATATAGAACAATCTCATTTAACCGTAATTTTTTTACCACTACTTTATAGATATAAAAATCCTTATCATAAATTTTATCAATTATTTCATTGCTTCATTGAATCAATAAAATGCTCATTAATTAATAAAAATTTTAATCTATCTACTAAAAATATTATTATAAATAAGGAATCATTTTTTAATATGATAAATGGTGATGAAAAGTGGAATGTAAATAGTCGATATTTAATTTCACCGGATTTATATTTATATAAAAATGAAGACTATAAACTCATTAATGATCCAAGCTTAAAATTCATTCATATTTTATATTCAATTATTAATTTTTTATTTCTTTTTGCATTACTTGATTTTATTGCATACCCAAGTCAATATTTTTTGTTTCTGATTAGTATAAAGATAATTCCTGAACTGTGTTTTATTTATACATTTTATAATCGTTTACAAATGAAATTTCCAAAATTAGATTATTTGTTTTTTTGTATTATAGGACCATTTTATTCGATTATTGAATTAATTTATAATCAAATTAGATTTAAAAAATAACTGAAGTATTATATTATTATTGGGGTAAAAAAAAGCCTCAATAAAAATTGAGGCTTTTTAAGCTTTATCACTTAGATTGATTACTTACCTTTGTTATACATTGAAACGATTAGTAACAATGCAATCAATCCTGCTATTCCTGCATCACCAAATTGACTCATTAATGAACCAATTCCAGCAATCACATTAAACGGATCATTGAATAAGATCCCTATAGCAACACCCAAGGCAATTAAAGCTTTTAAAACATCTGTAATGTTATTAAGCCAACCCGTGATTAAAACTAATGCATCTTTCATTTTTTGGACCTCCTAAGGTTTTAAATGACAGGCCCTAATTTATAGGGCCTGTTATTTAATGGTTTAGTATTTATTAATCCAAGAAAGAAGCAAATACTATTAGTGCTAATAGACCAGCTAATCCACCATTTACAAATGAATCAACCAATTCTATTATACCACCAATTGGGTTTACGTTAGTTACATATAAGATATTAACGAATACAAAAAAGACAATAACAGTTTTTAATAAGCCAACTATACCACCTATCCAACCGTTTACATTGTTTAATGCTGTTTTCATTGTTTTCTCCTTGTTTTGTTATTATCTAAAATGTCAAGCATTTTAGAATTTTTACTAGACTTAAACTTATTTTAAAAAGCCAAAATTGGCTACCAACCAACTTTCAGCATGAAACTTACCCTAGAAATACTATTATATCCAAACAAATATTTAAAGTATTACTTTAACACTATAAATAGTGTTTTTATTAATCTAGATACAATATAGCGTATTTGTTATCTTCTTGATTGCAGTTTTGCTAACAATCTTAAGATTTCAAGATATAGCCATACAAGTGTTACTAGAAGTCCAAATGCTCCATACCACTCCATGTATTTAGGGGCACCATTTTCAGATCCCTCCTCAATAAAATCAAAATCTAATACTAAATTTAAAGATGCAATAATAACAACAAATACACTAAACCCTATGCTAAACAATGATGAATTTGAAGGGTTCATTATTGGTAACCCAGAACCAAAAAAACTCATAATAAAACTTACCAGATACATCATACCAATACCAGCTGTAGCAGCAAAAATACCTAATTTAAAGTTTTCTGTAGGTTTAATAATTCCTGATTTATACGCAAAAAGTAATGCTGCAAATATTGAAAATGTTAAAAAAACTGCTTGGCCAACAATACCATCTCCATACTGCATTTCATAGAATCTTGAAATACCTCCAAGGAACAATCCTTCTAAACCTGAGTATATTAATGTCGTATAAACAGCTAAATGTTTTTTAAAAATCGTAATGAGTGCAACCACAAAGCCACCAATAGCTCCAAAAATCATTAATCCTGGACTCATATTATTCCATGTATAAAATGCTGTAAGCATTAATACAAGTAATGAGAGCGATGTTTTATTAATTGTACCCTCAAGAGTCATAGTTTCTGAATTAGAAATAGATTCACCCTTAAAAGTTGAAGATTGAAGAGCTGGATTCCCCGATCTAAATGAAAGATGATTTCTCATGTAAATCTCCTTAAATATATGTTATATTTTTTTTAGATTGTATTATATTAATTAATACCTACTAATCCATTAAATTTACTATATAAATAATTATTTTAAATAATGAAATCAAATATAAAAGATAAAAAACTAGTTGAATTATATAATCAGCTTCTCATGCCAAGATTAATTGAAGAGAGAATGTTACTTCTTTTAAGGCAAGGAAAAATTAGCAAATGGTTCTCTGGTATTGGACAGGAAGCAATTAGTGTTGGTATTACTGCTGCAGTCAATAAAGATGACTTCATATTCCCCATGCATCGCAATCTAGGTGTTTTTACAACTCGTAATATGGATTTAAAGAAACTATTTTGTCAATTGATGGGTAAAAAGGGCGGATTCACTAAAAGTAGAGATCGATCATTTCACTTTGGAAGTTTAGATTATAATTTAATTGGAATGATTTCTCACCTTGCTGCGATGCTACCTGTTGCTTGTGGTGTATCTTATATTGAAAAAATTACAAAAAGCAATAATATTGCAATTGCTTTTGTTGGTGATGGCGCTACTAGCGAAGGAGACTTTCACGAAGCTCTAAATTTAGCAGCGGTATGGAGTCTTCCGGTAATATTTGTTATTGAAAATAATGGATATGGTTTATCTACTCCTAATTCACAACAATATTTATGCAAAAATTTAGCTGATAGAGGTATTGGATATGGAATTGAATCAATGACCATAGATGGAAATAATATCCTAGAAGTTTATAATACTTTCCAATCTATTTCAAAAAAATGTCGTAAAACTAAAAAACCATTTTTAGTTGAAGCATTAACATTTAGAATGCGTGGTCATGAAGAAGCATCTGGAATTGATTATGTCCCGAAATCACTTATTAAAAAATGGGAGAAAAAAGATCCAATTACTTTATTTGAAAAGGAAATGATAAAAAAGAAAATAATTAATAAAGATGATATCCAAAATATCAAAAATGAATTAATTGACTCATTTTCTAAAGATTTAGAATTTGCTCTAAATGCTCCAATAGAAAAAACTGATGTTACCAATGAATTAAAAGACGTATATAAACCAATAAATAAAATAAAATATCCTAATAAGATACAAAGTAAAAAAATTAGATTTGTTGATGCTATTTCTAATGCTATATATGAAAAAATGAAATCTGATAATAAAGTTCTTTTAATGGGTCAAGATATCGCTGACTATGGTGGTGTATTTAAAATTTCTAAAGGATTTTTAGAAGAATTTGGAATAGATAGAGTAAAAAATACGCCGATTATCGAATCTGGAATCATAGGTGCAGCTATGGGTATGTCTCTTAGAGGCTATAAACCTATAGTAGAGATGCAATTTGCAGATTTTGTATCATGTGGATTTAATCAAATAGTTAATAATCTAGCAAAGACATACTATAGATGGGATGAATCGATTAATGTTACAGTTAGAATGCCCACTGGTGGAGGAATGGGAGCCGGACCATTTCACTCCCAAAATATTGAAGCTTGGTTTACGCATGTCCCTGGATTAAAAATTGTCTATCCATCTAACCCAGTAGATGCTAAAGGTTTGCTCATTTCATCCATTGACGATCCAAATCCTGTATTATTTTTTGAGCATAAAGGATTATATAGAAGTATAAAATCAAATGTTATGGATGGACTTTACTCTGATGAGATTGGTAAAGGAAAGATAATTCAAAAGGGTAGTGATCTTAGTATTATCACATATGGCTTAGGAGTGCATTGGGCACTAGAAGCTACTAAAGAAGTCACAAATGATAAATCAATTGAAATTATTGATTTGCGATCTCTTATTCCATGGGATAAAAATTTAGTATTAGAATCAATCAAGAAAACCGGGAGAGTAATAGTTTTACATGAAGCAACCATTACATCGGGGTTTGGAGCGGAAATAGCTGCAACTATATCTAAAGAAGCTTTTGAATATTTAGATGCCCCTATAGAACGTATAGGATCTTTAGATACACCAACTCCTTTCGCACCACATATTGAAAAGGAAGTTTTCTGGAATAAAAATAATATTTATAAAACAATAATTAGTTTATTAGAATATTAATAATTATTAATCATTTAGCTTTTTATTAATTTCCTTTAATTCACATAATATATCATTTAGAATCGAATCGTTTGTTTTATCTTTATCTGTGTTATTATCGATTTCAGTAATATTTTGTATACTAATAAGCTTATCTCTTAGATTTTTATGCACTTCTTCATAATCTAATACGCCATCTATTTTACCTTCATAACCAACTGTACCTGAAGCTCCTGCAGTTTGTACTTGTATTGATGCTATACCCATGAAACGATCAAACAAATCACGATGTAGAACAAAATCTGTTACCTTGCTATTTGGAATATTCTGTTCAATTTTAGTAAAAATACCTTTATAAATGGTTATACTGGAATCCTTTATGATATAACTAAGCCTATCAATCCATAATTTATGAAACAATAAAACAACAGCACCAAATACCGACCACCCTACGGTTCCAATTAATAGTATGAATAATCTAGGTTGTTCTTCATTTAATATGATTAAACAAAATGGCAGGAAGAATATATAAAAAAGAATAGTTAATGTTAAGAAGATATATACCTGTTTTTTAAAATATAATATATCTGGCTTTAAAGATGTATTCATAAAACTTCTCCTTAATTTAATTAGTATTTAACTGATTTATTTTTTTGTCCAGATTCTAGTATTGAGATTTAAAGTTTCAATAAGGTCAATTACTAAACTTAAATCTGCATAATATTCTTGAATATGAGTAAAGTTGACTATATCTCCAAATAATTTAGGCTCAAAAAGATCTTTTCCATAGGGAACTGTAACAAATAATCGACTATCTACAAATGATAGCTGAATATTTTTTCTAGTCTGTTTTTTAAATGATAATATTTTTTCCATTAAAGATGGAGATAATATGTATCTAGATTCAATTTGATCTGTTGAATAGACAACAAACTCTGATTCAAATTCTAGATTTTCGAGTTTTATTAATTCTCCTCTACTTTTATTCATTTTTTGTAGTTTTGTACCTAAGAAACCAAACATCTTTTCTGCAGAATCAGTTAAAACATAGGTTTTAGTATTAAAATTTTTATTAAAATCCGCACTAAATAAAAGACCTTTAAATATAGTATACCAATGTGTTTGAGTACGCCCCTTGCTATCAACAGTGGTAGTTTTGTACTCAGCATGAATTTCTGAAAATTCAATGTGTGTTGAATCAATTTTTCCCTCAACATAATCATCTCCTCTATATCGATCAATACCCGTCTGATATATACCACATTTTGTAAACTTACTTTGACTCATTTTATCTGATGGATGATAAGATAAGTCATTATTAATAAATCGAATAATTTCTCGAATAACTTGCTCTTTAAATTGCTTATAATATTCTTTCCATAATGGATTAATTTTAAAGAATGAAATTAATGCAGACATAACAATAGTTATAATAGTAGGGATTGGATTGTGAATTTTTATTGATATAAAAATTGATACAATTATTGGAGCTATTGAATATAAACTAAATTTTTTAATTTTATTAATAATAGCAACCCTTTGATTATTTAATGCAGATAATCTAGGCTTTAATTCGCTATTATATAAATTTTCTAAATTGTCAATATTAGACATATTGATTTAATAATATCATTTATTAAATAAATCACCAACATTAACATTTTCTCTTTGAACTTGAGGAATTTCAAATACATTTTTATGTTTCATTTTCATCATCCCTGCTAAAATATTTGTAGGAAACATTTCAACACCATTATTATAAGATGTAACCGAAGCATTATATGCTCTTCTTGAAGCAGAAATTTGTTCTTCAACTTCATTCAAGCTACGCTGTAATTGATTGAAATTATCTGAAGCTTTAAGATCGGGATAGTTTTCTACGGCAACCATTATTCCACCGAGCTTAGATGTAATCGTATTATCTAAATCAACTTTTTCATCGTCTGAAATTTCTCCAGATACTGCTTTAGCACGTAATTCAGTAATCTGGGTTAAGGTATCTGCTTCATGCTTCATATAAGTTTGAACGGTACTAATTAAATTAGGGATTAAATCATATCGTTTTTTAAGTTGAGCATCCATCCCACCAAATGCATTTTCAACTTGATTTTTTTTATTAATTAGACCATTATACATTATTGCAATACCAATAATTAATACTACAATTATTCCTAAAATTATATTCATGATTATCCCTTTTTATGCTTTATCAGTATCAATAATAGTATCAGCTACACCATCTCCATCTATATCTACTGCAACTGAATCAGCTAATCCATCTCCGTCTGTATCCATTGAAACAGTATCTACAATGCCATCTCCATCTGTATC